>OLSQ01001669.1_pt1 | contig 17634 bp, 18 predicted proteins | sample 1672561 | NCBI WGS metagenome assembly OLSQ01 (sample SAMEA3136699, study PRJEB25190) | human gut metagenome | biome: human gut; feature: human-associated habitat; material: faeces | place: Austria | collected 2013 | reverse complement strand
TTCAAGGCTATGAGAAAGCTTGCTGCTGAACATCCTTCAGAGCAGGTTGGTAAGGAAATCCGTAAGCTGTATAGCTGGAACAATGAGAACGATAAGCTGATCAACAACTAATCGCTTCAAACAAAGAAATACGCACCCGGAGAGAAATCCCCGGGTGTTGTTGTGTTTATATACATAGAAGAGAATTCACTAAATTTTCATTTTTCAAAACGGAAAGAATGTGGTATTCTATGTAATAGATTGTTTAGGAGGTATGGATCATGGGAATGACGATGACACAGAAGATCCTTGCTGCACATGCAGGATTGGATTGTGTAGAAGCAGGACAGCTCATCGAAGCTGATCTGGATCTGGTACTTGGTAACGATATTACCAGTCCGGTTGCGATTAAAGAAATGAGCAAAATGAACGTGGATGGCGTTTTTGATAAGAATAAGATAGCACTGGTTCCGGATCATTTTGTGCCGAATAAGGATATTAAATCTGCAGAGCATTGTAAATGCGTACGGGAATTTGCGCGTAAAAACGAGATTACGAATTACTTCGAAGTGGGACAGATGGGAATTGAACATGCACTCCTTCCGGAAAAAGGACTTACCGTAGCCGGAGATGTGATTATCGGAGCAGACTCCCACACCTGTACTTATGGAGCACTTGGTGCATTTTCTACCGGTGTCGGAAGTACTGATATGGCAGCCGGAATGGCTACCGGCAAGGCGTGGTTTAAGGTGCCCGGTGCGATCCGCTTCGTGCTTACAGGCAAGCCTTCCAAATGGGTAAGCGGTAAGGATGTGATTTTACATATTATTGGTATGATCGGTGTGGATGGTGCATTATATAAGTCCATGGAATTTACCGGGGACGGCATTCAGAACCTTACAATGGATGACCGCTTTACCATTGCGAACATGGCAATTGAAGCCGGTGGCAAGAACGGTATTTTCCCGGTAGATGATCTGGCCATTGCTTATATGAAGGAGCATTCCAACAGAGAATATAAGATCTATGAAGCGGACGAGGATGCGGTTTATGATGAAGAGTATACCATTGACTTAAGTACTCTTCGACCGACGATTGCTTTTCCTCACCTGCCTGAGAATACGAAGACCATAGATGATATTACCGGGGATGTCAGGATTGATCAGGTAGTGATCGGTTCCTGTACAAACGGAAGAATGGATGATATGAGAACTGCAGCCGAAATTCTCAAAGGCAAACATGTTGCGGATGGTGTCCGCTGTATTATTATTCCGGCTACACAGGCAATTTATTTACAGTGTATGGAAGAAGGTCTTTTGAAAATCTTTGTGGAGGCCGGAGCAGTGGTAAGTACACCGACCTGCGGACCGTGTCTTGGCGGTTACATGGGTGTTCTGGCTGCCGGAGAGCGTTGTGTTTCTACGACGAACCGAAACTTTGTCGGACGTATGGGACATGTGGAATCTGAAGTTTATCTGGCAAGTCCTGCTGTTGCAGCAGCAAGTGCGCTTACCGGCATGATTTCATGTCCGTGTGAATAAGAATCAGGAAAGGATAGGGATTATGAAAGCAGCACAGGGTATTGTTTTTAAATATGGTGACAACGTAGATACAGATGTAATCATTCCTGCCAGATATCTGAATTCTTCGGATCCGGCAGAACTTGCTACCCATTGTATGGAAGATATTGATAAGGATTTTGTAAATAAGGTTAAGAAAGGTGACATTATTGTTGCTGAAAAGAACTTCGGATGCGGCTCATCCAGAGAGCATGCACCGATTGCCATTAAGGCTGCAGGAGTAAGCTGTGTCATCGCCGAAACCTTTGCACGTATTTTTTACCGGAATGCAATCAATATCGGACTTCCGATTATTGAATGTGCCGAAGCATCGAAGGGAATTGATGCAGGTGATGAGGTTTTGGTGGATTTTGATTCCGGAATTATCAAAAACCTCACAAAAGGTACGGAATTCAAGGGGCAGGCGTTCCCACCTTTTATGCAGAAAATCATTGATGCTGAGGGACTTGTAAATTATATTAATGCAAGATAGTTCATCAAGAACAGCAGGAACTGTACAAAACAGTTACGAACATTGAAAAGAAAGGTGTGTATCAGAAAATGACACAGGGAACAAATCAACAGGAGTATAAGACCAAATACGACCGCAAGATGGCTGAGCGTGCCATGGAAAAGAAGAAGGAAGAACGTCAGTTAAAGATCATGAAGATTGTCGGCGTAATTCTATGTGCAGCTGTTGTTGTGGCAATTGCTGCTCCAATTATCAGCAATGTGGTTAAGAAACAGCAGGCCTTAAATGGCACATATGTAAAGATCGGTGATCATGAGCTGAGCGAACTGGAATATGATTATTATTACTATTCGGCAGTGAATAATTACATCAATACCTATGGATCTTTCATTTCCTATCTGGGACTGGATACTTCCGTAGACTTTGACAAACAACAGTATGATGAGACCAAAACCTGGAAGGATTATTTTGACCAGATGACGGTCGATGAACAGATCAAGCCGATTTTTGCTCTGCTTGATGAAGCACAGAAGAATGGTTTTACTTATGATGCAGCAGAGGATTATGATGCTTATGTAGCAAGTATTCAGGAAGCTGCAGATAATGCAGGAGTAAGTTTAAGTGATTATTACAGGAATTATTTCGGACCTTATGCAACTGCTTCTAATGTAGAAGCTTTCATTAAGAATGGATATATTGCATCAGCTTACTATGAACAGCTGGTTGCAGATCATGCACCAACTACTGAAGAAGTAAAGACTTATTATGATGAGAACCGGAATGCTTACGATCAGGTGGATTATAAGAGCATCGCCTTTGAAACACCGGAATTTGAGGAAGATGCAACCGATGAGGAAAAGGCAAAGGATCTGGAAGACCGTCAGAAGCAGGCAGAGGATGTGCTTGCACAGATTGAAAACGGAGATACCGTGGATGGCTTTGAATTAACCGAGGGTGCTAAGTATAGTGCCGTTCCATCCAGTGCTGCAGCATGGCTTTTTGATGATGCAAGAGCAGAGGGTGATATTCAGGTATTTACCGATGACTCCACCTCCAATGTTTATGTGGTTCAGTTCGTGAAGAAGTTCTATGACGAGGCAAATGATGAAACCATTTCTTCTTCACTGGCATCTCAGACTGTAAGTGCACAGCTTCAGGAAGTAGCAGACAGATACGAGGTTGTTGATGTAAAGGGTGACCTCAAATACCTGACCATACCGGAAACGACCACGGAAGATACATCAGCAGGAGATACTGCTGAAGACGCAGCTGAAGACACAGCCGCAACGGATGGGGCAACAGGTGATACTGCAGAAGATACGACAGCCGATGAAGCTGCTGGTGATGCCACAGAGGATAGTGCAGAGTAGTAGATGCAGCTGATTATATTTTGCAATAACTTTCATGTGGAATAATTATGAAAAATAATTTTTAAAAGAAGACAAAAAGTCAGACATGAGACCGATATATTCAGAATTCTGTTAATATATCATTCATGTCTGACTTTTGTAAGCTTATCCTTTTCCTGACTTTAACTAATTGGTTTTAATACTGAAAAGGATTGGAAAAGGAGCCTGCCGGGGAAATCAGTTCTCCGTTCTGCAGCAGGTGATTGGAATCGCCCATGACCTGTACGCGGAAATAAGCTTCATTGCTCCAGCGTTCTTCCGTAGATAAAACCGTAAGAGAGGAGGTTGGCAGGAAAAATCCATGTGCCAGCAATGGAAAAGGAATGTTTAACAGGTGTGACAAAATGATACAGATTACACCCAAATGACAGAAAAAAACAAGGGTGGGTTCCGGATGCTCCTCATCGGGCAGATGGTTGTTCCGGATGGTTCCGTCTTTGTTTACGGTAGAGCTGATAAAACGTTCCTCCTTTACCCGGTAGAACTTGTCATCACGCGTATAGCCATAGGAAGCAAGCAGCTCATCAAATTTCTGGCAGACATTCGGGTATTCCGTTGCAATCTTTGGGTTCTGAGTAAGAAAGCTGGTATTTACCCAGTCTTCAACGGAAAACATCTGTGGTTCTTTCGTCCAGGTTCCGGGTGTAAAATCCCATGGCACACCGTGACGACCGGTAGCAGGGTCATCAATCGGATAGGAAAACTCACGAAGCCATTCCAGGGTAATGGCTTCCCTGTTCACGGCCTTTAATGTACAGGATGCGGTATCCTTTGCCCTGCCTAATGGAGAGACGTAAAACTGGGTAACCGGCCATTTAGTGGCTCTTTTTGCCAGAAGCTCTGCCTCTCTCCAGCCTTTTTCTGTTAAAGAATCAATCGAATAGTCCGGTTCGCCGTGCCGGATAAATATTAATTTCATAAATGATCGTCCTTTCTGATTATTCTTTTTTATGATAGCATAATTTCTTTTGAAAACAACTTGAAACGTATGTTCGATCATGGTAAGATAGGAGATATGAAACGAGTAAGAAATGATTGCATCCTGATATTAATAGTTGTTCTGCTTGCTGGCGGATTCTGGTTTGTACAGTATATAAATTCCATGCAGGCTGAAGCTGTTCTCCGGATCTATCAGAATGGAGAACTACGAGGAGAATATGATCTGTCACAGCCTAAGACCCTTCCGGTCAAAGAGGAGGATTATGGTTATAATCTGGTTATGATTGAGGATGGAACGGTCCGGATAACAGATGCAGACTGTCCCGATCAGCTCTGTATGAAACAGCGTTCTATTTCGAAGAACGGAGAGAGTATCATCTGTCTGCCGCATAAGCTGGTTTTACAGATCTATGCGAAGGAGGAAGGCGCCTTGGATGCGGTGACCTATTAAACAATGAAATTGAAATCTGTTTACCTTGGCCTGTTACTGGCACTTGCGTTGATTCTGTCCTATGTGGAGACCCTGATTCCGTTTTCAGTTGCCATCCCTGGGATTAAGATAGGAATGTCGAACCTTACCGTTATCTGGTGCCTGTACCTGTTATCCTTCCGGGAGGCTATGCTGTTATCGGTCAGCAAGGCTATTCTTTCAGGCCTTTTGTTTGGCAACCCGGTGATGATTTTATATAGCTTATCCGGAGCCGTATTAAGCTGCCTTGTTATGTATATTCTGAAGCGCAGTAACGGCTTTCATGTTCCGGTTGTAAGTGCCGTCGGAGGCGTGGCACATAATATCGGACAGCTCCTTGTTGCTTTTTTTATGGTGCAGACCTATGGAATTGTATATTACATTCCGTTTCTATTACTTGCAGGGCTCCTGATGGGAGGCGTGAACGGAAGTATTTCCGCGCTGGTGCTTCCTTACCTGCAAAATTATTTATCCAAAGGAGATTCCTTATGATCGCATTTGTAAACGGCATCGTTGAAGATTATTCCGAAGAAGCAGTCATTTTAGATGTGAACGGGATCGGATACGAAATCAAAATTTCCGGTGATACCGCAGCAGCACTTCCGTCCATCGGCGAGCGGATGAAGCTGTATACCTATACTTATGTAAGGGAGGATGCTTTTTGCCTGTATGGTTTCCTTACAAAAGATGATCTTGAAATATTTAAGAAGCTGATTACGGTAAGCGGAATCGGACCGAAAGGCGGACTTGCCGTGCTTTCCGTGATGAGTGCAGATGACCTGAGGTTTGCCATCATGTCAGGAGACGCCAGGATGATTGCGACAGCTCCCGGAATCGGCAAGAAGACGGCAGAGCGCGTGATTCTTGATCTGAGGGATAAGATTTCCATGGAAGATACGATGATTCACCGTCGGATGACCGAACAGACGGCACAGGATTCCTTTGCAGATGATAACCAGATCCGTACTGAAGCGGTGGAAGCGCTTACTGCCCTTGGTTATTCCGCGCAGGAGGCATTACAGGCGGTTAAAAAGGTTGTCATTTCAGAAGAGATGGATGTTGAAGCTGTCTTAAAGGCAGCATTAAAAAATATGTTTTAAGAGGTTTCGTTTATGGCCAGAAGAATGATAGAAACAGATCTGCAGGAAGAGGACCGGAAGATTGAAGGTACCTTACGTCCGCAGAAGCTGAAGGATTATATCGGACAAAGCAAAATCAAAGACAGTCTTCAAATTTATATACAGGCTGCCAAGCAGCGGAATGATGCGTTGGATCATGTGTTGTTTTATGGACCTCCGGGTCTTGGAAAGACAACACTTGCCGGAATTATTGCGAACGAAATGGGTGTCCATATGAAGGTGACAAGCGGGCCTGCAATTGAGAAGCCGGGAGAAATGGCAGCAATCTTAAATAATCTGCAGGAGGGAGATCTTCTGTTTGTGGACGAAATTCACCGTCTGAACCGACAGGTGGAGGAGGTGTTGTATCCGGCAATGGAGGATTATGCGATCGATATTATGATTGGGAAGGGACCGACAGCACGCTCCATCCGTTTGGATCTTCCCCATTTTACACTTGTGGGTGCCACAACGAGAGCGGGGCTTTTGACTGCTCCGCTGCGGGACCGGTTCGGAATCATTCACCGTATGGAATTTTATACAGTAGAGGAATTACAGACGATTATCATGCGTTCTGCGGAGGTGCTGAATGCCCCCTTAGAGCCTGCGGGCGCAATAGAAATGGCGAGAAGGAGCCGGGGAACGCCGAGACTTGCCAACCGTATTTTGAAACGTGTCCGGGATTATGCACAGGTAAAGCATGATGGTATCATTACGGAAGAGGTAGCTATGACAGCCCTTGACCTTATGGATGTGGATCGCATGGGACTTGACCATATCGACCGGAATATCCTGCTTACCATGATTCATAAATTTGGAGGAGGTCCGGTTGGTCTTGATACTCTGGCGGCGGCAATCGGAGAAGATGCAGGAACGATTGAGGATGTATATGAACCTTATCTGCTCAAGAACGGATTTTTGAACCGTACACCGCGGGGACGTGTTGTCACGGATTACGCATATTCCCATTTAGGACTTGAAATCACCCGGTAATCTGTTTATAATGGATCTAGTATAGCATAAATATTTAATTCCTATATTTAGTAGCTATACATCAGGAAATGATCCGGTGGGTTCTTTTACGTGTAGCGGTGGAAGATGAGGGGTGTGTTCATGTCATCAAAGACAGATACCGAAGTAATTATCGGAGGAAAGGTTTTCACCTTAAGCGGATACGAAAGTGAAGAATATCTGCAGAAGGTTGCCTCCTACATTAATAATAAAATTACAGAATATAATAAAAACGAATCTTTTAAGCGTCTGACACTGGATATGCAGAATGTCTTATTACAGTTGAATATTGCGGATGATTATTTCAAGGCTAAGAAACAGATCAATATTCTGGAAGAAGAGATTCAGACGAAGGAGAAGGAATTATATAATCTGAAGCATGAATTGATTGCCTCACAGATCAAACTCGAAAATACCGAGAAGAATGTTAAGAAGCTGCAGGCTGAAGCAAATGAAAATGCGAAAAAAATCATTCGGCTTGAAACGGAATTGAAGAATTAATTTTAAGCTGTCTTTTTAGACAGCTTTTCTATTATCAGGTTTTCCATGAGCAGGGAGAGTTTTTGAATGAAACAGGTAGAACTATTGGCACCTGCCGGTAATTATGAAGCACTCGAGGGTGCAATCTGTGCAGGAGCAGATGCTGTATATCTGGCGGGTAACCGCTTTGGAGCCAGAGCATATGCAGATAATTTTACAGAAGAAGAATTGTGCAAAGGAATCCGTATGGCACATATTTATGGCAGACGGATCTATCTGACAGTGAATATTCTTGTGAAGGAAGCAGAACTTCCGGAGCTTGTGACCTTTTTACAGCCCTTGTACGAAGCCGGACTGGATGGTGTCATTGTACAGGATCTTGGTGCTGTGCAGGTTATCCGGCGTTACTTCCCGCATCTTCCGGTTCATGCAAGCACCCAGATGACGATTACCGGTCCGGAGGGTGCACGCTTCTTAAAGGAACAAGGAATTTGCAGAATCGTTCCGGCAAGAGAACTATCCTTGAAAGAGATCCGGAGAATCAGGGAAGAAACCGGAATTGAAATAGAAACCTTTATTCATGGAGCAATGTGCTACTGTTATTCCGGACAGTGTCTGTTCAGCAGTATCTTAGGCGGCCGGAGTGGTAACCGCGGGCGGTGTGCACAGCCCTGCAGGCTTCCCTATGCCACGAAGAACCAGAAAGAATGTTATCCCTTAAGCATGAAGGATATGTGTACGCTTGAAATTCTTCCTGAACTGATTGAGGCAGGCATTGATTCGTTTAAAATCGAAGGACGTATGAAAAAGCCTGCGTATGCAGCAGGCGTTACCTCTATTTATCGGAAATATATTGATTTATATTATAGCGGAAAGCCCTACGAGGTTGCTGAAGCCGACCGGGAATTCCTGTCCTCCCTGTATATCCGCAGTGAAGTGGGAGAAGGCTATTATCATCAGAAGAACGGCAGGAATATGATTACCCTGTCTTCCCCTGCATATTCCAAAACCAGTGAACAGGTATTGGAAACGATTGAAAACCAATATCTGAAACAGAACAGAAAAATTGAAATTGATGCCACAATTTCTCTCAAAAAGGGAGAACCGGGGGTTCTGTTTCTTACAGACGGTAACGTACAGGCCAGCGCCATAGGCTCTATACCACAGGAGGCGTTGAAACAGCCCTTAAGAGAAGAGGATGTCCGAAAACAGATGAATAAGCTGGGCAATACCTCATTTAAGATCCGGGATCTGCAGATTCTGATGGATAAGGATATTTTTGTACCGGTACGGGCGCTCAATGATCTGCGAAGAGAAGCAGTGATTCACCTGGAAGAGGAACGGATTCGTGAGAATGGGTTCTCCTGCCAGCGTCATATGGAGGAGGAATCTGTTTATTGTTCTTCAATGGATCCATTATCCGGAAAAGGTGTCCATGAAAAGCTTCGGCACAGGAACAGGTATCCGGAAATGCTGGATGTTTACGTGTCAACGAAAGAACAGTTTTATGCTCTTTCTGAGCAGTTGGATATAAAGAAAAGGCAATCTCTTCCGATCCGCCGGATTTATCTGGACTATGCATTACTGGATGGAAAAGATATTTCTTCCGATGCACAGGAGCAATGGGCTGGCAGACTGTTTCTTGCAGGTCCTTATGTCATCCGGGAGCATAACCGGAGAGATCTGTCTAAACTGGAAGCCGCATTGCGAGGCGGCTGCTTTGCAGGTCTTTTATTCCGTAATCTTGAAACCTATGCTTATATGAAAAAGGTTTTGCCGGATTATAATCTGATTCCGGATCATAATCTGTACTTCTGGAATCACGAAACAGTGCAGTTTTGGGAAAGCCGGATCACCGAATATACGCTTCCGGTCGAGGAAAATCAGTCAGAATGGAAGGAACTCCTTGCCAAAACTCCGGATACAATGGAAGCAGCCGCTCTTGTTTATGGATATCTTCCAATGATGGTTACGGCAAATTGTATCGAGAGTACCTTAAAGAGCTGCCGGCATGAAGCCGGAATCTGTGTTCTTACAGATCGTTATAAGACTTCATTTCCGGTACTGCGTAACTGTCGGAGCTGTTATAATATCATCTATAACAGTGTACCCTTATCCCTTCATACCCTCGTGGAAAAGGGCATGCAGGGCATTACGGCTTACCGTCTTGACTTCACAACCGAAAACGGAGACGAAACTGTGTCAGTTGTCCGCTATTTTGCTGATTTATTATCCGGTACGGACCGGAAACCTCCCTATCAGGAATATACAACGGGACATATAAAAAGAGGAGTGGAATAATGGAATTATATGTCAGCGAGTTTTCAAAATATGTAATTACACTGCTGATTACATTATACACGTATGAATGCTTTGCCGTGTTCCGGTATGATAACGAAGAGGCTCGCAACGGCATTTACATCCGGCAGAATATTTTAATGTTTGCATTTCACTTTTGCAGCTTTCTGGTCATCTGCTTTGAAACGGGAGATTTTACCTATCTGTTTTTTTATGCGTTCCAGCAGATTCTGCTGTTTACGGCTATTATGCTGTACCGCATGATTTACCCGAAAGCCAACCGGCTGATTGTAAACAACATGTGTATGCTGCTTAGTATTGGTTTTGTGATCCTGACTCGTCTTGATATGAAAAAGGCAGTTAAACAGTTTATTATTGTGGCTGGAGCGTTAGCAATTGCCCTTCTGATTCCGTTCCTGATTGAAAAGATACGCTTTTTGAAGAAGCTGAAATGGATTTATGCATTGATTGGTATTCTTGCACTTTCTGTGGTTTTGATTCTTGGTCAGACCACCTATGGAAGTAAGCTTTCCTATTCCATCGGCGGCGTCACCTTTCAGCCATCCGAATTTGTCAAGATCTTATTTGTATTTTTTGTGGCAAGTGCACTGTATGAATCTTCGGGCTTCTTAGAGGTCTTTACGACGGCCGTGGTTGCGGCAGCGCATGTCATTGTGCTCGTGATTTCAAAGGATCTTGGGAGCGCCCTGATTTTCTTTGTTGTATATGTCCTTATGGTCTATGTGTCAACGAAGAATCCGCTCTATGTAGCAGCAGGAGCAGGGGGTGGTGCAGCTGCAGCTTACCTTGCATTCAAGGTGTTTCGGCATGTGCAGGTACGTGTACAGGCCTGGAAGGATCCGTGGAGTGTTATTGATTCCGCCGGTTATCAGATTACCCAGTCGTTATTTGCCATATCGAGTGGTGGTTTCTTCGGACTTGGGTTATACAAAGGAACACCGGAATCCATTCCAACGGTTGAAGCGGATTTTATTTTCTCTGCAATTGCGGAAGAGTTAGGAATTCTGTTTGCAGTCTGCCTGATTCTCATCTGTGTGAGCTGTTTTATTATGTTTATGAATATTTCCATCCGGCTGAATGACAGGTTTTATCAGATGATTGCATTTGGTTTTGGTGTAACCTACATTTTTCAGGTGTTTCTTACGATTGGCGGCGGTACAAAATTCATTCCGCTTACCGGAGTGACCCTGCCGTTAATCAGCTACGGTGGAAGCTCCGTGCTTACCACATTAATGATGTTTGCAATTGTAGAGGGGCTTTATGTTCTCCGGCAAAAGGAAATTGAAGAACAGATGCTTCTGAAACGGCGAAGACGTCCGGGAGCTCCAAACGGAGCCACCCACAGACGTCCCACAACCGGAAGACCGGAACGGCCGGATCGTCGGGAACGGCCGGACAGACCGGTACCTGTACGCTCTTCCTATACTGAAGACGATGATTTTATCGAAGACTGGAATGAATCAGAGAATGAAGGAGAAGAATTTGAAGGTGAAGAATAATCGTGCACCGAAGAAGAAATCCCAGAAAAAAAAGAATCCGGAGATTATGGCAGTAACCTGGTTTTTTACGTTATTACTGCTTTCCATGTCCGGCTATATTATTTATTATTCCGCAACCCATAAGCAGGAACTGATTAATAACAGCTATAATGGACGTCAGCAGATGCTTCTTGCCCAGAACCGCCGGGGAAGCATTTATTCCGGAGATGGTCAGATTCTGGCCCGGACCGTCGAAGGAGAAGATGGAAAAGAAGTACGCGAATATCCATACGGGAATCTGTTTTCCCATGTGGTCGGCTATGCGGTTAATGGTAAAATGGGACTGGAATCCCAGTGCAATTATTATCTGATTAATTCGAATGCCCCTCTTTCCCAAAAGGCATCCTTAGAAGCAAAGGGTGAAAAATATCCGGGTGATAATGTCTATACGACACTGGATACGAACCTGCAGCAGGTTGCTTCCACGGCACTTGGCGTTTACCGGGGAGCCATTCTGGTGACTGAACCACAGACCGGAAGAATTCTTGCAATGGTATCTCATCCGGATTTTGACCCGTCTACGGTAGCTCAGGAATGGGACAATTACTTACAGGATACCGATAGTGGCATTCTTCTTAACCGTGTGACGCAAGGGTTATACCCGCCGGGATCTACCTTTAAAATCATTACATCCTTAGAATATATCAGGGAGCATCCGGACACCTATCAGAATTACCGGTATCAGTGTGTCGGTTCCATCAAATGGGGCGAGGACCGGATTCAGTGTTATCATGGATCGGTACATGGTTCGGTGGATTTCACCAGATCCTTTGCCAAGTCCTGCAATACCTCTTATGCCAATATCGGACTTTCTCTTGACCGGAAGGAGTTCGGTGACACCTTAAACCAGCTTCTCTTTAACCAGAAGCTTCCGGTTACCTTCCAGCATTCGGTAAGTAATCTGGTTGTGGATGAGAATACATCAGATGCAGATATGATGCAGATTTCAATCGGACAGGGAGCTGCCGGAATCACACCGCTGCAGTTAAATATGATTACCTGTGCGATTGCCAATAACGGCAGGCTTATGAAGCCTTATCTGGTAGACTCCGTAAAAAACAGTGCCGGCTCCATCACCAGAGAATTTAAACCATCTGCTTACGGAGACCTGATGACAGAAACAGAAGCAGCTGCCATGCAGGCTCTCATGGAGGCAGTTGTCACAGAGGGGACGGCATCGCGGTTAAAGGACTTATCCTATACGGCTGCCGGGAAAACAGGATCTGCGGAATACGGTACCGTGAAGGGGGAAAGCCATGCCTGGTTCACCGGGTATGCACCGGCAGAGAATCCACAGGTCTGCGTGACGATTATTATCGAGGGAGCCGGAGCCGGAGGCGATTATGCCGTTCCGATTGCAAAGCGGATTTTTGATGCATACCTGACAGAGCCACAGTCCTGAGAAGCAGACAAAAGCAGAAGGAGCAATTTTTATATGAAATTTTATAAGTATCTCTATGTAGGAGAAACAGTTGAGCATGTAGGGATTTTGAAACAAAAACTGAAGATACATGCAATGGTACGGGTTTACCTGGTTACACTTGCCTGTGGAGACGATCAGCTGGAAATCTATTCTTCCATGCTGCTAAAGCAGAAATATTTCAGAAAACATGCACCGATTATTATCGGAATTGCTTCGAACTATGAGGAAGCTGTTGCAATTGTGCAGAAGATTGTGGAAGAAAGCCTTGAAAGAACCGGAACATGTGACCTCAAGGAATATTTGAAGCTCAAGGTAAAAGATCAGAAGAAAGGTTCGTAATGCATGGGAATGGTAATTTTGACCATACTGAAAATCATAGGAATTATATTGCTTGTTGTTTTGGGGCTGATTCTGTTCCTTCTGCTGCTGGTGCTTTTTGTACCAATCCGTTACCGGATTGATGCTTCAAAGGATGCAGAGGGCGAACAACAGATTCATGCACTGATTAAGGTGACGTGGCTCCTTCATCTTTTGAATATCCGGTTTCTTTATCCGGAGGAAGCGTACTTACGTGTGAGAATTGCCTGCTTTACCCTGTTCCGGTCAGACCAGCCCACGAAGGAGGCGGCTTCTTCTGAGAAAAATGCAGCGGCTGAGAAGAAAAAAGAAAGTGAGGCAAAGACTGTAAAAACCTCAAAAGCTTCCAGAAAAGCCGAAGATACTTTACTTGCCACAGAAGATGTGGAAGGTTCAGGAGAACAACCTCAAACCATGGACGAAGATGGCTGGAGCCCTATTGACAACACGCAAATAAAGCCAGATGAAAAAACGGAAGCTCCGAAAAATCAGACAGAGAATGCAACACATACCGAAATAGATTCTGAGTCAGCAGATGCCGGTGCGGAAGAGGAAAAGGAAGAAGCAGAAGCAGATTCTGAGGAGTCAACCTCAAAGTGGGAACTGCTGCGAGAGAAAATCCTCTGGTGCATCCGGAAAATCTGGAAGCTGCTTAAAAATATCCGGTACACAATTCAGTCAATCTATGATAAGATAAGGAATATTATTCATCATATCCGATATTACTATAGGGTGCTCCAGAGTGAGCTGTTTGACAGAACATGGGAGAAGTACTCAAAGGAAGTATTATGTCTTTTAAAGCGCATTGCCCCACGGAAGATCAAAGGATACCTGCATATTGGAATGGAGGATCCGGCAGCAACCGGACAGATCCTTGGCTATTACGGAATGCTGTATCCTTTGATTGGAGAACACATAGATGTGGTTCCGGATTTTGATCATGTGATTCTGGAAGGAACACTTAAGATCCGGGGGAATATCACATTATTTCAGGCTGTAAGAATAGCATGTACCATTTATTTTGATAAAGATTTACAAAAACTCATCAGGCTGTTGAAAAGGGAGGTAGCATAATGGCTGATAATAATTTTGCAGGAGTGATTGAATCCCTCATGAAGGGAATGAATACGGTGTTGTCTACGAAAACGGTAGTCGGAGAAGCAACACAGATTGGAGATACCATCATTCTGCCACTTGTGGATGTTTCCTTTGGCGTTGGCGCAGGTGCCTCTGCAGGAGATAAGAAGAACGGAGGTGGCGGCGGATTCAGCGGCAAGATGACGCCGAGCGCGGTACTTGTTATTAAGAATGGTTCCACGAAGCTTGTCAATATCAAGAATCAGGATACCATGACGAAGGTACTTGATATGATTCCGGATATCGTAGACAAGTTCACTGCTCCGAAGGAAGAGATGATTGATGATGATGCAGCCGTAGAAGCGGCTTTTCCGGATGAGAAAAAGGAAGCATAGTGGTTTCCTTCTGCATGGAAACAGACCGTGCTGCATAAAATAAGATAAGAATCCAATTACGAGGATGATCTTGAAAAAACTAATTGGCTTTATTGCATTCTGGATTGCGGTCGGGATGGTTCTGATGCTGCTTTTGACGCATCATTATCTGATTGCATTGATTATTATCGGATTATTACTGTTAATCGGATACAATTGTTATTATTGTGGATAACGGGGCTGTGCCCCGGAGGAGATACCATGGATGGTGAGCGGAAGGGGAAACTGGTCGACTGTCGCGATGATTTTGAGAGAATTCTGGTGACAGGAGATACGGAAGAATTAAATGAACTGAAAGGATGGCTGTTCCGTGAGAATATCCGTCTGGAAATGGAACGCAGCGAATTTCTTCATACACAGGAGAAGTTCATGGAAGAGCGTACCCGGTTCCGGGATGAAATGCTGGAAGTAAACCGGAAACTGGTCGTTGAACGGAAACGTCTGAAGCAGGACGAGCAGTTCTTTGACAAGAAAATGGAAATTTTAAAGAATGGTTTTGTCCAGCTTGATGCAGAGCGGAAAGCATTTGAAAAAGAAAAGCTGCAGTTTCATTCTGAACAGAAGGTACATGAGCGGGATCTTCACAGAGAACGGAACGACCAGATGGCAGAAATGCTTTTTCAGGGCGTGAACAGTCAGCTTGCATTAAAGAAACGTTACCGGGATCTGTTAAAGATGTTTCATCCGGACAACGTGGCAGGAGATGCCGAAATGGTTCTTGTTATCAACCGGATTTATGAAGAACTAAAAAGAAGCTATGAATTTGGCCGCTGGGCATAAAAATAAAAATCAAAACGGACAGATTAAGAACTTAATGTGAGAAACAATTAACAACAGAAGACGAAAGAGGAAAAGAAAAGGGCAAGCGAAAAACGCTTGCCCAAGTCATTTGCCTTCATTTAGTAAAATCAATATTTAAGCTCTTTCAACAGCTCCGGACTTCAGACAGTTTGTGCAAACATGCATTCTTTTGGAAGCTCCGTTTACTTTACATTTAACATTTTTGATGTTAGAATTCCAGATTCTGTTAGATCTTCTATGAGAATGGCTGACGTTATTTCCAAAATGTACGCCCTTACCACAAATATCACATTTAGCCATCGTAGCACCTCCTAACAATTTAAATATAACCGCAACAGTTGTATAATAGCAGATATCCTTATAGAATGCAAGTGGAATTTTTACATGTTTTTGAAAATTGTGATATTTTTAAAAAAATGAGTTTCATTTTTTGTTGACAGAGGTTATAATACCTAATATATGTTTAAAAAGAAGGAGGGCTACTTATGAAATCTTCTACAACGAAGTATTCGAATAAAATGACTTCAATTAATACCAGCATGGGAAATATTTCCATTGACAATGAAGCAATTGCACAGTATGCAGGCAGCGTTGCAATGGAATGCTTTGGTGTTGTCGGTATGGCAGGAATCAACATGAGGGATGGTCTTGTGAAGCTTCTTAAACTGGACAGCATGACCAGGGGAATCAATGTTATGGTCCGTAACAATAAGCTGGTGATTAACTTTCATATTATTGTCGCTTATGGTGTAAGTATCCTTGCTGTATCGAATAATCTGATCAGCAATGTGAAATATAAGGTAGAGGAATTTACCGGAATCGAAATTGAGAAAATAAACATCTTTGTCGAAGGTGTAAAAGTGATTGATTAGGAGGAAGCTTTACAGTGAATAGCAATAAGATCAATGCTAAGATGCTTGCAAAGATGTTCTTAGCCGGTGCGAAAAATCTTGAAGTTAAGAAAGAATGGATTAATGAACTGAATGTATTTCCGGTTCCTGATGGTGATACCGGTACAAATATGACGTTGACCATCATGTCCGCAGCCAAGGAAGTGGTAAACCTCCAGGATGAAGATATGATGACAATTTGTAAAGCAATTTCTTCCGGTTCCCTGCGGGGTGCCAGAGGAAACTCCGGTGTTATTCTTTCCCAGTTATTCCGTGGATTCACGAAGACTATCCGTGAATATGAAGAAATCGATATCCCGACACTGGCAACTGCAACCGAGAAGGCCGTGGAATCTGCTTACAAGGCAGTTATGAAACCCAAGGAGGGAACCATTCTTACCGTAGCGAAGGGAATGGCAGATAAAGCAAGAGAATTGGCTGAAGAAGGCTGTGACGATATGGAGCTTTATTTCCGTCAGATCATCGAGTACGGAGATGAAGTATTGGCAAAGACTCCCGATATGCTTCCTGTTTTAAAGCAGGCAGGTGTGGTAGACTCCGGCGGTCAGGGTCTGATGCAGGTTATGAAGGGGGCATTTGATGCATTCCTTGGCAGGGAGATTGACTTTACCTTAGAAGCTACGAAGGAGAGCTCAGCTAAAGAGGGACCTGCTTCTTCCGTAGATCAGGAGATTAAATACGGTTACTGCACCGAATTTATCATCTTATTAAATAAGACCTTTAACATCAAGAATGAAATTGATTTCAAGGAATATCTGGAATCCATTGGCGATTCCATTGTGGTTGTTGCTGACGGGGATGTGGTTAAGGTACATGTACATACCAATGATCCCGGACTTGCCATCCAGAGAGCTTTGAAGTATGGTGCATTATCCAACATGAAAATTGATAACATGCGTCTGGAGCATCAGGAAAAGATCAATAAAGAACAGCAGATGAAAGAACAGGAGCAGAAGAAGGAACCGGAAATGCCTCACAAGGAGGTTGGTTTTATTGCTGTATCCGTAGGTGAAGGCATGAGTGAAATCTTCAGGGGACTTGGTGCAGACTACATCATCGAGGGTGGTCAGACCATGAATCCGAGTACTGAAGATATGCTGAATGCGATTGACAGGGTGAATGCGGATACCATCTTTATTCTTCCAAACAACAAGAACATTATTCTTGCTGCCAATCAGGCAAAGACCATGGTAGAAGATAAGAAGATCATTGTTATCCCGACAAAGACTGTTCCCCAGGGAATTACTGCGATCATTAATTATGTACCGGATATGGATCCGGAGGACAATGCAGCAACCATGGAATGTGAAATCAAGAATGTTTTGACCGGTCAGGTTA
>OLSQ01001660.1_pt1 | contig 17701 bp, 12 predicted proteins | sample 1672561 | NCBI WGS metagenome assembly OLSQ01 (sample SAMEA3136699, study PRJEB25190) | human gut metagenome | biome: human gut; feature: human-associated habitat; material: faeces | place: Austria | collected 2013 | reverse complement strand
AGTAGAAATCTACTACCGCTTCATCGGCAAAATCGACTGACCTTTCTTTTTTACCCAACAATATCTTTAATTAAGGGAGACGGGGAAAACTCTGCCCGGCACAGCCAACCTGTTTATGCTGCGGCAGCTGCTGGGAATTCCGTTGGAAGCAGCGGATATGGAAGCGACTGATTTAGAAGGGACAACGGGAACGGAAAAATCACCCCCAATCCACTGCGGCTGCGCTTCTGGGTTACTTATCAGGCAGGAGAGAGCGAGCCCATGCTGGATGTGCTGACGTTCTGCGGAAATAAGGACTATCAGGTGTTTTTCAGAATCGGGAAAGAGCAGTCTGAATGTATCTTTACGACAAATGGAAGCGAAGCGTTGGCAGGAGAAGGAAGAAGCCTGCTGGAAAGCCGGGCAAATGACAAATAAAGAAAGTTAGAGAAATGAGCCTGTGCAGGAACCGTGCATAAACACTGTTTCTGCGCAGGCTTTTTGTTAAATAAAAACGGATTTGTTTTTTCTAACATTTGGTGTATAATACTTTTATACTGGGTTTGTCTGTGCAGGATGAATGGTGCCTGCATGGAGGGCAGGGGAGAACGCTTCCCTGACAGGCTCAGAAAGACACCATATAGAAAAGGAGAATCCGCCATGTCGGAAGCATTGAAAGAACGCAAAGAGATGGACCCGCAGTACCAGTGGGACCTGACCAAAATGTACGCCAGCGATGCGGAATGGGAAAAGGCTTTTGCCGCCATTGACCCCAAAATTGAAGCTTTGGCTGCCTGGGAGGGCAAGCTGAACAACGCTGCCAGCATTCGTGAATTTTATGATGCAGAAATCGGCGTGTTCCGTGAACTGGAAAACCTGGCTGTCTACACCAGCCTGCGTCTGAGCGAGGATACCCGTGCTGATGACGCCCAGAGCATGGATGCCCGCGCTACCGCCAAATATGTAAAGGCTGTCGGTACCATTGCCTATGCTCAGCCGGAAATCCTGGCACTGCCGCAGGAAACCCTGGATGCCATCATGGCTGACGAGCAGGTTGCCCCCTATCGTTTTGCTCTGGAAGACCTGCTGCGTGCAAAGCCTCACACCCTGACCGCCCCGGAAGAAAAGCTGCTGGCTGCTTTCGGTGAGGCATTCGGCACCCCGAAAAATGTTGCCGATAACCTGGAAGACGCCGACATGGTGTTCGATTCCGTCAAGGATGGCGAGGGCAACGATGTGGAGCTGACCGCTTCCAACTACATCCTGCTGCAAACCTCCAATGACCGCGTGCTGCGCAAGAATGCCTTTGAAAGCTACTACAAGAGCTTTCGCCAGCACATCAACACGCTGGCTGCCTCTTACTCCGGCGCTGTCAAGACCGCTACCGCCGAAGCCTCCGTCCGTCATTATGAATCTTCCCGCGCCATGTCCATGGCAGGGGAGAACGTGCCCGGCCAGGTCTATGATAACCTGGTGGCTACTGTGCGCAAGCACCTGCCAGATATGTACCGCTATGTTGCTCTGCGCAAGCGCATCCTGGGTGTGGACGAGCTGCACTACCATGATGTGTACGCCCCGCTGACCAAGGGCGTCAGCGCCCATTACACCTATGACCAGGCCAAGCAGATGGTTCTGGATGCCGTTGCACCGCTGGGCGAAGAGTACGGCACCATCGTTCGCAAGGGCTTTGCCGAACGCTGGATCGATGTGTTCCCCAACAAGGGCAAGAGCGGCGGCGCTTACTCCGGCGGCAGCTATGATTCCAACCCCTATATCATGTGCAACTTTACTGGTACGTTGGACAGCGTTTCCACCATTGCGCATGAGATGGGCCACAGCATGCACAGCTGGTTCAGCCGCCATACCCAGCCTGCCCAGTATGCCGACTATACCCTGTTTGTCGCAGAGGTCGCTTCCACCGTCAACGAGAACCTGCTCATTGAGCACCTGCTGGCAGAAAAGAACCAGGATCCCGCAACCCGCCTGGCCCTGCTGAATCAGTACCTCGAAAATTTCAAGGGAACCGTCTACCGCCAGACGATGTTTGCCGAGTTTGAGCGCGATGCCCACGCCATGGCCGAGCGCGGCGAAGCCCTGAACCCCGCCGCCCTGAACAATCTGTACAAGAAGCTCATTGTGGACTACTTTGGACCGGAGCTGGTTGTGGATGACGAGGTACAGTACGAGTGGGCACGCATCCCGCACTTCTACCGCCCGTTCTATGTTTATAAGTATGCAACCGGCTATTCCACTGCCGTGGCATTGTCCGAGGGCATCCTGAAGAACGGCGAACCGGCTGTTAAGAAGTACCTGGAGTTCCTGCACATGGGCGGCAGCGCTTACCCGCTGGATGAGCTGCGCCATGCCGGTGTGGACCTGACCACCCCCGCCCCGGTGGATGCTGCCCTGGATAAGTTCGGCCGCATTCTGGACGAAGCCGAAGCCTGCGTGGCACAGCTGGAAGCTGCAAAATAAGCAGGGGAAAGTCCTAGAGTGTATCTGAAAAATTCGAAAATTTAGTCTGTTTCTGCAAACACAGCGGGATTTTGCGTTAAAAAGCCTTGGAATCCGCAAAGGATTCCTATGGCTCTTTGCCTTACATCCTGCTTGCGTTTGCGAAATATCCGTCATTTTCTTTGTTTTCAGATACACCTTAAGCGCAAAATTAGGGCAATACCGCATAATTCTAAGTGCCGATACGGCGAGCGAGGTGCGGCAGATGCTAAGCCAAAAGCGCAGATAATACTGGATGTCTTATCGAGCATTTTGGCAACGCAGATGCCGTGCCGCAGCCGCCGGAGCGGTGCTTGAGCCGTTAGGCAGGAATTGTGCGGTATTGCCTTAGAACCCACGGTGCAGAAAATCAGCATCTTGCACGATTATTTGAAATATTTTTTGTGAATACTCTTGACAGAGCGTGGTTTATCCGCTATTATAATAAATGCGTGAGTTAAGGGGTCAAGTGCGGCCAAAATGGAAGCACAACCCCCGCAAAAAACTGCGCGGAATAATCAAGAAAGGAGAAAAGAAATGCCTACTTTTAACCAGCTCGTACGCAAAGGCCGTGAGGTCCTGGTAACCAAGAGCACTGCTCCTGCCCTTCAGAAGAGCTACAACTCCCAGAAGAAGCAGTACACCACCATGAACAGCCCCCAGAAGCGTGGTGTTTGCACCGCTGTTCGTACCATGACCCCCAAAAAGCCCAACTCTGCTCTGCGTAAAGTTGCCCGTGTCCGCCTGACGAATGGTATCGAGGTCACCTCCTACATTCCTGGTATCGGCCATAACCTGCAGGAGCACAGCGTTGTCCTGATCCGTGGCGGTCGTGTTAAGGACCTGCCCGGTGTCCGTTACCACATCATCCGTGGTACTCTGGATACTCAGGGTGTTGCAAACCGTAACCAGGCTCGCAGCAAATACGGCGCAAAGCGTCCCAAGGCCGGTGCCAAGAAGTAAGGAAACATCTTTTCGCCATAAAATGGTCAGCTGACCCTTTTGTGGCATAACGGGAGTTTTCTTTAACTTTCGAGTACCGATGATATCATTAATGTGAAGGAGGGAAGAAAGATGCCCAGAAGAGGTAAAATCGCAAAGCGCGAAGTTCTGGCTGATCCTATTTACAATTCCAAGCTCGTCACCCGTCTGGTCAACAGCATCATGCTGGATGGCAAGAAGGGCGTCGCTCAGAAGATCGTTTACGAAGCTTTTGAGACTGTCAAAGAGAAGACCGGCAACGATCCTCTCGAAATGTTCGAGAAGGCCATGGAAAACATCATGCCCAGCCTCGAAGTTAAGGCCCGCCGTGTCGGCGGCTCCACCTACCAGGTTCCCCTGGAGGTCAGCCCCGCCCGCCGCGAGACCCTCGGCCTGCGCTGGCTGACTCTGTACAGCCGCAGCCGTGGTGAAAAGACCATGTCCGCTCGCCTGGCCGCCGAGATCATTGACGCTACCAACAACGTTGGCGGCGCTGTCAAGAAGCGCGAAGATACCCACAAGATGGCAGAAGCCAACAAGGCTTTCGCGCATTACCGTTATTGATCTGCTTACTGAGGAGGTTTAAGCCATGGCAACGCCGAGAGACGTATCCCTGCAAATGACCCGAAATATCGGTATCATGGCCCACATCGACGCAGGCAAGACCACCACCACCGAGCGCATTCTGTACTACACCGGTATTAACCATAAGATCGGCGAAGTTCATGACGGCGCTGCCACGATGGACTGGATGGAGCAGGAACAGGAACGTGGTATTACCATCACTTCCGCTGCAACCACCTGCTACTGGAGCCACACCGAGACCCAGCACGATCCGGCTCTGTTCAAAAAGAACCGTCATCGTATCAACATCATCGACACCCCGGGCCACGTTGACTTTACTGTTGAAGTTCAGCGTTCTCTGCGTGTTCTGGACGGTTCTGTTACCGTTCTGGCCGCAAAGGGTGGCGTTGAGCCTCAGTCTGAAACCGTTTGGCGCCAGGCTGACGAGTACAAGGTTCCCCGCATGGTTTACGTCAACAAGATGGATACCATGGGTGCTGACTTCTTCCGCTGCGTACAGATGATGCATGATCGTCTGCATGCCAACGGTGTGCCTATCCAGCTGCCTGTCGGCCAGGAAGACACTTTCCGCGGCATCATCGATCTGATCGACATGAAAGCCGATATCTACTATGATGATATGGGCAATGATGTGCGCGTTGAGGAAATTCCTGAAGACATGAAAGAACAGGCTCAGGAATATCATGACAAGCTGATCGAAGCTGTTGCTGAGACCGACGAAGAGCTGATGATGAAGTACCTGGAAGGCGAAGAGCTGACCAAGGGAGAAATCAAGGCTGCTCTGCGTAAGGCTACTATTTCCAACGAGATCGTTCCTGTTGTCTGCGGCTCTTCTTACAAGAACCGTGGCGTTCAGAAACTGTTGGATGCAATCGTTGATTATATGCCTGCTCCGACCGACGTTGCGGCCATCAAGGGCACCAACCCGGAGACTGGCGAGGAAGAAGATCGCACTTCTTCCGATGATCAGCCGTTCTCTGCACTGGCATTCAAGATTATGACTGACCCGTATGTCGGTAAGCTGTGCTTCTTCCGCGTGTACTCTGGTACCGTTGAGGCTGGCACCACTGTTTACAACTCTGTTAAGGATCAGGACGAGCGTATCGGCCGTATCCTGCAGATGCATGCAAACAACCGTAAGGATATCGACATCTGCTACGCTGGCGATATCGCCGCTGCTGTTGGTCTGAAGAACACCACCACTGGTGATACCCTGTGCGATGAGAAGCATCCCATCATCCTCGAGTCCATGAACTTCCCCGAGCCGGTTATCCGCGTTGCCATCGAGCCCAAGACCAAGGCTGGCAGCGAGAAGATGGGTATTGCCCTGTCTAAGCTGGCTGAAGAGGACCCGACTTTCCGTACCTGGACCGATGAAGAAACCGGTCAGACCATCATCGCCGGCATGGGCGAGCTCCACCTGGAAATCATCGTGGACCGTCTGCTCCGCGAGTTTAAGGTCGAAGCTAACGTTGGCGCACCTCAGGTTGCCTACCGTGAAACCATCCGCAAGGATGCTAACCAGGAAACCAAGTACGCACGTCAGTCCGGTGGTAAGGGCCAGTATGGTCACGTTAAGATCAAGATTGAGCCCAACCCGGGTAAGGGTTATGAGTTTGTCAACGGTATTGTTGGCGGCGCTATCCCGAAGGAATACATCCCCGCTGTTGACAACGGTATCCAGGGCGCGATGAAGTCCGGCATTCTGGCTGGCTATCCCGTCGTGGATGTCAAGGTCACTCTGTGGGACGGCTCCTATCATGAAGTTGACTCCTCTGAAATGGCGTTCTCCATCGCCGGCTCCATGGCATTCAAGGATGCTATGAAGAAGGCTGATCCCGTCATTATGGAGCCCATCATGAAGGTTGACGTTGTTGTTCCTGACGAGTATATGGGCAACGTCATTGGCGACTTGAACAGCCGCCGCGGCGCAATCCAGAACCAGGAATCCACCGATGGCACTGCCCGTGTCACCGCTATGGTTCCTCTGTCCGAGATGTTCGGTTACGCTACTGACCTGCGTTCCAAGACCCAGGGCCGTGGCCAGTACTCCATGGAGCCGGCTGATTACCAGCAGGTTCCCAAGAGTGTTGCAGATAAGATCATGACCGAGCGCAATAAGGGCTGATTCTGCACAAATTCGCGCAAAATACTTGATTTTTCTTGAAAAATCTAGTATGATAGCCTTACAACAGGCTATTTTATCTGTTTGAATTAAAGGAGGATACTTCCAATGGCTGAAAAGGAAAAATTTGACCGCTCTTTGGAGCATGTCAACATCGGTACCATCGGTCACGTTGACCACGGCAAGACCACTCTGACTGCCGCTATCACCAAGGTTCTGGCTCTGAAGGGCGACGCCGATTTCATGGATTACTCCAGCATCGATAAGGCTCCTGAAGAGAAGGCTCGTGGTATCACGATCAACACCGCTCACGTTGAGTACCACACCGCGAAGCGTCACTATGCCCACGTTGACTGCCCGGGCCATGCTGACTACATCAAGAACATGATCACCGGTGCTGCTCAGATGGACGGCGCTATCCTGGTTGTTGCTGCAACCGATGGCCCGATGCCGCAGACCCGTGAGCACATCCTGCTGGCTCGTCAGGTTGGCGTGCCCAAGATCGTTGTGTTCCTGAACAAGTGCGATATGGTTGACGATGAAGAGCTGCTCGACCTGGTCGAAATGGAAGTTCGCGAACTGCTGGACAGCCAGGATTTCGACGGCGACAACACCCCGATCATCCGTGGTTCCGCTCTGAAGGCTCTGGAGAGCACTTCCAAGGATCCCGATGCTCCGGAATACAAGTGCATTTGGGAGCTGATGGACGCTGTTGACAGCTACATCCCGACCCCGGACCGTGCTGCTGATAAGCCGTTCCTGATGCCCGTTGAGGACGTTATGACCATCTCCGGCCGTGGCACCGTTGCTACCGGTCGTGTTGAGCGTGGTACTGCTCATGTCGGCGATCAGATGGAAATCGTTGGTCTGAAGGAAGAGAAGCTGACCACCACCATCACTGGTCTGGAAATGTTCCGCAAGAGCCTTGAGTTCGCTCAGGCTGGCGACAACATCGGCGCTCTGCTGCGTGGTATTGACCGTGACCAGATCGAGCGTGGCCAGGTTCTGGCTGTTCCCGGCTCTGTTCATCCCCACACCACTTTCGATGGCCATGTTTACGTCCTGAAGAAGGAAGAAGGCGGCCGTCATACCCCGTTCTTCAACAACTATCGTCCTCAGTTCTACTTCCGTACCACCGACGTTACCGGCATCATCACCCTGCCCGAAGGCACTGAGATGTGCATGCCCGGCGACAACGTTGATATGCACGTTGAGCTGATCACCCCGGTTGCCATGGAAGAAGGCATGCGTTTCGCTATCCGCGAAGGCGGCCACACTGTTGGTTCCGGCGTTGTTTCCAAGATCGAGAAGTAATTTTCGGCTTGTGATATAGCTTTCAAGGCTCCTGCTGTTAAGGCAGGGGCCTTTTTGTTGTGTACGACTTATGGGGCGGGGAGGGGGCAAAGGCCGGGTGTGGAAGACCAAGGAAGGCATCATGAAAACATCAGGAATTTTAGATAGGGGAGAGGACACCATTCGGAACTTTGAAAAAGTGGAGCAGAAGGGGGCACTCACACCGCCCTACCTTGGGAAGTTGTATTTCAGGTCGCGGTTAAGGGGCAAGGGTTGATCTATCCCTAAGTTTTCGGAACGGTCAGGAACGCTCTCTACAGTACAATTTATAATGGGCAATTCTCAACCTCCAATTTTCCCTTCAAGTTTCCTCCGATCTCTGCCAAATCTCTCAACAAGCCAAACCGAAATGGCAAAAAATGCGCGGTCACAATACCGGGTGATTGGATTAAGAGATTGCAAAGAACATTATCGGGGTAAATGTTTAATCATTTGATAAAATCAGGAATAAACCATTCAAAAATGTTAATAAATACCGCCAAAGGGTCACCGCACCGCAGCGCAAATAATGTGCGAAAAACAGGTTTCAGTTGATTCAAGGACAAAAATTTACATAGAAACCGCTCTAATTAACTATGCAAATTCTGGCAACTGTGATATAATGTATATACCTAGATGTGTCGGAATGGTTATCATTTGCGGGATCAAGGCATGCAGCCGGTACAACGTTTTGTCAGCCGCTGTGCCGGGGCCAAAAGCCCCAAAAGCAGGCCGCAGCCCGGCAAGGGATCGCCAGACCGAGGGAGCACAACCAGGCGTTTTGCAATCAACACCTGCAAAGTGCCGCACATCTGCCGTACCACTTTTCACACAAAAGGGGAAAGTAGTAACACTTAAGGGAGGATAAAACTATGAAGAAAAACCTTCAGCGTTTTGGTGCATCCGTGCTGGCAGCAGCCATGGTTGCCCAGAGCGTGGCGCTTCCCGCAGCAGCCGAAACTACCAAGATTGATTCTTCGGTAGCGCAGTCTGTTGCAGCTAGCGCAGCAAGCGCGGCCAGCGCTGTGCAGTCCCTGCCCAAGTTCACTAGCACCGCAGACCTGATCAAGCAGACAGCCCAAACGCTGGCTGCCCAGGGCGAAGTGCATGAACTGGAGCAGGACGATGCCAAGCTGGAAGCGACTGCACAGAGCAAGGCGGGCATGAGCCTTGCAGCGTTGGAAAATGCACTGGCCGATGCCATGTACGCCAACGCCGCAGCCGGCAAGATCAACACCGAAGCCTATGGCCTGAACAAGGACGAGATGGCATCGGTGATGGCTGCCACCATCAAAACGTATCATCTGTCCAGCGCCGTTACCGACCTGGGCTATGAGACGAACGCCGCAGGCGTTGTGACCGCCGTTACCTTTACCGGCAGCTCCGGCATGACCTCTGCGATGGAGTCCATGACCAACAGCGATGATGAAGTGATTGCGCAGCAGGCTGACAGCTACGCACAGGCTTACGTTGCTGAAAACTCCGATACCTTTGCTGCCAGCGCCGCTGCAGACGGCCATACCTATGGCGAGCCGAAATGGTACTGGAATGACACCAACCCGGAGGATGGCCACACCCACACCTGGAAGGAAACCCCCGATGGTTACTGGACCAAGACCGATGACGGCTGGGCTTACACCGCTGTGTATACCTGTGAAAAGGACGATGCCTACCAGAAGGTAGAAGGCACCGTAACCAAGGATACCACCGAGGCAAAGCCCGGCGCTGCCGGCAAGACCGTTTACTCTGCCAGCGTGCCCGCTGACAAGAGCCCGGTTAAGAAGGAATACAAGGAACCCACCACCCGCACCGACGACATTGCCGCCCTGCCCTGCCAGAACCATGCCGTGCCCAAGGATACAGATGGCAACTTTGTTGCTACCTTCAACTGGGAAATGAAGAAGGTCGAGGGCAAGCTGGCCGATGACTACAGCAACGCCCAGCTGTTCTATGACAGCGAAACCGGCAAAATTTCTGCCGGCGCTCCCGTTACCATTGACTGGGAATGCACCAGCATCACCTTCAAGTGCGCTGTCTGCGGCGAAGAAATCAAAACCCAGCCGGTAATGACCATGCCGGTCAGCGTTGTGGTAGACCAGAATAACAATTCCGTCTACATCAACGTGGGCGGCACCCCGACCCTGGATACCACCTCCGGCGGCACCGGCGTTACCCTGGTGTCCGCAATGGATGGCGGCAACTGGTACGATATGCAGAACAACCCGGTTGACGCAAGCAAGGTGAACTTCACCTATCAGAGCGGCGACAACAAGGGCAAGAACAGCCTGCTGCTGTACGACAGCCAGAAGACTGCCGTGTATGTGGACGACCAGGGCAACCAGGTCACCAATACTTACGATGTCTCGACTGCGCAGATGAACTACTACTACTTCCAGCTGTCGCAGTTCAACCAGGACGAAGCAGAGTACTTCGGCGTGGTTGCCCCGTTCTGGACCTCCAAGGGCGTTCAGAAGCAGGGCGAGGATGGCAGCATCACCGGTACCATGGGCGCAATCAAGATATTGTGCAGCATTGATCCGAACGATGATGTCCCGCCGACCACCATGGCATTCATGCTGAACATGCTGCCGCAGGCGTTCATGTCTTACGTCATGAACTATGGCGAAGCTCTGAAAGCCATCCGTGATGCAGGCTTGAAACAGGTTGCCAAGCTGGGTGACAGCGCTGACTATGTCACCAAGCTGCTGATCCTGCACGACTGGATCTCCCAGGTTGCAGAATTCGATATGGGCTCCATGGGCGATATCACCGGCGGCGGCAACAACGACCCCATCCAGACGACTGCTTTCGGTGCCCTGCTGGGCGGCGAGATCGGCGCTAAGGGCGTTGAGTATGGCTGCATCTGCCTGGGCTATGCAGCTGCATTTAACTACATGGTCCAGAATTTGCCTGACAACAAGAGCATCTATAAGAATGATGACGGCAGCTGGAAGACCCCCGATGAAGTAGGCGATAACGCTGTTGTTGACTTTGCCCAGATCCTGTATTACTGCGATACTTCTGATACCAGTGTTGCCGGTAATGCGTTCGGCGGCGGCATGTTCAACAACGTCCACTACTTCAACGCAGTCAAGGTCAACAAGCTGCAGGGCGACAGCAACTCTGCTACGATGACCACCGGCGAACCCAACAAGAACTGGTACTATGTTGACGTCTGCTATGATGACGTGAACACCGAGTGCATGGCCCAGACCCGCGTTGAGAACGCAGGCGACCTGCGCCATGTCAACTTCCTGGTTTCTCCCTCCGGTCTGGAAGGCCGTTACAGCAAGTACTATGATTACATTGACTCGCTGTACGATGGCTACACCTACACCAAGAACAAGAATCCCGATGTGGATGATGACGGCAATGTTGTGTTGAACAACGGCAAGCCGCATTACTCTTACACCAAGGCGGAGAACAAGAACGAGACCCGTTACACCGATACCTGCTACGAGGATACCTGGTTCACCTCTATCTGCAGCCCCATCTACTTCGACGATAATTACTTCTATTACGTTGATACCACGACCAACCAGAACCTGTATAACAACATGCGCCGCCAGCAGTCCGAGAACGGCAACAGCGGCAACTCTGGTTCCGGCAGCTCTGGTAACAACTCCCAGATGCAGCAGTTCATGAAGAAGATGCAGAACCAGGGCCCCGATACTCTGGAAGCACGTCCGCGTAATGCGAACTACTATATCCGCAAAGAGGATTCCAGCAGCAGACCCGGCGGCTTCAGCATGAGCAGCTTTACCAAGACGGATGACCCGTTTGATATCATCCTGATGTACTACAACGATCTGAAGGAAACCAGCAGCAACTTCAATGATGACGACAGCAATGCCAAGGTCCTGGCCGAAGCTGGCACCATCTATAAGATCGATACCAGTGCAAAAGATAAGCATGCCAAGGTTGAAAACAACCTGAACACCGAGTGCCTGGCAGACGCTGCTGCAAAGCGGATCTACCCCGCACTGGTACACTCTACCGCACTGTATGATGGCAAGCTGTACTTCAACGTCAACAACGCCATCTACCGTATGGACCCGACCACCGGCACAGTGGAAGAAGTGAAGGAATACAACACCGTCTATGGCGGCATTAAGCTGACCAAGGATAAGGACGGCAACATGGTTCCCGATACCCACTTTCCCGGCATGAGCATGGTTATCATGGATAGCGCCCAGGATACCAGCAGTGTGAAGTATCTGAACACCTTCATGAACCATCCTCTGGCTGGCCTGACCCTGCGTGACAGCTACAGCTTTGCTACCACCACCCAGCAGGGCCAGACTGTGATCACCGGCATCAACACCACCAAGGATCAGCTGGTCGTTTCTGTCGGCACCAACCTGTCCAACACCTATAAGGAACTGGTGGACGGCAAGGCAGAAGTCAAGACCGATGCTTCCGGCACTTCTTATGCAAACCGTAAGAGCTACAAGACCGAGTCCTGGAACTACAACCCGAGTTACAACCAGAACATGGGCAGCTCTGACGAGAAGAACAAGAACGAAGAGTTCATGTGGTGCGCGAACCTGGTTGAAACCATGCCGATGTCCGACATGGTCAGCGACCTGAAGAGCGGCGCAACCACCAATGTTTCCGTTGAAGCATGGTGCGATACCCCCGCTTACACCCAGGACCGCACCACCAAGTACGGCCTGACCAAGGGTGAAAAGAAGTACGCTGACAACGCACTGCCCAAGGGCCATACCTGGGCTCTGGACGAGCTGGAAACCAAGTCCGTTGGCAACAATGTGTACCTGTGCTCTGATTGCCATACCGCAACCGAAAGCACCCCCCACACCGTTACCCTGCCCGATCCAGTTGAAGGCGTTACCCTGACCCTGGGCACCACCAGCAAAACCTACATCAAGGACGATACCGTTACCCTGACCGTAGAAAAGGAAGGCACCGATATCGTTACCGTTACCGCAAAGAACGGCGATACCGATGTTGCCCTGACTGAAGTTCAGAAAGCAGCGCAGGACGAAGCCGCAGCCCAGGCTACCACCGAAAAGGCTAAGACGGTTTACACCTTCACCATGCCGAACGGCGATGTGGCCATCAGTGTTACCAAAGCCGCTAAGACCTATGAGGTCAAGGTGGCCGATGCTAACAAGGATACGTTGAAGATCACCAGCCCCGAAGCTGACCTGGATAAGGTTGCTGAGGGCACCAGCGTTACCGTTGTGGCTACCCCGAAGGATGGCTATACCCTGACGGCTGACGGTGTGGTGGTTACTTACGGCGACAATCAGACCCTGAAAGCAACTCCTGACACAGAAAAGGCCAACACTTACACCTTTGCAATGCCCGCTGGCGATGCAACTGTCAGCGCAGCGTTTGAAGAGGTTAAGAAGTATAACGTTACTGTGGCGGATACTGTTGAAAACGGCACTGTGGGCGTAGAGCAGAAAACCGCAGCTGCGAAGGATGTTGTTACTGTTACCGTTACCCCGAATACCAACTTTAAGTACACGGACGGCAGCCTGAAAGCTACTTATACGGATGGCGGAACGAAGAAAGAAATTAACGACTTTAAGGCAGTAGACGGTAAGGAAAACACCTACACCTTCGAGATGCCCGCTGCCGATGTTACCGTTAGCGCTGCGTTTGAGCCTGTTAAGGCTAAAACCTACAGCGTTACGATCAACAACAGCGATCACGGCAAGGTGGAGGCTGACAAGATCACTGACGTGGAAGCTGGCGATACTGTTACTCTGACCGTTACCCCGGCTGATGACATGTATACGCTTGCACAGCTGGCAAAAAATGGTTTGGTGATTAAGGACAGCGAGAATACCGATGTTCCGTATACTACCGTCGAGGAAGGCAAAACCTACACCTTTGAAATGCCTGCTGCTGATGTGACCGTTGCCGCACAGTTTACGGTTGTTAAGTATGGCATTGAAGTTAAGGTGGAGGGCGAGGGCACTGTCACATTTACTGATGATGGTGAGACCCGCTTTGCGGAAGGTACAAAAGTTACAGCTGCCATCAAGCCGAATGGTACCGACTACGTATTGACCGAGGCGATGTATTATGTTGGCAATACCAGCGACAATATTACGAAAGCTGTGAATGACGGTGGCGGCGAGTATACCTTCACTATGCCTGCAAACCATGTGAAGATTGAAGCAACCTTTGGAGAGGCACCGTCTACTGAACCCGAAACGCGCACCGCTCACGGCGCTGCTGAAAAGACCACCATTACCGCAATGGCTGTCTTTACCTGCACCGATAAGAACTGCGCAAGCGCACAGTTCGTGGATGCAACTGTAAAGCAGACCAGCGGCGTTACCACCGCTGCTGTCAACTTCAACGGCAAGGACTACACCGCCAAGTACGGCGAGAAGAACGGCTGGGTTGAAGAAAACGGCAAGAAGTACTGGTACGAAAACGGCGTGAAGCAGGGTACTGAGGGCCGCGGCAAAGAGATCTATGATCCCGATTCCGATGCCTGGTACTGGCTGGATGCTGTCCAGGGCGGCGCAATGACCGTCAGCAAGGACGTTTACCAGGAATCCGCCGCCGGCCAGTGGGCTGATAAGCCCGATGGCACCGGCAAGTGGGTCCGTTACGATGAGAACGGCCACATGGTCAAGGGCTGGCAGACGACCGAGAAGGGCACTTACTACTTTGACCCGACCTTTGGCACCATGGCCAAGGGTGTTACCGAAATTGACGGCGTACCGTGCGCGTTCGATCAGAACACCGGCATTGGCCTTGATAAAAAGTGGGTAACCATCAATGGCGCCGATTACTGGTACGAAAATGGCGTTCGCCAGGGTCTGGAAGGCCGCGGCAAGGAAATCTATGACCCGGCTTCCGACGCTTGGTACTGGCTGGATGCCGTTGACCAGGGCAAGAAAGCCACCAGCAAGGATGTCTATCAGGAATCCGAAGCTGGCCAGTGGGCTGACCGCGCCGATGGTACCGGCAAGTGGGTCCGTTACGATGCACAGGGCCACATGATCAAGGGCTGGAGCGCTGACAAGCGTTACTACTTCGACCCGATCTATGGCACCATGGCTAAGGGCGATGCAGTCATCGACGGCCGTACTTATCACTTTGATAAGAACACCGGCATTCGGCAGTAATCCCACAGCCGGAACAATGAGCTGTAACCCAGCCCATTAACCCCTAAATAAAATGCCGCAGCAGATGTAACAGTCTGCTGCGGCATTTTTGTATTTGTGGGCATAGGTTCGGTGAAATATTTGCCAGGCCAGTAGGGCGGGGGACCCCACCCCGCCGAAATACTGGGAACAATACACAATTTAAAAATTGCTCAATAATTTGTGAATAGCTTGTTGGTTTCATATCGTCAAGTCCTGCAAAGTATCCTCTAAACACTGCTGAAGCTGACACAAAAGTAATTGCTGGTGCTAATACTTGCATTACATATTTTGTATCTGGCACATTAAACATTGTTGTTGCAATAAAGTCTGCTCCAAAGAATAATCCTAATGACAATATTGCTCCTACTCCAACAAAAAATGTCATACAAATTTTAAATATTCTTTGTGCTCCTTTATCATCTTTTACAGCTACTCTCTCTGATACCAATTTTGCAACTACGCTAGGTATTCCTATTGACGAAAGCGCAAGTAATACTGTATATATTTGGTATCCAGATGAGTAGTACCCTAGTCCAGTATCTCCAAATCCATCAAAATTAGTTATTACAAATTTATATACTAGACCTAATACTTTTACCATTATTTGTGCAAACATTAGAATAAGCACATTTTTCATAAATGAATTAGTTTTCTTAACTTTTTCCAAAATTTTATCTCCTTTATTTCTACCATGCGATTTTATCTTGTATGTAGCTTTCTAGTTCATCAATTTTTACTCTTACTTGTTCCATTGTATCTCTGTCTCTAATTGTAACACATTCATCTTCTAATGTGTCGAAGTCAATTGTTACACAATATGGTGTTCCTATTTCGTCTTCCCTTCTATAACGTTTACCAATGCTTCCTGCTTCGTCATAGTCACACATAAAGTTTTTAGATAATTTTGCATATACTTCTTCTGCTTTTTCACTTAACTTTTTAGAAAGTGGAAGTACAGCTACTTTATATGGTGCTAAAGCTGGATGTAAATGTAATACTGTTCTTACATCTCCTTCTGCAATTTCTTGTTCTTCATAAGCATTGCATAAGAATGCTAATGTTACACGGTCACAACCTAGTGATGGCTCAACACAATATGGCACAAACTTTTCTCCTGTTTCTTGGTCTAAGTAAGTAAAGTCTTCTCCTGAATATTGTGCATGTTGTTTTAAGTCATAATCTGTTCTGTCTGCAATACCCCATAGTTCGCCCCATCCAAATGGAAATGCAAATTCAATGTCTGTTGTACCTTTGCTGTAAAAACATAACTCTTCTGGGCTGTGGTCTCTTAATCTAATTTTTTCTTCTTTCATTCCTAAGCTTAAAAGCCAATTCTTACAGAAGGCTCTCCAATATTCAAACCATTCCATATCTGTTCCTGGTTTGCAGAAAAATTCAAGTTCCATTTGTTCAAATTCACGAATTCTAAATATGAAGTTACCTGGTGTAATTTCATTTCTAAATGATTTACCAACTTGACCAATTCCCATTGGTAGTTTTCTTCTTGTTGTTCTTAGTACATTTTTAAAGTTTACAAATATACCTTGTGCTGTTTCTGGTCTTAGATAAATTTCTGAACTGCTGTCTTCTGTTACGCCTTGATATGTTTTATACATTAAATTGAATTTTCTAATTGGTGTAAAGTTTTGTTCTCCGCATTTAGGGCATACAATGTTATTCTCTTTTATGAAGTTAATCATTTCTTCGTCTGTCATACCATCTGCAACCATATCTTTATTGTTCTCATGAGCCCAGTTTTCAATTAGTTTATCTGCTCTATGTCTTGTTTTACAATTTTTGCAGTCTATTAGTGGATCACTAAAACCACCTACGTGACCAGAAGCTACCCATGTTTTAGGGTTCATTAATATTGCTGCATCTAACCCTACATTATATTTGCTTTCTTGCACAAATTTTTTCATCCATGCTTTTTTTACATTGTTCTTTAGTTCTACTCCTAAAGGGCCGTAGTCCCAAGCATTTGCTAGACCTCCATAAATTTCTGAGCCTGGGTAAACAAATCCTCTTGATTTGCACAATGCTACTAATTTTTCCATTGTTAATTCTGACATAAAAATTCCTCCTTTTTACTTGCTAGAAATCGAAAAAACTTTCATTCCTAGCTTTTATTGCTAGGGACGAAAGTTTTATTCCGCGGTTCCACCCTATTTGATTAGTTTATACTAATCCACTTTATTTAATATGCTCCAAAGCTCCCCATATGTTTCTTAATGTTGACTTTCACCTAACTCAACTCTCTAAAAATAAGAAATGCATATTTTTTCTTTTTCATCGCATTTATATTCAATACAAGTATTATACGCTTTTTACTCGTTATTGTCAAACTCTAATTTAATTTTGCATAAAATATTTTATAAATATCAATAATATTATTGACAATTAAAGCATTCTGTATTACAATGTATTACATAAGGAGGAGAGAAAAATGACTATATCAGTTAGATTAAATGAAGAAGATACAAAACTTATAAAAGCATATGCAGAAATGCACAATATTTCTTTGTCAGATTTAATAAGAACTGCATTACTAGAAAAAATAGAAGACGAATATGATTTAACTTGTTATGAAAAGGCTGTAGAAGAATATGAACTTAATCCTAAAACATATACTCTTGAAGAAGTAAAAAAGGAGCTTGATTTAGATTGAAATATAAAATAGTATTTTCAGAAAAAGCTAAAAAGTATTTAAAAAAATTAGATAAATATACCAGTTCTTTAATAATTGGTTGGATTGAAAAAAATCTAGTAAATTGTGATGATCCTCGTATTCATGGTAAAGGATTAGTTGAAAACAAATCCGGTCTATGGCGTTATCGTATTGGCGATTATAGACTAATATGTGAAATAAAAGATAGTGAACTAATAATATTAGTATTAGAAATTGGACATAGATGTAATATATATAAATAAAAGCTAATGAGGTTAAAACCTCGTTAGCTTTTATTGTATTGTTCTTATTGCTTCGTCTGTTATCTTGTTTTTATCAAGTTTTCTCATTATCAATACCACTACTGCAACTATTGCAAATGTTACACCATATATAATTAAG
>OLSQ01001655.1_pt1 | contig 17778 bp, 16 predicted proteins | sample 1672561 | NCBI WGS metagenome assembly OLSQ01 (sample SAMEA3136699, study PRJEB25190) | human gut metagenome | biome: human gut; feature: human-associated habitat; material: faeces | place: Austria | collected 2013 | reverse complement strand
TCATCAATGCCGATCTCGTCTGCCAGCTTGACGAAATCCTCCAGCTCCTTCCGTAGCGCTGCGTTCTCACCGGCAAGCAGCCGGTCCGCCACCGCCTCCGCTGTGGGTTTGTCCGCGCTGTCGGGAACATTCAGCTCCCGGCGCAGGAACGCCGCGTAGTCGGCGGCAAAGGCCAGCGCGTCGGCGCGGGAGGGCGGGATGGTGACAAGCTCATATTCCGTGTCCTTGGGAAGCTCGATGCCGCGCTCCTTGCAAACCTCCGCGAAGTGCTTCTCCACATCCGTGATGATGCCGTTTGCGGTCTTGCTGATGGTGTCCAGACTGGCACGGAACTCCGGCAGCTCGGCGTTTTTTGACCATGTTGCCACATAACCGAAGCTGTTCGCGCCGGTTTCAATGCCGAAATAGGCGCAGACCATGAAGGAGATGCTTTCGGCCTCCACTTCCTCGGCGTTGCGGCTTTTGGCCTTACGCTCCGCCGCCTGCTGCAAGCCGTAATTATGGAGCTTGGCGTGGGCGATCTCATGGACGGCGGCGGATACCGTCTGCACCTCGCTCATGCCCTCCCGCAGCGTGATACTCTGGGATTTGGGGCTGAAATAGCCGTCCATATCCGCAGACAGCGGCTTGAACTCCACCGGCACGGGCGAGGAGCGGCGCAGCGCCTCCATGAACGCCTCATAATTCTCCACGCTGCCGGTCAGGTTGGCGACGGGGCTGGCAACACGCTCCGGCAGGGGTTTTCCGTCCGTCTGGGCGTAGTCGAACACCTTCACCGGGCGGAACATGGGGATTTCAATTTCCTTTTCCTCGGTGACGATTTTGCCGTCCGCGTCCAGAATGGGCAGCTTGGTGTCCGGGTCGAGCTTTTCCTGCTCGATTTTCTTCTTATACGGCGTGGGCGCGATGATGGTGATGCCCTTCTCGCCCCGCAGCACATGGCGGGAGAACTTGTCCCGCCAGCGGTTGTAGCCCGCCACAAGTGTGGCGTCCGGGCGCTGCAAGTGGATGAGCGCCTGATTGTTGAGGGAATAATTGTGAAACCGGCTCATGGTTCGCAGGTAATTGCGGTACTTTTCCATATCGCCGGATTCAAAGATGTCGCGGATACCCGCCTCGATGCGGTCGGTGATCTCCTTGAGCTGTTCTCTGTTTTTACCGGGTTTCTCTGGCATAGGTTCCTCCTTCCGTCAGGTCGATACGCAGGAGCTGAAGCCCCTGCGAAAGATATTCCCGTAAATCCGTTTTTCCGCAGAGATAGCGGATGTCGCCTGCCTTGTCCTGCTCACGCAGCGTCCACAGGTCCGCCGCCCACCGGACAAATACCGCGTCCGGCGCGTTGAAGGGCTTTTTGCGGCGAAGATAGAGGCTGTGCCGCCCCAGCACCATGATCGTGCAGACGGTATTGACCACATCGAGAGAACATTCGTTGAGAACGGCGATCCTCCGTTCATACGAGGCCGCTTCCAACATCTCGCACAGCGCAGGCTTGGCATTTTCAATCAATGCCGGATAATCCGCTCTTGTCGGATACGGAGATTTTCGTGTCATAGGCACTTCCTTTCATTTCATGGGCTGTTTACCCCTAAAATGGCAGCGCCCGCGCAGGGATAGGCTTTCCTGTGCGGGCGCTCGGTTCTTATTCATTTTCGGAGTATATACTCCTTGCGGGCGGCGTATATCCGGCGTTTTTGGCGCGCTCGCTGGCGGCCCTGCGCCGCTCGTCGCTGAACGGCTCCCGGACGCTGACGCAGCTTTTCGGCACGGCGTAGCTGACCGCTCCGGCGTGGACGGCTTTATCCGGGTACACCTTGTCCGGGTATTTCTCCGCAAGGCGCTTGAGCTTGCGCTTCAGCTTGGGGTCGTGGGTGTAGATGCTGGCGGTGGATTCTTCCTCGTTGTAGAGGATGATACTTTCCTGCTCCAGCTTGGAGAGCTTCATGTCCTCGCCCCCTTGTCAAATTCCAAACGGAAGCGGACGCTCTCGCCGGTATCCTCCAGCACGGCGGTGGCGTCGTAGGTGCCGCCTGTCTTTTCGGAGTAAAGGCCGGTGAGCTTCACTCGCCCGTCTGCCAGCAGCGCGGCGGCGACCTTTTTTGTCAGAGCAGCGCGCTTGGCGGCAAAGAACTTGTTGTCCCGCCACAGCCCGAAGCGGCAGTCGTTTTTCTCGCAGAAGAAGCCCTTTTTGCTCTCGGTCACGTCGCCGCCGCAGCGGGGGCATTTGCCGATGATCTCCCGGCCGGAGGGGAACAGCACCTCCGCGCCGGAGATGACCTTATAGGTTTTCACCAGCTCCGTGAGCATCTCTGCAATGCCGGTCATGAACTCGTCCGGGGAAAGCTCGCCGCGCTCCACCTGCTGCAAGCGGTATTCCCATTCGGCGGTGAGAAGCGGGGACTGTAGCTGCTCCGGCAGCACGGTGATGAGGGAAACGCCGGTATGGGCAGGCACAAGGCTGACGGCCTTCTTTGCCCGCTTGCGCTCCACAAAGCCCGTGGCTACCAGCTTTTCGATGATGGCGGCGCGGGTGGCGGGCGTTCCCAGCCCCTTTCGTTCCGCTTCTTCCGGCATATCTTCCTTTCCGGCAGTCTCCATGGCGGAGAGCAGCGTATCCTCCGTATAATGCTTGGGCGGCGTGGTCTTGCCCTCCTTTACGGCGGCTTCGGCGCAATCCAATACCTGCCCCTCCGACAGCTCCGGCAGTGCGGCGTCCCGCTTTTCCTGCGCGAGATACCGCTTCCAGCCGGTATCAAGGACGGTTTTGCCCTTGGCGGTGAACTCGGTGCCGCCGCACTCCAGCGTAACTGTGGTTTCCGCATAGCGGTGTGCATCGCTGACCGCTCGGAGAAGCTGCCCCGCCACAAGGCGCAAAATCTCGCGCTCTCCCAGCGGCAGGACGGAGGTATCCGCCTTGCCCGCGCTGGCGGTGGGGAGAATGGCATGGTGGTCGCTGACCTTGCGGCTGTCGCAGACCTGCCTTGCGTTTACGCCCTCCGGTGCGGTGGTTTCGCAGATGGCGGCGGCAACGGCTGCAAGCTCCGGCACAGAGGGTTCCATATCGTCTGTGAGGAAGCGGCTGTCCGTGCGGGGATAGGTGCAGAGCTTCTTTTCATAGAGGGCTTGCAGGTAGTCAAGCGTCTGCTGTGCGGTATAGCCCAACGTGCGGTTGGCCTCCCGCTGGAGGGCGGTCAGGTCGTAGAGCCGGGGCGCGTTCTCCGCTTTTTCCGTGCGCTGCACCGTTCTGACCGTGACCGGCTGACCGGCGCAGGCGGCGGCGAGGGCGTCCGCCTCCGCTTTCTCTTTGAACTTTTCGGACACGGCGGCAAAATCGCCGCAGCGAAGGTTCACTGCGTAAAAGACTTCCGGGCGGAACGCCCCGATCTCCGCCCCCCGCTGGACGATGAGCGCCAGCGTGGGCGTCATGACGCGCCCAACATTCAGGGTACGGTGGTAGAGGACGGAAAACAGGCGCGTGGCGTTGATGCCCACCAGCCAGTCCGCGCGGGCGCGGCAGAGGGCGGACTGATGCAGCCCGTCGTACTCCCGTCCCGGACGAAGGTCCGCAAAGCCCTTTCGGATGGCCTCGTCCTCCATGGAGGAGATCCAAAGCCGCTTCATGGTTTTCGTGCAGCCCGCCATGTAGTAGACGGTGCGGAAGATCAGCTCGCCCTCGCGCCCCGCGTCGCAGGCGTTGATGACCTCGGTCACGTCCTCCCGGCGCATGAGGTCCCGCAGCAGCTCGAACTGTTTAGCTTTGTCCGCTTTCAGCGTGAAGCGCCAGCCTGCGGGCAGGATGGGCAGATCGTCATAGCGCCATTTTGCGTACTTTTCATCGTACACATCCGCGCCCGCCAGCTCCGCCAGATGCCCGAAGCACCAGCTTACAAGGTAGCCGTTTCCCGAAAGATACCCGTCGTTGCGTTTGGTCGCGCCCAGCACGGCGGCGATGGACTGGGCGACGGAGGGCTTTTCCGCGATCACTAATTTATGGTGTGTCATATTCATTTTTCTCCTTTTCTGCATAGCAAAAAGCAGCCCCGAAGGACTGCTTTTCGTGTCTGTTTTTCTAATCGTATATGAGTCAGGGCCGTTCAAGGCACCGCTTCCGGTATCGCTCGGCAGCCTCGGCAAAGGCTTTGCGCTCGGCGTCGGTTGGGTCCCGTGTTCCATCCAAAAGGCGGCACTGTTCATAGCTTTCCACCGCGCCGGTCAGCCTGTCCAGCAGCGCCTCCGGCGTGAGGCAAATCTCAGCGGTGTCCCAATTTTCACGCCTGTCATCCCATGTGAGGTAGGTATAGCCGTGCCGGGTCGGCACCACCTCCACGCCGGTATCTTCTGTAAGGTGCTCCCTGAATGCCTCCAGCACCCGTTCAAAGCTCAGCATCCGTATCACATCCTTTTCCGCTGCATTTGGTCTTTCATGGGTACATTGTAGCATCGGTGGGAGAAGGCGGCAAGGGTCGGGGTCCTAACGCTCCGGCGCTTTTGCCCGCAGCTTTTCACGCAGGTCGGTATCACGGTAGCAGGGGCGGAGACAGACGGTGCCGTAACGGGAACAGCCGCAGCAGAAATGCCCCTCCGGGGCGGGGGTGCGCGGCGTTTCCTCCTTTCCCGGATAGGGGCGCTGCATCATCAGCCGCTCCAGCGGGTTTTTGGTGAAAAGGGTCATGCATCCGCATCCTCCGTTTCCTCCGGCTCATCCTCATCGTCCTCGTTTTCGTATTCCTCATCTTCATCATCATCGCCGTAATCGTAATCATCCAAGTCCACAGGTCCCTTTGTGTCAGGCTTTTTCTTGCGGAGCTTGAACCAATACAGCGCGCCGCCGCCCGCCATCAGGAGCAGCAGCACAATCACAACAAGACCGCTGCCGGACTTCTTTTCGCCGCCGTTCTTGTCGGGGCTGTCGCTCGTATCAGGCGTAGGGTCAGGTTCCGGCGTCTTTTCCGTAGCCTTTTCCTTGCCCATGCACTCCGTCATGTTGTTCTTGCAGACTGCGCAGGCGGTGTTGACCGCACCTGCCTCGCACTTGTCCTTGCAGGAGCAGACGGGGGCGGAATCCTCGTCGATGAGTGCAAGCAGGTCACTTTCGTCCACAAGGTTCAAAAAGTAGGTTTCATACTGATCTCCGTCCTCGTCCAGCGGCTTATCGTAGTCGATCACCAGATAGAGGGTATGGCCGTTGCGGGTTTCCACCGCGATGAACTGCTTGTTGGTGTGCTTGTCATAGAGCAGGTCGCGGGTGACGGCGCTGCCGTTTTGGGAAAAGCCCGTCCCTTTCTCAATGGCGACAGGCGCGGCGGTACCGGCGGGCTCCTGTGCTTTCGCCGGCTCTGTGGCTGCGGGCGTCTGTGCCGCAGCGGGCTTTCCCGTGCTGGCGGAGGCGTTGGAGGGCTTTCCTGCACCGGTATTGCTGCCGGTATTGCCGTTGCTGCCGGTATTGCCGGAGGGCTGCTTCCTGCAATCGCAGTCTGCGGGACAATGGGTGCTGTGCTGCTCCGGCGTGGGGCTGGGCGCAGGCGTTTCCTTTTCATAGAAGGGGTTGGCGATCACCAGATAGCCCGTGCGGTTGCCTGCATTGTCCACGCCCATGATGTAGAAGTGGGAATCCAGCGTGTTTTTGTCAATGCGGATGCTGAACTCGCCGTTTTGCAGCGTGGTATAAAGCTCGTCGTTCACATAGACCCCGGCTATGCCAGAGAGGGTGTCGGCGGCCTCCACGCGCAGCAGCGTACCGCTGACGCCCGCCCGCAGCCGGGGCGCTTCAAAGTCCATACAGGATACGGTCAGCTCCTTTTTATGCTCCGTGCCGTAGGGGTCAGTGATAAAGATAAACACGGTACCGTTGTCCGGCACCGTGTAGCGGGCGCGGCCGTCGTGGGCAAGCTGCTCCGTCAGGTCTGTCCTTTCGGCGGTTTCCCGCAGCGCCGCCTCTACCTTCTGCCAGCCCGCGTTGTTTTTGTCCCTGATGCGGACCGTGACCGTCACCGGCGCGTTGTGCCAGCCTGTCGGAATATCTGCGTCCAGCGCATATTCCGCCTCCGGCTGCGGCGTTTCCGTCGTTTCAGGCGGCGCGGGAGCCGGTTCCTGTGTGTCCGGCCCTTGCTCTGCCGGAGGGGGCTCCGGCGTTTCTTCGGGCGTGACGGGAAGCTCGGCCGCCATGATCTCCGGCGTGCTTTCCGGCGCGCCGCCTGCCGGGGCGTCCTCCATATCCGTCGCCATGGCCATGCCGGACATGGTGAAAAACATCAGGGCAAGGCAAAGGACGGCGGCAACTCCGCGCAGCAGCCGGTTGTTATTCTTCTTCATGCACATAGTCCGTATCCTCCTTGGTATTGGGTGTGATAAAGGGCGCGCCGCCCCTTTTGAGCCGTGTGAGGAACTGCGCCAGCTCCTCCATGCTCATGCCGGTGGCGCGGGCAAGACCGATGATGTCGGTGTTCTCCAGTTCCATGATCTGGCTGTCGATTTCTCTGTTGCGGGTCTGGAGCGCGGCGATTTTGCCGTTGTTCTTCTCGCGCTCCGCCCGCAGCCTGCTGATTTTCGGGTTCATATTCGTCTCCTTTCTGAGAGATCAGGGCGCAGGTACGCGCCCGTATGCAAGGAAATGGGATTGCCAGTAGCTTGAATTGAGGCTTGCGTACTGGATGGGGTCGCCGCAGTGGAGCATCATATTATTGCCCACATAGATGCCAACATGGGACGCGCCGGTGGTGTCATAGGTGCCTTGGAAGAACACCAGATCGCCAGGGCGGACATTGGCGGCGGACACCCGCGTACAGAGCTGTCGCAGCCCTTCCGCGCCCAGCCGCCCGAAGCTCCAGCCCACGCCGCAGTTGTTGTAGACGTAGCTGACAAAGCCGGAGCAGTCGAAGGAGGTGGCGGGCGTGCTGCCGCCCCAGATGTAGGGGTAGCCGAGATACTTCTCCGCCTCCTTGATGATGGCGGCGAACTGCGCGTCCTCCAGCGCTTCCGGGGGTATCTCGTATTTCTCATAGTCGGCGGTGTAGTATTTCCCGATGTACTCCGAGCCGCCGAACAGGTCCGGGCGGTTGCCCAGAGTAGCCATATACATGGCGTAAAGGGAGAGCTGATCCTGCGACATGATATAGACCGGCACATGGGAGAGGTTGAAGTTTTCCAGCCGGACTGTGCAGATGTAGTAGGTGTACGGCACCTGCACGTCGTACTCATAGCTTTGCAGGTTTCCGTCCGCGTCGGTGTAGTAGCCGGTTCGGGTTTCCGTGCGGTATCTCGTTTCCGTGGTGACGGTTTCCGTTAGGATGTACTGCTTTTCAAACAGCATCTCCAAGATGCCGCCGACCTCGGAGATTGTCCACTCCTTGCCTTTCAGGGCGGTGACGGCGGAGATCAGCACATAGGGGTCATGCTCGATGTCATCCAGCTCGAAATGGTACTCATCGTAGTCGTGGGTGCTTTCGTAGGTGTCGAGATACTGCTGCAATTCCGCTTCCATGGCGCAATATTGCGCCTCTGCCGCCAGCATATCCGCGTCCTCACTGGGGTAGGTGGATACGTTGATGCCGGTTGCTCCGCCCTGAATCAGCATGGAGCAGGAGGACACGGTGCAGAGGATGAGGACGATCATTGCCGCGATGCCGCCCACGATAAGAAAGCCCTTTTTGTGACGGGCGATGAACTCGCCGGCTTTCTTTGTGTTCTCCGCGGCTTTCCGCGCCGCCTTTGCCGTGGCTTCGGAGGCTTTGACCGTATTCCCGGCGCTTTTTCCGGCTTTGGCGGCGGCGTACTCCCTCTTGATGGCCTGCTTCTGCTGCCAGCGGGAGTAGGGATTGCTGGAAAACTGCGGGTCATGGTGCTGTGCCGTTTTGTCCAGCGCACGGAGATTGGCGCGGTCTGCCTTGGCCTCGGCGCGGTCCGCGCGGCGGTAGGGCTTCTCCTTGTGGGAGCGATGGGCGTACTGGGCAAGGCGCACGGCGCGCTCCGCCGCCTGCTCCACGCCGTGGGCGCTCTCCACGCCCACATTGTCCTGCTCATGCTCCCGAATCTCCCTGTGGACGGCGGACAGCGCCGCCGCACCGGGCGCGTCCCGCAGGGCGTGGGTGAGCTTGGAGGGCGGTCGCTTCTTGTCCACCTCCTCAAAGGAAAGGCGCGTTGTGACCGTGCCGGTTTTCGGGTCAACGACGCGCTGCTTTTTCTTCACAGTTTTCTTGGGTATCTTCGCCTCGGCCTTTTCCAGCTTTTGATAGGCTTTATCCGCTTTTTTGACGGCCTTTTTCAGTTCCGACGCTGTCCGCTCCTCCTGCGTGAACAGCAGCCGGGGCGAGCGTTTGCTCATGGGGTTTCACCTCCATTCGGGGCATACGGTACGCCGAGAAAGTCCAGCACCTTGCCGCAGCCCAATTTGTGGATACAGAACTCGTACTGCTTGGGATGTGTCAGCGCCATGCGCTGAAAGCGGTTAGGCGGCTTCTCCAGATGAACGCCGAACATACAAAACATACAGCCGGTGCGCTTCGCGCCGGTGGTGGTCAGCCTGCCGTTTTCCTCCACGATCTCGCCGTAGACGGAGGCATACGGGATACCGGTCATTCTGAGATATTCCAAAACATCCTGCTCGGTCCAGAAGGACATGGGCTGAGAGGTGGGGTCCCGCTTGTGATAGGCGTTGCAGCCGATTTTGAGATAGACGCTCTGGCGGCGTGCGCTCTCACAGGCCATGGTCGCAGTGATCTGCTTTCTACCGGTTTCCCGGTTATATCTGTGCAGGGGCCGCTCCTTCATGATGAAACAGCACTGATCGGAAACGAAAAACGGCGCATCCAGCAGGATACGCCATTTCATGTATCGTTCATTGTATTTTGAGGGCGTACCGTCACGGTTTAATCCGTTCAGATGGCACAGCGCCCACGGGCTGCCACGCTTTGCATAGCGAACGCGCCGTGCCACGTCTTTGGAAACGACGGGATAGCCGTATTCCGATATGACCTTTGAAAAGGGCATTTCAGGCCGCAGCCACGTTACATTGGGTACGGTTTTCACAAACTCCCGTATCTCCGGGTATTCCAGCCCCGTGTCCACAAACACGGCGGGAATGTCAGGGAACGCCCGCCGCGCAAGGTCCAGCAGAACGGTGCTGTCCTTGCCGCCCGAAAAGGAAACGGCGACCTTGCCGCCGTAGTGGTGATACCATTCAATGATCTTCGCCTGCGTCACGCGAATTTTCCGCTCCAGCGGCCACGCCTGCATGACGCTCAGATCCTGCCGGGTGTAGGCGTTCATACCGCGACACCTCCGATCCGTTTCTCTGCCAGCGTACAGTATTCGGGATTCAGCTCAATGCCGATGTAGTGCCGGCCAAGTTGCCTTGCCACCGCCGCCGTAGTGCCGGAGCCGAGGAAGGGGTCCAGCACCACGCCTCCGGGCGGGCAGCCTGCCAGCAGGCAGGTTTCCGCCAGCTTTGGCGGGAAAGCGGCGAAATGCCCGCCTCTGTACGGCACGGTGTTGATCTGCCAGACGTCGCGCTTGTTGCGAAGCTGCGGGATGTCCTCATCAGCGTACCCGTTCGGGCGGTGGTCGTTGAGGTGTTGGTGCTTCTGACCGGGAATATCCGCGGAATACTTGTTGCCTGCACCAAATCCACGCTTCATCCGCGCAGGAGTGGAGGCCGCAACCGGCTCCGCGATGGCAGCGGCATCATAATAGTAGCGGCGGGACTTGGACAGCAGGAAAATATGCTCATAGCAGCGGCTTGGCCTGTCCTTGGTGCTTTCCGGCATGGGGTTCGCTTTCATCCAGATGATGTCCGAGCGCAGATACCAGCCGTCTGCGCGCAGCGCGAAGGCCAGCAGCCACGGGATGCCGATCATATCCTTTGCCTTGCAGCCCTCCACCTTGCCGTTGAGGGCGACCGCCTGACCGGTCCTGCCGTTGGGGTACTTGGGGTCGAGGCTATCCCCCTGATTGCCCTTTCCGGCATAGGTGTCCGCGATATTGAGCCAGAGTGTTCCGTCCGGCGTGAGAACGCGCCTGACCTCCCGGAAAATGGAAGTCAGGCGCTCCACATACAGCGCCGGGGTTTCCTCCCGCCCGATCTGCCCATCTACGCCGTAATCCCGCAGGGCGTAGTATGGCGGCGAGGTGATGCAGCAGTTTACGGAGCTGTCCGGCAGGGTTTTCAGCACGGCCAGGGCGTCGCCGCAGTAGATGCGGTCAGCCTGCATAGTCGAACTCATCCCTTAGAAGCGAGGTAAGCCCCTCGACAGCCGTGAGGATGTCCCTGCACACGCCGGTCAGCTCAGATATGGCCGGTTCTCCGTCGTACTCAAATACGTCGGCGTCCTCATTGTCCTCGTCCGCCTCACGCTCTGCGGTGTATTCGCGCTCGATGCGCTCGGCATACTCGCAGCAGCGTTCGCCGGGGCAGCAGGGATTTTCCGCAGGGACATAACCGGCATATTCCGGCTCGATCAGGTCGTTTTCGATGAGGTCGGACAGGTCCGCAAGGTCACGGGACTTGAGGTAATTGAGCGCCCTGCCCCAAGAACTGAACATCTCCTCGCAGCGCTCGTCAAAGTCGAGGGTGGATCTGCGTACCAGGTCCAGATAGCCGTCCTTCTCGGCTCCGTTTTTGATGTAGTGCATGAGGATGGTCGCCATCCACAGCAGCTCCAGCTTTTCCTCGATGTGGCGCAGGTAGTCCTCGCCGTGGATGAGGTACAGATTTTCTTTTTCCATTGTGATGCTCTCCTTTACATTATTTATAGTAGAATCGGGTCAGGCGATCTCGTCCATCATGGAGAGAAACAGGGACTTGCCCTTGGGCGTAACAAGGGTATATACCCCCTGATGCCCGTTGACGGCGATATAGTCCTTTACGAAGAACAGGCCGTCGCTGGCGGGTTTGGCATAGGGTAGGAGCGTCCCGGAGGGCGCGCGGTAGAGATAGCGCTTGCGGATGAGGAACGCGGTGAACATTTTCTCCGGCACCTTCAGCTCCTTTGCGGTGGCGCGGAGATTGGTGCAGCACTCCGGGTGAATGAATGCGTCGTAGAAGTCCGCCTTGGGCAGCAGCGTTTGGCGCTCCGCCCTGTGCCGCAGGTTCTCCGCATGGGCGGCGTAGAGGCTTTTCATCAGCGCGTCCAGTAGCTCAGGGTGCTCGGCGAACAGCTTGAGCTTCTCGTCGGTGATATACACGCCGTGCTTGCGGATGGCCGGAATGACCTCATGGGTGATCCAGCGCTTGAACGCCTTTGCCTCCGGCTTGCGGGAGGTGATCACCAGCGAATACAGCCCGGGTTCGTTGATGATTGCCATGCGCTGTTTCCCGCCAAGGGTATCAATAGTGCTGATACCCTTTTCATCATCATCCAGACGCTCAACCGTCATGCTCGGATTCCCCAGTTCCAGCGCTTTGCACACATCCGCCGCCACAAACCACGGCTCGCCGTTGAGGTTCAGCGTTCGCACCTTTCCAAAGGCGTCGTTTTCAAAAATCATCAGTTTGTTTTCCATCGTGCAATTCCTTTCTTGTTTTGTTATGCAGTCTGCTCCTGTGGCTTGGTGGTGAGCAGGTCATAGAGTTCCCCGCGGGGGAAACGGTCTACAAAGGGAAGAATGACGTTGCCGTAAAAAAGCAGCCCTTCGCCTTCACCGCTGTGGGTGACATACGAGAGCTGATGCGGGGAGATATTGAGCTGTTTGGCGAGAATCTGCCGGTCGCCGCTGGCCTGATTGAGCATGAGGATGAAATCGCTGTTTTCAAAGATGTTCTCCACCTCGCGGGAGGAGAGCAGGTCCTTGACGTTCTGCGTGATGCCGGTGGGGATACCGCCCCACTTGCGGAAGCGCTTCCAGATTTCCACCGTGTAGGCGGCGGTCTGCTCTTCGCGCAGCAAAAGGTGCATTTCGTCGATGTAGTAGCGGGTGGATTTGTGGGCTTCCCGGTTGACGGTCACTCGATTCCACACGGCGTCCTGCACGATGAGCATCCCGATCTTCTTGAGCTGCTTGCCCAGCTCCTTGATGTCGAAACTGACAATGCGGTTTTCAATGTTGATGTTGGTGCGGTGGTTGAACACGTTGAGGGAGCCGGAAACGTAGATTTCCAAAGCCGTGGCGATGTACTGCGCCTCCTTTTCCTCCTGCCGCCGCAGCTCGTTATACAAGTCCTCCAGAATCGGCATATTCTCCGGCTTCGGGTCGCTGAGATAATCCCGGTACACCATGCGCACACAGCGGTCGATGATGGTCTTTTCCACCGGCATGAGGCCGTCCTTGCCGCCCACGATCAGTTCGCAGAGGGAAAGGATGAAGTCGGATTTCAGGCTCAGCGGGTTCTCATCGTCGCTGTAATTGAGATTCAGGTCCATAGGGTTGATGTAATGCGGGCTTGTGGGGGAGATTTTAATGACCTGTCCGTGCAGGCGCTCCACCAGCGGCCCGTATTCAGCTTCGGGGTCGCAGATGATGATGTCATCGTCAGTGACGAGGAACACGTTGGCGATCTCCCGCTTTGCGGCAAAGCTCTTGCCGCTGCCGGGAGTACCAAGGATGAGGCCGTTGGGGTTCTTGAGATGCTTGCGGTCTACCATGATGAGGTTGTTTGAGAGGGCGTTCAGCCCGCAGTACAGGGCTTCCTTGCCGTCCTGAAACAGCTCCTGCGTGGTAAAGGGGATAAAAATAGCGACGCTTGAGGTGGTCAAGCCCCGCTGTATTTCGATCTGGTTCAGCCCCAAGGGGAGGCTGCTCATCAGCCCTTCCTCCTGACGGAAATCAAGGCGGGTAAGCTGGCAGTTGTACTTCTGGGCGATGGAGGCTGCCTGAAATACGTTGTTGTCAAGCTGCTGGCGGCTGCCTGCGGTGTTGACCACAATAAAGGTCAGCAGGAACATTCGCTCGTTGCGGCTTTGCAGGTCTTGCAGCAGCTTCTTCGCCTCCGTGCCGTAGGTGGCAAGGTCCGAGGGGATGATGTCCATGTCGTATCCGGCGCGGACGGCCTTTTTCTGCTCCTCAATGGTCATTTTCTGCAAATCCGTGATCTTGCGCTTGATGGTCTTGATGGCCTTGACCTGATCCACGGACTGGACGTGCATACTGACGATGAGGGAGCTTTCCATGTCGAGGAAGTCCGCCAGCATCCGGTCGTTGAGTTCAGGGGCTAAAATCTGCAAGAAGCTGGCGCAGCCGATGCGCCTGCCGACGCCGAAGGAGCGCCCGGTGCGGAACTCAAAGGAGCTGGGCGCGATAAAGTCCTTGACCGAAAGCCCGGAGGGTGCCAGCCAGTCCCACGAGAAGCGGAACGGCTCCTGCTCGTCCATGTGCAGCATCCCGTGCAGCAGCCGCAGCCGTTCCGTGCCGTTCATGGGCTCCGCCGCCACGCCGAGACGCTTGAAGTTGTTGAGGATGTCCGTTTCGATGCGCTCCAGCCTTGGCTTTGCGGCTTTCAGCCCGTCCGCCTCCACGCCGAAGGTCAGGTACTTGGTCTTGATGAGGCCGTTGTTGCCGCGGGCAAGCTGGTTCTGGAGCATCTGGGTGTATTCCAGACGGATGCTGTCAAAATCGTCGCCCTGCGGCAAGATGGTGATGTACCTTGCGTAATTGTCCTTGTTGGCGGACATATTCACAAAGGAGAGCTGAAAGCGCACGGAGCTGTCGAAGTAGTTGAGGAAGTCGCACCAGCCGTCAAAGATGGCGGTCTTGTCCTCGTTCTGGTTGAGCTGATAGTTGATGTCCTGAAATTGGACAGTTTTCGTGTAGTAGCTGTCCGTCACGCGGCAGATGCCGTCGGGAAACATCCGCTGAAACGGGATGCTGTCCTGCGCGGACTTGCGTTTCTTATCCTGCCGCTTCGCTCTTGCGATGGCGGCCTCGATCTGCCTGCGTTCGGCGCGGGTGAGTTTTGTGCGGGTGGACAATGCGATACACCTCCCGGTCTAAATTGTCCTGCCGTTCCAGAACGGCGTAGAAATTATTGGTTGCGTAAGGGCGCTGCTTGGGGCGCAGGAAGCAGACCTGCACGATGTTGCGGACGATCTTTTCAAGGGGCTGTCCGTTCTTCTCATACATGGCCAGCAGAAAAAAGGGCAGCATGAGCAGGATCATACAAATCGCCGCCGTGCTGACGCCGGTATGGGCTTTGAGCAGGAAGAACAGCGGAACGCCCAGCGCCGCGCCCGCGCCGAAGCAGATGAGCTGGCGCTTCGTCAGGTTCAGCAGCACCTTGGTCTTGACCGCGTTCAGGTCTTTGGGTACGGGAACGTATGCCATATTGGTTTACCTCCTATGTCATAGTGTTTTTTCATAGCGGAGTTTCATCTGCGCAGGGTATTGTCCAGCCTTCGGCGCTCTCGCACCTGTCCACGCAGTGCCGCCTGCCCGCCCCGCGCAGCACCAGCCAGCAGCGCGCAGGCTTGCTCCGCCCTCGGTGTCCAGCGTATAGGTGATGATTCGCTGATAGCCCATTGCCCGCGCCGCCCGTGCCGCAGCAGCGTAAAGGAAACTGCAAGCGTTTTTGGTTCCGTCGGTGCAAAGGCGATTAACCTCCAGCGTTTTCCCATCGTCCAGATACCGGCTGACCGGGCGCCCTACGATGGCGACGCCTGCCAACCGTCCGTCTGCCTCGCAGCCGATGGAAAACTTGTGTCCAACGACGGGCTTATGATGTCGGTGCCAAAGGGCGACAAAGGCATTTGCTTCGGACAGCGAAATGGGGGTAAGCGTCAACAAATCTCCGCCTCCTTGTCCTTGATCGCCCTTGCGGGCGTGCGCTCTGCTGACGTGCGGAGCTTTTCCAGCACCAACGGGCGGCACTCGGTGCTGCTCATTGCGTAGCTCTGCAAGACGTCCTGCTTTTCAAATACCTCGTCCAGCGCAAAGCAAACGTCGCTCATATCCTCCATGCGGTTCTGCCACTTATCAGCCACCATCTTCAACGGGTTGTCGAACAGCAGCAGGTAGTCCGCCTCATCCGGCTCAAAGCCGTGGGCGGTGGTCAGGTATTCATGGATCTGGCGCACGGCGGTGATGGCGGCGGAGTTGCAGATCAGGTCATGTCTGCTCATCTGCTCCCACTCGCCCTGTAAGGTGGTGAGATTTTCATCGAGCCGCGCAAACAGACGCGATAGCCTATCCTGTTCCGTATTTGTGGATTTGTTCATGTTGGTTTACCTCTCTAATGACTGTTGAAAATTGACTTTGCGAGACTGCTGGTTTTGAACAGGGTGAAGCAGAGCAGCACCGTGTAGCCCATGCACAGCCAGATGGCCGTGGAAATGTTGTCGTCGATGAGCATATTCTGTACCAGCACCGCATAGATGGCGATGCAGATGATGATGAGAAAGCCCTGAAACGCCAAAGCCAACAGGGAGCGGAGATAATTCTGCCCCATGCCGCCCCATTCCTTGCCCATCATGGTGGCCATGGGGATGGGCGCGATGCTGGTGACGAGGTATATCTCGATCATTCTGCCGTAGATGATGATGAAAATGCAGATGGTCAGCCCCCACATGGTGAAGCCCACCACGAAGGATTGCAGCCACAGCCCCAAAAGCGTCCACACGTTCATCTCCAGCAGCCGCGCCTCAAGGTCTGCGATATGGTCGGCAAGGTTGATGGAGGTGTTGCCCACGATAAGGCCGGAGGCGCGGTTGACCACGCTCTGCGCCGCCTCAAACACGCCCATGACGATATTCCATGTGTTGGACACGATGAGGACGGCTGTCGCTGTCTTGAACACCCAGCGAAAGAATACCCATGTGTCGATGTCGTGGAGGTTATTGCGGTCCGCGATAAGCTGTATCAGCTCCAGCGTCATCACAAAGGCGAGGATCACGCCTGCAATGGGCAGGATCAGGTTGTCCGAGAGGGAGCGGATCATGCTGTAAATATTGGCGTTCCACGCCTGCGGGGTGCTGCCGATGTGTCCCGCCGCCTCCGCGACCTTGGCGTTGACGTTATCAAAGAGGCCGGTGAGGTTGTCCATGATGCCCCCGACCAGCAGCTCCTTGAGCCATTCGGTGAATTTTTCCCATATCAAATCCAATGGGTCAGCCCTCCTTTCCCGCCCCCGCCCGTGTCAGGCGGGCAGGGGCGAAGGGTTTTACATTGCGGCATGGACGGGATTAACCGAACAGCCCTTTGAGCAGCGGCACGAGGATCATACCGATGAGTGCCACACCGCCGCCCGCCATGAGCTGTTTCATGCCCTGTGATTTAGCCCCCGGATTGTCATTTCCATAACCTTCCAGAAGGTTGATCACGCCCCAGATGCCAAGACCGGCTCCGAGGGCAATGACGAGGGTCTGCAAAACATCGACTGCGCTATTGAAGAAATCCATATTTTATGTGCCGGAATCGTTTCTTTTTGGTTTTTGTAGTGGAAACCGCAAAGCCGGAATGGGCTGGCCGCGCTGTGCGGCTGTCGATTCCGGCTTCTCCTTTCAATTTTTCGGTTGTGCTTTCCTCCGACTTTGCGTTTCGCCTGTATCTGCTGCATTGTCGGCGTCCTCCTTTACGGAATGGGTGTCTGATGTATATATAAAAATCCGCCCATTCAGGCGGATTCTGAACCTGCGGCCGCGCCCGCGTCAAAGACCTCAAATTCCTCCTCCGGCTTCAGCTTGAGCTTTGTGGAGAGGAATTTCTCAATATCAAAGGCGTTTTTCGGGTCCGCGTCGGAAAGGTATCGGTAGTTGGGGTGTTTTGTGATGTCGTATTTGTCGGATAGGAACGGCCTTACGCCGCGCAGCTGCAAGATACACTTGCCGCCATTAAGAACGGCAAGCTCATCCTGACTCATCAGCTCCTTGCCGAGCTTCTGATAGTTCAGGCTGTGGGAAACCTCTCTGCCACGGCTTTCGCCGGTGTTGAAAGTGTCAATGGTCTCCTTGCCCAGCGCGGCGGACAGCTCCTTTAATGTGGTCGGCTCCTTGCCGCCGAGGAACACGGAGCTATCGCAGTTGCCGATGATGGTGTCGCAGTTGTCCTTGTAGAGCGCCTTGAGCTGGCTCTGTGCCTGCAAGACAAGGCAGGCGGAGATCTCGCGGCTGCGGATGGTGGCCATCAGCTTCTCCAGCTTGGGGATCTGCCCGATGTTGGCGCACTCGTCGATGAGGCAGCGCACATGGACGGGCAGCCTGCCGCCGTACACATCATCCGCCTTGTCGCACAGGAGGTTGAATAGCTGGGTGTAGACCATGCTGGCGAGGAAGTTGAAGGTGTCGTCTGTGTCGGAAATAATGATAAACAGCGCCGTTTTCCGGTCGCCCAGCGTGTCCAGCTCCAGCTCGTCATAGGAGGTGATCTCCCGAAGCTCCTGGATGTCGAAGGGGGCAAGGCGCGCGCCGCAGCTAATCAGAATACTTTTTGCTGTTTTGCCCGCCGCTAAGCGATATTTGGCATATTGGCGCACGGCGAAGTGATGCGGCTCCCGTTTTGCCAGCTCCTCAAACATCAGATCGACGGGATTTTTGAAGTCCTCGTCGTCCTCCCGCACCTCCATGGTGTTGATCATCTCGATGAGGGTGGCGAAGTTCTGCTCCTCAACCGGCGCTTCGTAGTAGATATACCCGATGAGCGCCGTGTAGAGCAGCGTCTCCGCCTTGCGCCAGAAATCGTCGCCGCTCTTGCCGTCCCCCTGCGTGTTGGCAATCAGCGTCGTGACCAGCTTCAGAATGTCCTTCTCGCTGTGAAGATACGCGAAGGGGTTGTAGTGGTGGGACTTTTTGAAGTTAATCGTGTTCAGTATCTTGATCTTATACTGATTCCGCTGGAGTAATTTTCCACATTCGACCACGATGC
>OLSQ01001647.1_pt1 | contig 17833 bp, 13 predicted proteins | sample 1672561 | NCBI WGS metagenome assembly OLSQ01 (sample SAMEA3136699, study PRJEB25190) | human gut metagenome | biome: human gut; feature: human-associated habitat; material: faeces | place: Austria | collected 2013 | reverse complement strand
AGAGCGTACAAAGTATACAAAGATATACTTTTCAATGATTTTGATAAAGTAAGAATAAAATTAATCAATTAAGGTACAGAATACAGGATAGCTGTATATCGAGAGTATCTGTGTCATTTAAGAAGATGTCTCCGTCGCATACGTGTGCAGGATATTAGATGACAGGTGTATCTCAATTAGGTTATGTAATTTGCAGATTTTGATAATTGCCAATTAGATAATCTAATAGATATAAGTTGCCGTATTTTGGTGTGTGTATCATAGTTTAAAATACAAAAGCTAAATTTGTTAAAATATGGTAAATCCAGAAGAGCAAGTTTAGTCTTAAATGAGAGTAAGTTATGAATCGTGACAGTTCTGAAAAGATTATAAGAAACGTCCTTGCTGTAACAGGATGTATCATAACTTTCTTGTCTCTCTTCTTAGCATTTACTTTCTATTATGGTAATGCCATAACAACACTGAGCTTATACTCATTTAGATCATATCTTTTTATCTTTATCTTTGAGTATTTATTCTCTACAGCTTTTACCGGTGTAAACAGAAGCTTTGTTTTTAGAAGTTTCTTAAAAGAAGCTTTTGTTGTTTTCCAGTTTACCTGTGCACTTATAATCTTTTTAATCTTAATTCTGTTCTTATTACATAATTTAACTGATTCAAAGCGTTTAATCATTGCTTATTTCTCGGTTACCTTCTTTTTACTAGAGTTACTTACAAGAACTGTAATTAAGTACTTAATTGTTAAAAAATACAAAACCTCAAAGTTCTCAAGCAAGGTTTTGGTCATAGCCGAGACTAACTGCAGAAACTCAATTAAAGATCTTTTAAAGAACTTTGACTGGAGACGCAAGATTTGTGGTATCGCAGTACCTGAGATAACTCCTATTAATAAAAAGATCAGGGGAATAAATGCTGTTTGTACCCATCATGATTTATTAGATTACATCACTCATAATTATGTTGATGAGATTTATGTGATGGTAAATCTTGAGCAGCACGAAGAGTTAAAAGATGTACTCTCTCAGGCTGAGGAGATGGGAATACGTGTAAATATCAAGATCAACCTTGAGTTATTTGATTACTTACCAAAGTCTTTTATCATTGTAAGTAAGATTGGTAATCAGCACTGTATCTCAGTAAGCCGTAAGTTTGTCTCAAAGAGAAAAGCTTTTGCTAAACACTTATTAGATTACACTGGTGGCCTAGTAGGATTCTTAATCTTTTGCTTGGTCTATGTTGTCTTAGCTCCTATCATTAAGTTAGATTCAAAAGGTCCTGTTATCTTTGCTCAGAACAGAGTAGGACGAAATGGTAGAATCTTTAAATGTTATAAGTTCAGATCAATGAGAAGTGATGCTGAAGAATTAAAAAAATCACTGATGTCTAAAAATGAGATGAGCGGCTTAATGTTTAAGATGGAAAATGATCCTAGAATTACTAAAGTAGGTCATTTTATTAGAAAGACATCTATTGATGAGTTGCCTCAGTTCTTAAATGTACTAAAAGGTGATATGAGCTTAGTAGGAACAAGACCTCCTACTGTAGATGAATACAATCACTATGAGCCTAAGCATAAAGCTCGTGTGTCAATGGCACCTGGTCTTACAGGTTTATGGCAAGTTAGTGGTAGAAGTGATATCAAGAACTTTGATGAAGTGGTTAAACTTGATATGGAGTATATTGATAACTGGTCAGTACTGCTTGATCTTAAGATTATATTTATGACTGTTTGGGTAGTTATATTTGGACGTGGCGCTAAATAATTAGGTGGTAGACCACTAACTTTAAAACTAAAAAGAAGTAACAATTTTATGAGATTAGAAAATAAAAGACCTATACGTGTTGCGCATATCATTGGAAAATTAACTGCAGGTGGCGTGGAAGCTGTTGTCTATAATTATTATAAAAACATCGATCATAGTCGCTTTCAATTTGATTTTTTTTACGATAAAGATTCTCCTTTTACTCCTCCAAAGGAGTTAGTAGAACTTGGGGCAAATTTCTATCCTATACCATCGTATAAAAATATATTTTCTTATATTGGTTCTTTAGTTCGTCTATTTAAGAAAAATAAATATTTAATTGTTCATTCCAATATGAATACATTATCTCCATTTTCTCTATATGCAGCTAAGCTTTCAGGTGTTCCTGTAAGGATCATCCATAATCACAGCACTGCAGGAAAAGGTGAGTTTAAGAAAAATTGTCTTAAATATGCTTTAAAACCTTTCGCTAAGTGTTTCGCTACAAAATACTGTGCCTGTGGGAATTATGCTGGTAAGTGGCTTTTTGGCAAAAAAACTTTTGATTCAGGAAAGATTACAGTTTTCAAAAATGCCATAGATCTTACAAAGTTCAAATTTAATGAAGACATAAGAAAAAAAGTAAGACATGAACTTAATGTTGAAGATAAACTTGTCGTTGGTCATATAGGAAGATTCTGTAAACAGAAAAATCATGAATTTCTGATAAAAGTGTTTGAAAAAATTCACGATATTAAACAAAACTCTGTATTAGTTCTTGTTGGTGTTGGTGAGCTTGAAAAAGAGATTAAAAATCTTGTTCATCAAAAGAAACTAGATGATTGTGTAAAGTTTCTTGGTAAAAGAAATGATTGTAATGAACTTTATCAGGCAATGGATGTTTTTGTTCTACCTTCTAACTATGAAGGTTTAGGGATTGTTGGAATAGAAGCCCAATCAGTTGGCATTCCAAGTCTATTCTCGGAAAATATTCCTCTGGAAACAAAAATCTCTCCTAATGTAAAGTATCTTTCATTAGAAGAGTCTACTTATAAATGGGCAAAAGAAGCAATTGAATTATCAAAACTAGGAATAGCAAAAGATAATTCTTATGCAACCGATCATGGATATGACATAAAGAAAGAAGCAGGTAAACTTGTTGAGTTTTATGATAAGTGTCTTAATGAATTCAAATAAGTTATCATGATTACGAAAATAATCTTGATCATTTGAGAGCTAATTGATTCAAAAGAAATAGAACATGATTTTGATTTTTGTAAGAAAATTACACTTTAAAGTATAAAGGCAAAAAAATGAGCATGACAAAAGTTGAAATTTATAAATATCTATTAGACAATGTTAATTCAGAAATAGAAGCAAGAGTTCAAAAATTAAAGTTTCTTTATACAATTGATATTGTTTTTGTTGCCTTTCTTTGTTCTGTATATACAAGACAAGATGTGGAAAGTAAAATTAATCCATCGTTAGAAACTCATTTTATTGCATTTTTCTTTTATATGCCATTTATCTTTTTTTTCATATCATTCGCTACCGTTTTGTCCTCACGCGATAGAGTACTTTTATGTGATAAATTCTTCTTATGTATAGAGAATTTATTAAGAAAAATTAAAACAGCATTTTGTAGATCAAAAAATATTATTCCTAATATCTCAAGATCAAAATGTAATAGTGAGGATGATTTAGAATTTTTTCTTCAAGAACAAGTTAAAATCAAAGAAAAGCTTTTATCAAAACTTGCATTTTTAACAACTCTTTCTTCAATTTTCTGCTATTTAGGTGCATCTTTAGTTTTTATTTTTGGAGCTTGCATGGCTGGGTTTATATAATGTTTACCAAGTTTATTAAAATTCATAAGATAAATACAAATGTATCACTATAAATACGACTATAGTAGTATTTCTTACTAATTGTAAGGCAAAACAGTCAAACAGCTTCAGATCACAAAATCTGAGAGGTACTGACTGAATGCCTGATTTCACATAGTACCTTTGCAAGCCAAAGGTATTGCTCATTAAAAATTGGTTTAAGTATTAGATTAATAAGACTAATTACTGTAACTTTTAGAGCTATTAATCGTTCTCAAAATACCGTAATATCCTGATATCAACGGGATTAAGTGCGAGTTTTGCAGTAAGTAGTTTTATTTCTATGATAGACAGAAAGATGGATTGGTCAAAGCTCAAGTCCAGGATGTCTATTTCCAGAGGAAAAGCTACCTGCACCTTAGAACAGGCCATAACAGATTATGCTCCGTGGAATGAAGTCTTTAATCCTCACAGGACAGACCTAATATTTGACAGATACGTTGATGATATACGAAAGTAACGGCAATATCTGAGTGAAAGTCTGTACTGGTATATCCAGAACTGTATGGAAATCATTCATGACAGTTTTTCTGAATACCGAAATGAAGACAGGCTGCATTATCCACTGCATGTATTGCCCATGGTAATAATGGTAGCCAAACAGTATGGCTGTCAGAATGCTCAGGATATAGCTGATTTTTACAATATCCACTATCTGGAGCTTTTTATCACCTTACCTGAGGTTCCATCATTTAAATCTCCTATAAGTGCAACCACCATCAGAACAGCAATGATGCTTGTTACACCAGAGGATACAGAGAAGTTTTTTGAAGAGTACTTTACCAAGATAAAGATACATATCAGAGAGCAAATCAAATACAATGATAAAACTTCTATGACAGAAAGGGGTATATTTCAGATACAGTATCATTTGACTGTCAGGAGATGAAAGAAACATACAGAAGAGGAGAGTGTAGCAGAAAGTGTAAAGGTGGCATCATAACCTAGCTTTACAATTCCACTCAGAGAACTCCTCTTGCCTGTGCTATTTCATCAGCAAAGAACCATGAGCGTAAAGATGTTCTGTCCTTAATAGAAAGCGCAAGCATTGTTGGTAAGGTTGTCAAGTGTGACAAGTTAAATACCACTGCAGACGTAAGCTCAAAATTAACAAAGTACAGGCATACTATCTTTTACCTATGTCTGATACCAATGGTAACAAAGAGCTTCATCCTATATTGAAGGTATCTTTAACCGAGAGCATAAGAAGGCTGTAAGATATTCTGAAACAGGACTTGAAGCTGAGGCTTTAAAGACATCTCCTTCAAAAGGTAAAAGGCTAATCACGGCAGAAAGGAATTTTCAGATATTGACTTACTTCCTGCAAAACCTTATCTCGATGAGAGAATACATAATTCTCATGAAGGTGTTACTGCTTTTGTAAAGAAGACTAAGACAACTGTAAAAGTCCTTAATAAGGAAGAAATCAGTATGACTGTCAAAGTCACCTACTACATCTCCTAAATACCTTTTGATGAGGATTGCACTATAAGACAGGTTAGAGCCTGTTTCCTGGACTACTGGCAGATTGAGGAGAACCATTCTGTATTAGACGATAAAACTCTCTTTAATCAGGACACTGTCTAGGCTTGTAATAAAAACACCATTTACAACACTGCTGTTCTAAATAAGATTTCATACCCAATTCTGTCTTACATAAGACAGCTGTTCTCCATTAAAGCTAAAAGAACAAGACCGTTCTCATATAAAGCCATAACTAAATTAATTCAGGGTATGGAACTATGGGAGTTTATGGAGTACTTCTGCAATTACTGGTTTGATGAAGATAACCTTAACATCTAAAATACCTCTCATTAGTTTTTTAATCATAAACCTAACAAAAGCCCATACTATAAAAGCTGATTTTCTCTTAATACAAAGCCAATTTTTAATGAACAACACCCATGCTTGCTAGATATTATGTGTTGAGTACAGTTTAAATTTTGACTTTGAGGTAAAATGTGATCTGACTCGGTTTGATTGCTTTTAACTAAATCATTTTTATTTTTTAATAAAGATGAATCAAGACGAAAGTGGAATTTGTTTGTACATAATTTACTTTCATTTTTAATATTATTGCACAAGAACTCAACTTAAGATTATGCGTTATAATATTTTAGATAAAAAAATTAAAGTTATATCTTTTGATGTATTTGATACTTTGATAACTCGACTTTTACCTGTTAATTTATTATATAAATCAATAGAAAACCAACTTTTACAAAAGGGTTTTTTCTTTGCTAAAAATTTTGCAAATTTAAGACTTCAGTCCGAAAAAGAGTTATTAAAAAATAGTAACGGAATATATACAATTGAAGATATATATAATACTTCTGTTTTTTCATTATTAAATAAAGAACAAAAAGAAATACTTATCAATTCTGAGAACAATGCAGAAATTAATAATTGCGTTTCAAATCCAAAAGCTAAAGCGATTTATAATCAGTTAAAAAGTAGATACAAAATCGTTTGCACTAGTGATATGTATCTAAGTTCACAAGTAATAAGGCAAATTTTAAATAAAAATTTGTATTATCCCGATGATATATTTGTGTCTTGTGAATACGGAAAATCAAAGAGAAATTTTGATTTGTATAGACATGTATTAGATAAATTAAGTCTTAAAAAATCTGAGTTATTGCATATTGGTGATGCAGTCAGAAGTGATTTTTTTAATCCAAAGATATTGGGAATTAATTCTTTTCATTATAACAATTCAAATTTAACTAAATCAGAATATTGTGAGATATTTGGAAGAGAGATTTTATCTCCAGTTGTATTTGAATTTTGTCATTGGCTACATAATAGATACAGTAAAGAAAATTTGATTTTTTTATCTAGGGAAGGTTGCGTTTTATGCGAATACTACAATCTTCTTTTTAGTACAAAATACGAACCTGTTTTTGTTTCAAGAAAATCAGTAATTAAAGGAATTGCATATAAATATCTTCAAAATGATAGATTATCTGATTTATACAATATTTCATCCCATGAATATCATGAAACTGTTTTTGATTTTAGTCAAAGAATTGGTATAGATTACAACAATCATAAAAAACTTTTTGAAAGAAATGGATTTTTTGAAAATAGTTTAGTAAATAATGAGTTATTTAAGTTTATTGAAGGCAATAAAACTAAATTTATTTCAGATTTATATAAAAATCAAAATTTACTAAAAGGTTACCTTAACAATTTCTTTTGCAATTCTAGAGTTAATGTACTTGTTGATATCGGCTGGAGTGGCAGTATACAAAATATAATTTCGGAATTCTATGAAGAAGATAAAAATCTTAAAATTTATGGGGCTTATCTTGGGATAAATAATACTTTAAATAAATCTGGATTTCTTTTTAATAGCAAAGATAACACCTGTAACAATGTTTTATGTTTTTCTGGATTGTTAGAAATTTTATTTATGCCGAAGATTGGATCAGTACTTGGGTATAAAGAAGATAAAAATTCAAGTAAAATTTTACCTGTGTTTGATAAATTCGAGTTTTCTGATGAATCTTTTAAGATTGTCGAAGATATTCAACTTTCTGTAAAAAATTCGCTTGCCCAACTTTCGGTCATGAGTGATGAAAGTATTTTTAATAAAAATGAAATAGTCAAAAAATTTGTTGATTTTGGATGTAAACCGCAACAATCCTGTTTAAATATATTTAAAGATCTGAAACTCTATGATAATGGTCATGAATATTATTTGTTATGTCATTATTCTTTTGAAGATTACATAAAATTGTCAAAATTGTATTCTGACTTTAGAAATTCAAAATGGAAATCTGGATTTTTACGAAATATATTCAAAGTAAATCTCCCATATTATAAGTTAATAAATTTTTTCAGATAAAATGATGAAAAATCAATCTGAGACAAATCAAAAAAATATGACTATCTTACCCATAGACCTTAACAAAATAGTTGAGTAAAATTAAATTTATGAATAACAAAACTAATAAAATCAGAGTTCTACAATTAAATTTAGATGGTACAGGAGGGGCTTTTTCATTAATTTATCAATATGGATTAATTCTAAACCAATCATGTTTATTTGATTTTTATTGGCCGGGTAATTATTTTGATTCTCCAAAAATTGATCAGCTCAAAAAATTGGGGTCAAAATTTTATTCTGATCAAAGTACAGGAAATAGACTTATTGATCATATTATTTTACCTTTTAAATTTTATAAATTTCTGAGAAGTCACAAATATTCTATTATTCATATAAATACAGACATGGCATATAAAATGGCAATGTATGCTATTCCAGCAAAATTATTTGGAGTGCAAAAGATAATTTTGCATTCCCATTCTAGTGGAATAAACGGTGATCATGTTTATCTCAAATTTATATTTCATTGGTTAGCTAAAAAATTTTTACTCTGCTCAACTAAGTATGTTCGAATTTCGTGTTCAAATTTAGCATCAAAATGGATGTTTAATTTAAAAAATGATGTAACAATCTTAAAAAATGCAATAAATTTAGATAAATTTTCATATAACGAAAAATCAAGGAATATAATCAGAAATCAATTAGGTGTTGCTAATAAAATCTTATTAGGAATGGTAGGAAATTTATCTTTCCAAAAAAATCCTGAGTTTATGATAAAAATCTTATCTCACCTTGATTCAAAAATGATTTTAATTTTTGTCGGAGATGGTAAAAATAGAAAATTTTTAGAAAAACAAGCTGAAGATCTCAATGTTAAAGATAGATGTTTGTTTTTGGGAAACGTGAATAACGTAGCAGATTTTTTATCAGCTTTTGATCTTTATGTTATGCCTTCAAGATTTGAAGGTTTGCCCGTAAGCGCAGTTGAAGCTCAAGCAAATGGTCTACCTTGTTTACTATCTGATAAAATAACTACAGAAGCTTGTTTACTTCCGACATGTAAACAAGTTTCTCTTTATGACAAGCCTTCTTGGATTAATTCTATTATAAACAGCTCTAAATTTGGACATTTGAAAGAGGCTAAACAGTATCTGCAAATTGCTGGTTTCGATATTAATGATGCTTCTAAGGTTTTATTAAAAATTTACCAATTTGACCAATAATATGTGTTTATAAAAACTGTCAATTTTATATGATAGCTAACAGATTTTTACAAACTCATGAATATAACTTGACTTTATACGATTGCGATTTTATGACGAAATAAAGCCACAATACAGTGAATACTGAGCATCAAAATGTTTTATATCTTATTATTTTCAATTCTATCCTCTATCTCATTACTAGGTGAATACTTCTTTCAAAAAAAAATCTATTTAATACTTTTTGCCTTGTTATTCGTAATATTGTGTTTATATGCTGGCGGAAGGGGTGAATATGTCGGCACAGATATTCATTTTTATGTACTACAAGTTTTTGATAGAAATTTGAATTGTCTGGACTTTAATGATTTTTTATGTAGTTACAAACTTGAGTTTTTTTATGAACTTACTGCTTTCTTAATATCAAGACTGACTAACGATGTTCATTATTTCTTATTTATCAACAGTTTCTTGTTTTTATTTTTTATCTTTGTTGGAACACTTTATTACTGCAATAAGTACTCTATTTCCTATAGTTTTGTTTTCATAATTTTGCTTCTTTGTTATTATAACTATAGCTTTAATATTATGAGACAGTCTATTTCAGTAGCCATTATTTTTGCTTCAAGCTGTTTTTTGTTAGAAAAAAAGTACCTATTATATTATATAGGTTGTATTTTAGCTCTCCAGTTTCATGATTCAGGTGTTACAGGTATAGGCATCGGATTGCTCTATACTTTTTATAATTTTTTTAAATTTTCAAAAAACAAGAGATTGTTTTTCAATTTCATCTTGATTTTTGTAGCAAGTATTCTTCTTCTCTCAATTCAGCACTTTTTTTTATTTGCCGTAGAAATAGGTTTATTATCTCAACATTTTGTAGAGAATTATTATGATTATGCGACTCAAAAAACTAGCATTGTTTATGCTTTAATTCAAATTCCTACATTGTTTTTAGCCATTCTGTGTTTTTTTCTGAGAAAAATAGACAATAATCTTCGTGTCTTTATGATATTTCCTCTTTTTTTGTTTATTCTTGCGTATGTAAATACAAATTATGGTTTTGCAAATAGGTTATTGTATTACTTTAGCATTTTTAATATTATAATCGTTCCGTATGCAATTAAACTATTATCCAATAATAAAAAATTGGAAATCATATTCTGTTTATTGTTTGTATTATGGTGCGCTTGTCAATGGTGGTGGAGTATATACATATGCGATTCAGGAGAAACTTTAAATTATGAGTGGACTTGGTAAAAAAAACACTATATTAAATATCCAGATTTTGAATCGTACAATATATAGAATGTTTATTTTGTTTTACTGTTGCTGTTCAGTCCTCTTGTTTTTGAATTTTTTAACAATTTCTGGCTTTTACTGGCAGGGCGTTTTTTTTGTAAATTTCATTGTGAATATGATCACATTTTTTTTAACTTTTGCATTTGGATTTTAGTCCAGAATGCAGATAACAATGCGGTTTAGCACTGCATTTGTTCTTTAAAATACGATTTTTGATTATTGAGACGTTTGTGGTAGCTGAATGTACATCTTGATGTAGTCAGTAATACCCGAGTACCACTCTGAGATTTTGTCTTATATTACATCTTTAGCTTTGGCAAGTTTACTTTTACGTAAACAACCTGCTGCATCTAAAGTAATGGAAATGTCATCAATCAGAGAAAGCAGAGTCTGAAGAGTTTCCTCGGTACGTTTTTTGTATTCGATAAGTTTGTCTCTTAAAGCTGAAAGATTTGCAAAGGCAACCTGTGAATCATAGTCAATTGACTGACATTCAGAGGCAAGGTCTAAAAAGCTCTTTTGAATATGGAAGCCGACTTCTATGTTCCAGCGTCTTGAATAGAGTTTTACAATCTTCTCTGCTGATATTGAGGTATCAGTAGAAGCAATTACAATGATCTTCTTGGCATCGGTATGATGACGAAGGTAAACAACCTTCATTTTCACACCTTCGGCAAAAGTCTCATTCTGAGTTTGGGCAACCAGAACTTCACAGCCAATGATATGAGGATCTTTAAATCTGCGATGCTTTACAGAAGCTGCAAGGTTCTCAATTGAATCGTATCTGACTGATTGTCCTTTACTGTTTAAGCGGTGATATCGGCGATTGTCCTGTTTAAGAATTCCGATACTAAAGAGATTTAGTTTTTTGAATTCCTTTATCAGTGGTTCATAAAAGAATCATGAATCCATAAGGACATAACGTATACCACCGATGAGCTTTTTAGCCAGCTTAAACATTTTAGTTACTAAATCAGGTTTGCTCTCAGTACTTTCCTCTTTAAGAAAAGCACAATGACTGCGACCGTCAGTTTTCTTTTTGATGGTTCTAGGCTCTGTACATGCTTTACGCTTAAGCTTACCAGTTTCTATTAAAGCGTCTTCATCTGAAGCCAGTAGTTTTGCTCCAAGCGGTAAACTAGTGTGTCCATCTGTAACAGACAGCTGTAAACAGTTATAGCCTTTAACCGATTTCATCTTGTTATGGTCAAAGGTCCAGGTACAGTTATTAGCTTTCTTTGTGCAGGGGCACTCAATTACAGAGTCATCGATAATGATGCATAAATCTTCACTATGCTCCTGTTTACCAAAACTTCTGATGTTTCTCATGGCATAAGCTCCAACATAGAAACAAAGCAAATACCAGTTGGAATGGATATTACTCATAAACCTGTATAGAGCTTTCTCAGAGGAATTCAGTAGGTCTTTTCTTGATGATACAGAAGCTCTCCATAGGTTCTTGCCTAAAAAGATGCTGTTTATCATATCAACCAGCATAGATAATGGACTTGGACCTTTGATTTTATTAAATCTAGCCAGGTACAGATACTGCTTTAGGTGTAATTCTTTAATAACAGAAAGTAATGGTGAATTGAATGATTGGTAATCATCCTGATTTTGATGTAACATACTTATGGGTAAACTTTTTGAATAATATGATGTAACTAATTGAATTATATCAAAAAGTTACCCAAAATCTCACCTAAAACTGCATAAAAGTCATCTTTCTATCTCATAATAAATTTTAAAGAGCTCAGCCTTAGTGTATAAGGTTATTTAGAGCTTTTTCTAAAGTGAGAAAAACAAGTACGCACGATTTCAACAAAAACACATCTTACACTGTATTCTTAAGCTTTTTTACATATCACATCAGTCTTAAAATTTTAAAATCGTATTTTAAAGAACAAAAACAGTGCTCGACCGCTTATATTTAACGTTTTAACTCAATTTTTGAAATGCAAAAGTTGAGTTTGCTAACTATTTTTATTAGCTACAAATTGGTTATGTATTTATGAATAAAATCCTAACAATCAGTATTGCATCTTATAACGCTGAAAAAGACATACCTCGTTGTCTAGACTCCTTTATCCAAACAACTGTATTTGATAAATTAGATATTATTGTTGTTAATGATGGTTCTTCAGATAACACTTCGCAAGTCGCTTCAGAATATGCTAAAAAATATCCTAATTCTATTAGAGTTGTTGATAAAGAAAATGGAGGACACGGTTCAACTATCAACACAGGAATAACCTACGCTAAAGGTAAATATTTTAAGATTGTAGATTCAGATGACTGGGTTAACAAAGATGGTCTTGAAGACCTTGTTAGTTACCTTGAAAACAATGATATAGATCTTGTTATAAATCCATTTCATACAATTAACTATTCAGATCATAAGATTCTGCAGTCATTTGATGATAAACCAAATAGCTTTAATTACAAAAAAGTTTATTCTGTTAACCAACTTAATGGTTCTGAAGAATTGCATATGCATGCAATGACTTTCAAAACAGAAATAATGAAAAATGTTGGCCCTGTTATCGATGAACATTGTTTCTATGTTGATATGGAGTATTGTATCTATCCTCTAGCATATATAACTAATTATGTTTATTTAGAAAATACTGTTTATGAATATCTTTTAGGCTCACAAACGCAAAGTGTTTCAATTTCAAGTTTTATAAAAAGAAGGAATGAACATAAAAAAGTAGTTAAAAGTCTTATTGAATACTATAAAAATAATTGTAAAGGAATTTCTGATAAAATTGACAGAATAATAGTAAGAAGAATAAATCAGGCAATTTATACACAATTAGCTGTTTATCTACAAATGAAATCTAAAACTGGTAAAAAAGAATTACTTGAGTTTGTTGATTTTGTAAGAAATTTTAATTTTGAAATTGACAACAAATTTTCTTCAAAATTAAAGAGATTGTTTTGGAAATTATTTGAGTTTACAAATTATCAAATGTATGGACTTTTCTCTTTTATATACAGAAAAATAAAAAATTAACCTTTTTTATCTTGGGTAAGAGTAAAATAATGTGGCAGTACAGAAAAGTGCAGATTCGCAAAAAATCAGTTTTCTAACAGAATGGTAGTGGTTGTCAATCAGAATGTTAGGACCATAAGATGGAATAGTTATGGTCCGCCAACATATTTATTTCACAAACTGTTTGATCCCTCTATACAAAGATGCAGATCTTTAGAAGATGACTGATCAAGGATCCCTCAGTTTTTAGGACTGAACCCATATTTTTTGGAGGCAGAACCAAAGTAATTATAGTTATATGCAATAACTCTTTAAACACACAAGACAATAGGTAACACAATGCTAAACAACAAAATAATAATTAAATTTATAGGGGGGGTAAGAGTAATTATTTAACTTGTTTATTCTCTTTAATTTTTGTCATATTGATTTTTTTACCAATTTCTTTAAGACTATTAAAGATTGACTTAAATTGGGGCTTAATTAACGAGAATCGATCTTTAGTCACAAAACCAAAATATAAAGAATATAATCTAAAAGATTTAACAAAACTATATGATGACTATTTCAAAGACAGAATGCCATTTAGGCAATTTTTCTTAACAAGTTATATTTATCTGTCAGAAAATTTGCTAAGTAGTTATGAACTAGAAGAAATATCAGGTAAAGATGGTGATAAATTTTACAATACAAAAAATGTCCCTATTTTTGAAGAGAATTTAGGTCTTCATCCATATCCATCAGATGCTACAGAATGGTTACGTTTGTCTGAAGCCGGTAAATATGCATATTTCTATAGCAAGCATATTCCTTACTACCTTTTCATTATTCCTGATAAAGCTACTCTATATCCAGAAAAATTGCCTTTTTACTCAACTTGGATTAATCACGAAGGCTGGTATAAGTACCAAATTGATGCAATTAATCATGCAAAAATTCCTTTTTACAATCTAAAGGAAATCTTAGAAAAAAATAAATTGAACTATAGGTTATACGATAAGTTTTTTGATAATGGGCATTGGAATGGAAATGCTTTAATGACAGTTTATCCATATATAGACAATGTGATTCACCAAAACAATAATACACTTGAGTTTTTACAAAAAAATAAAGACTATTCTTGCTATAAAAAAGATGTATCTTTTGGAGTTTACGGTAAAGAAACTACAACCTTTGTCAAGTTAAATAATATGGACAAGATTTCTTGTGGATCATTACCACAAAACATTCAAGGGAGAACAACCGGATATGAAAAGTTGTGCGTAAATAATGATAGAGATAAGGGAACTCTATGGTTTTTCTCTGATTCATATTTCGGTTCTACTCATGGTTCAGAAGCAGTAACTCCATTTGTCCACCTTTTTCATACATATCTTCATTCGCATTATACAATTAATCATCCTTATACTTTTTCAAAACTAGCAACTGAACGTTTTGACAACGGTTTCAAACCGGATGCCGTGATTTTTGAATTTGTAGAAAGACAATGGGGAGGTGGAATGTATGCGTACTATGATTATCTTCTAAGAATACTTGGTGATATTTGGTTGCAGACTGGTGGATATTTGCTTGATCTTAATTCAAACATTTCTGATTCTAATTTAACTAATGCACAGCTATTAAATAAAGTTAACGAAGCAGATTTTGACCAAAAGAAAAGATTTGTACTTAATGCGTCAAACTCCGATCCAATAATAAAATTCAAACATTCTGTTACAGCTGACTACCTTGGGAGAGCTGTTGTTATGGCAAAATACATATCACCAGCAGATTCTTTTGCACAAGTTTTCTATTCTACAGATGATTCTCCTAATATTTCTGAGGAGAAGAGCGTATCACAGCAGATTCATGCCGGAGAAAATTTAGTTCACTTAACTGTACATGTAAAACCTTTTGAGAAAGTCTATCTTCGATTTGATCCAGGAGCAGTTCCCGGACAGTACATATTTGAGAACATTCCTGAGGTTGAAGACTTAAGAAAGAGGATGCAAGAAGATGGTCTTTAGTTCTGTAACTTTTATATTTGTTTTTCTCCCAATAACATTAGCTTTGTATTTTTTGAGTGCAGCCTTTTCACCTGCAAAAGTAAAATTCAAAGTTTTAAACATCATACTTTTATTCTGCTCTCTTTTCTTTTATGCATGGGGTGAACCATCATACATTCTTTTACTTATAGTTTCCATGTATGGAAATTTCTTTATTGCAACGGCAATAGATGTAAACAAGGGGACAAGGAACTGTGGTGTTTGGTTATTTACAGGTGTTATTCTAAATCTTCTGTTTCTAATTTACTTTAAGTACATCAATCTGCTCATAACAACAAAACTGTTTGGTATTGTTGTAAATGAGTTACCTTCTGATTTAAGACCAGCTCCTAACTTTCATGTCGCTTTACCCTTAGGAATATCATTTTATACCTTTCAGGCAATAAGCTATCTCATTGACGTTTACAGACAAAATTCAAAAGTTGCAAGAAGTCTTATTGATTTTGGATGTTACCTCACAATGTTTCCTCAACTAGTCGCTGGACCAATTGTCAGATATGAATCAATAGCAAAAGAACTATTATTCAGAAAACTGACTTCTCAAAATTTCTGTGAAGGATTCAAGAGATTTACTTTTGGTCTTGCAAAAAAGCTTCTTATTGCTGATACATGTGGAAGAATAGCAGATGCTGCTTTTTCAATTCCTAATCCGGAAGTAACTGCTCTTGCTGCCTGGGTGGGTATGCTATGTTACACACTGCAGATATATTTTGACTTTTCCGGATACTCTGACATGGCAATAGGACTAGGAAGAATATTTGGATTTACATTCCCAGAAAACTTTAACTATCCATATATCTCAAAATCAATATCTGAATTCTGGAGACGTTGGCATATGACGCTCTCTACCTGGTTTAAGGATTATCTTTATATTCCAATGGGTGGTAACCGAAAGGGTAAATTCAGAACCTGTATCAATTTGTTTACAGTGTTTGCTCTTTGTGGTTTCTGGCACGGAGCTGATTGGATGTTCCTGTTGTGGGGAATTTACTATGGTTTATTTTTAATTCTCGAAAGAGTTACAAATCATTTTCCTGAAAGGGTGCTTCCCTCATGGTTATCACACATTTATACGATAGCTGTCTTTTCAGTAGGCTGGTTAATCTTTAGATCATCCAGCATTGAACAGTTTTTAAGCTTTTTTACAGGATTGTTTAATTTTGGACCAATGACACCGCAAACATTTAAAGTTTGCATACCATTCTTTACTTATAAGACTTATCTCACTATTGTTGTCGCTTTATTGCTTTCAACACCTGTTTACAGAATATTTTGTGAGAAAATTAACAATGCAATGAAAAATAGACAAGGATTATTAATATCTTTAAGTTATACTTGGACTGTAGTATTACTATTATTCTGTTATATGGCAATTTCTGGAGCTACATATAACGCTTTTATATACTTTAGGTTTTAAAGTGTGTTTTGACTATGCACAATAGTTGAGTTCAAATGATAAAAGGCTTTTTATCATATAGTATAGTGGTAGCAATAACAATTTAAATTGCTAGAAAGTTATGCCATATCTATCTGATATGCAGAGCTTTTTTGTCTAAGGATCATGATTACTAAATTATGTATGTCGAGATATTCGATGATCATTTATAAAATATTCAACAAGTTTTACTTACGGAGTTTAAAGCGTAAATTTCCGGTTAAATCATTTTGTAAACGTGACTGGTATTTTTTAGTTTAGAAGTAATGTATTAAAAGCAGATGGTAACTGTAAAAAGTTCATCGTATTAACGTTTGTTTTTGTCTCAGAACTGCATTTTCTTATTAGGTAAGCAATGATCTATCTAGTTGAAAAAATAGTCAAAGATCCTTTAGAAATTGAACTCGGTGACATAGAAAAACCAAGTGAAGAAGTCAATAAAATTTTAAATAATCTTCCATCTGTCAATGAAATAAGTAAAGAAAAAGTTTTAATTAAATCAGATGCTCAGACATTGGTTATCATTGGTAATGGTTTTGACTTACATCATGGATTAAATACAAGATACACTGATTTTAAAAATTATCTATTAAATAATGATTTAGAGCTATTAGAAGCACTTGAAAATAATTTTGGTCTTGATCGCAATAATGATTATCTTTGGAATTGTTTTGAAGATAAACTAAAACATTGCACAAGTATTCCTTACGATCAAAATGTTCCAGTCTCAAAAGAAACTGCAGAAACTGAAATTTCAATTTTGATAGGCCAAATTTTCTATATTGATTCAAATTTGAATCAGAGAATTTTTGATTGGATTAGTGAGATTCAGCAAAATGAAATCTCTAGTGTGCTCTCCTGTAAAGAACCAATACTTATGGGTAGTGATTCTCTGTTTCTATCCTATAACTATACAACTGTTTTAGAAGATTGTTATGGAATTTCGGAATCAAGGATTTTTCATATTCATGGAAAGTTTTCGCAAGATAATCCAGAGCCATTATTTGTCGGTTTTGGTGACATTAATTTTGATGTTTTAGAAGTTTACCAAAAAAATATAGTACCTATCGACACTAGAGATGGTAAAGGTCTATATACAATGGATTTAAAAGGTAGAGAATCGGGGCTATCATCATGTTTTTCAAATGAGAATTGCAGTCAATTAGAAAATTTTTTTACAAATAGAAATAAGACAGCCTTTCTTTCTAACGTTGACCTATACAATTTTAACGTAAAAATTCTGCGTAAACTAAATAAAGTTAACAAAGTGATTATTCTTGGACACTCACTTGGAACAAGCGACGTTCTTTCTCTGAAACTATTGAGAGATAAGTTAGGACTCGCATTGATCGGTAAAATTTTCGAATAAAACATCATTATTCAGTTAATCAACA
>OLSQ01001645.1_pt1 | contig 17847 bp, 14 predicted proteins | sample 1672561 | NCBI WGS metagenome assembly OLSQ01 (sample SAMEA3136699, study PRJEB25190) | human gut metagenome | biome: human gut; feature: human-associated habitat; material: faeces | place: Austria | collected 2013 | reverse complement strand
AACTCCTCAGCGACCGTAGGGAGCGATAACTCCTTTAACTCCTTTAACTTCTGAGTTTGCGAAACTTGAATATATAAAACTTAAATTGGAATGAAGGTTATAAAGTATCCTGCAAAGGAAGAATGGAAGGAACTCGTTAAGCGTCCGCACCTCGATGTATCGCAGCTCAATGCGACTGTTGAGGGAGTTTTGGAAGACGTAAGAAATCATGGCGATGAAGCCGTGAAGCGCTATGAAGAGAAATTCGACCATGCCCATCTCGACAGTTTGTCTGTATCCGAGGCTGAGATGGACGAAGCAGAACACATGGTGTCGGCTGAGCTTAAACATGCACTGGAGCTCGCCCATCATAACATTGCCCGATTCCATGAAAGTCAGAAGTTTGAAGGAAGCAAGGTGGAAACCTGCCCTGGTGTGGAGTGCTGGCAGAAAAGTGTCGCCATACAGAAGGTGGGTCTCTATATACCTGGAGGTACAGCTCCACTTTTCTCTACCGTACTGATGCTTGCCACACCAGCCAAGATAGCCGGTTGCGAGGAGATAGTTCTCTGTACCCCTCCTAACGCAGAAGGTAAAGTAAACCCAGCCATCCTCATGGCTGCCAAAATAGCAGGAGTCAGCAAGATTTTCAAGGCAGGTGGTGTTCAGGCTATCGGTGCCATGGCTTATGGTACAGAGAGTGTGCCAAAGGTGTATAAAATCTTTGGTCCTGGCAACCAGTTTGTGATGGCTGCCAAGCAGCATGTCTCACTGCACGATGTGGCGATAGACATGCCAGCAGGTCCATCTGAGGTTTGTGTCATTGCCGATGAAAGCAGCAACCCTGTCTTTGTCGCTGCCGACCTGTTGTCGCAGGCGGAACATGGTTTCGACTCTCAGGTGTTCTTCATTACCACCTCCGAAGAGATGATTTCTAAGGTGGTAAAAGAGGTTGAACAACAGTTGGAGCGTTTGCCACGTAAGGAGATGGCACACACATCGTTAGACAACTCGAAGTTCATCCTCGTCAAAGACAAGCAGGAGGCCATTGACCTGAGCAATGCCTATGCTCCCGAGCATCTCATCATAGCCACAAGCGACTACGAACAGTTGGCAGAGAAGGTGGTGAATGCTGGAAGTGTATTCTTAGGCAACTATGCCTGTGAGAGTGCCGGCGATTATGCCAGCGGTACCAATCACACCTTGCCGACTCATGGCTATGCCTTGGCATATAATGGTGTAAATCTCGACAGCTACAATCGCAAAATCACATTCCAGCATCTCAGCAAGGAAGGCATCCGAAGCATCGGCAAGGCTGTAGTCACAATGGCAGAGAATGAACAGCTCGAAGCCCACGCCAACGCCATGCGACTGAGAGTGGAAAGCCTTGGTGAAAAGTAAAAAGGTAAAAAAGTAAAAAGGTAAAGAAGCGGTTCATATGCTTTTTTACCTTCAAATTTCTGATAAAATCATAATGAAAGAACTGAAACAACTTTGCCGAGAGAACATATGGAACTTGGCACCCTATAGTTGCGCCCGCAATGAGTTTAGTGGTCGCACAGCCCGCGTCTTCCTCGACGCTAATGAGAATCCATACAACGACCCATACAACCGCTATCCAGACCCCTTGCAGCTCGAATTGAAAAAACAGCTCAGTAAGGTAAAGGGCGTGGCAGAAGACAAGATCTTCTTGGGCAATGGTTCAGATGAGGCCATCGATTTGGTTTACAGAGTGTTCTGTCGACCAGGCAAGGACAATGTAGTGGCCATAGCTCCCACTTATGGTATGTATGAAGTATGTGCCGACATCAATGATGTGGAATACCGTCCAGTATTGCTCAACGAGCAGTTCCAGACCACAGCCGACCATCTCTTAGCAGCCTGCGACGAGAATACCAAGGTTATCTGGTTCTGCAGTCCCAACAATCCAACCGGCAATCTCATCTCACCCGACACCATTGATGGTGTATTGTCACGCTTCGACGGCATCGTAGTAGTCGATGAAGCCTATGGCGACTTTGCCAAGACCCGCCCCTACCGCCTGCAGTTGGCTAAATATCCCAACCTCATCGTGCTCAACACTATGAGTAAGGCATGGGGGTGTGCTGCCATCCGTCTGGGCATGGCATTTGCCAGCAAGCAGATAGTAGATATATTCAATAAGGTGAAATACCCTTACAACATCAACCTCCTCACCCAGCAGCAGGCACTCGAGGTTCTGAAAGATCCCTATCAGGTAGACGACTGGGTGAAGACCATTCTGCAGGAACGTGGCAAAGTGATGGCTGCCTTCACCGACCTGCCTATCTGCCAGAAGGTGTACCCCACAGAGGCCAACTTCTTCCTCGCAAAGATGACAGATGCTACAGCTATCTACAACTATTTGGTCAACCAGGGCATCATTGTGCGCAATCGCAACAATGTGCAACTTTGTGGCAACTGCCTGCGTATCACAGTCGGCAAAAAGAGCGAAAATATCGACCTTTTGGCTGCACTCCGCCAGTATTGAGAAAAAAAGCCATGCTCCTTTACAACAAATTACACGATTTAGAGTTATTATATAATAAGAATAGAATATTAATAGCATAATTATCTAAAAAATAGCATACGATAAACAATGAAGAAATATATCATATTTGCGCTCATGCTCTTGTCTGCAGGTTCAGTAATGGCCCAGTCAGGCATGACGGATGATCAAGTGATGAGTTTTGTAGCCAAGGAGCATAGTGCAGGCACCTCTAATTCGCAGATTGTCACCAAGCTGATGCAGCGTGGTGTCGACATTTCTCAGATTCGCCGAGTTCGTGAGAAGTATGAGAAGATGCAGAAGCAAGGTTCTTTGGCCAGTGCTACCGACCGCACAGGAAATACAAGTCGTATGCGCAGCAATAATGGCAAGACACGTTCCGACTATGGAAAACAGTCCGACAAAGAGGCTGCCAACTACTCCAACTATCGTGTGCAAGCCCAGCGCGACTATTCTTACAGACACACTTACGACAGCAATGACGAGGAATATGGCGACATGCAAAACGAGTTGAATGGCATTGTGCCCGATTCCACTCAGATGCTCAAACAGTTGTTGGCTCAGCAGGCTAAAGATAAACATCGCGTTTTCGGCCGTGACATCTTCAATAACAAGGAGTTAAGCTTCGAGCCTAACATGAACATCGCCACCCCACAGAACTATCGTCTGGGGCCAGGCGATGCTGTTATCATTGATATTTACGGAGCATCTCAGCGCACCATTCAGAGCACAGTTTCTCCCGATGGCGAAGTAACCATCGAGGGTTATGGTCCTGTCAATGTCAGTGGACTGACAGTAGCACAAGCCAATGCCCGCTTACGCAACACACTCGGAAGCCGTTATCGCAGCAGCCGAGTGAAACTGACAGTAGGCCAGACCAAGACCATCATGGTCAATGTGATGGGCGAAGTAAAGGCACCGGGAACCTATACCCTATCAGCCTTTGCCACCGTGTTCCATGCCCTGTATATGGCAGGAGGCACCAACAACCTCGGAACCCTGCGCAACATCAAGGTTTATCGTCACAACCGACTTGTAACCGTAGTAGATATCTACGACTATATTCTCAACGGCAAACTGACAGGCAACGTTCGCTTGGCTGATAATGATGTCATCGTGGTGGGCCCATACGACTGCTTGGTCAACATCAGCGGAAAGGTAAAGCGCCCTATGTTCTACGAGATGAAGAAGAACGAGAGCCTTAACTCCGTACTCAAGTATGCCGGTGGTTTTACAGGAGATGCCTATACCAAGGCCGTTCGCGTGAATCGTAAGACAGGCAGAGAGTATTCAGTATTCAACGTAGAAGAATTCGATTACGCCAACTTCCGTATAGCTGATGGCGACTCTGTTAGCGTAGACTCTATCCTGCCACGTTATGCCAATACCGTAGAAATCAAGGGAGCCGTATTCCGTCCCGGCATGTACAACTTGGGCGAACAGATCAACAGCGTTCGCACTCTCGTAGAACATGCAGAGGGACTCACCGAGGAAGCCTTTACAGCCCGTGCCGTAATGCATCGCATGAAGACCGACCGCTCTTTGGAGGTAATCAGCGTCGATATAGCAGGCATCATGAGTGGTAAGGTGGCCGACATCCCATTGAAGGAGAATGATGTGCTCTTCATCCCTACCCGTCAGGACAAGATGATAGAGCGCACCATCACCATCCGTGGCGAGGTAAACTATCCTGGCACATACAAGTATGCCGACAATGAGACCATCGAGGACTTCGTTCTTCAGGCAGGCGGACTCACCGACAAGGCATCTGTAGTGAAAGTCAACGTAAGCCGTCGAGTCAACAATCCGAAGGCATTGCGTCCTGACAGCATCATTGCCAAGAGTTTCGAACTCACCCTGAAGGACGGTTTCGTTATCGACGGCACACCAGGCTTTACCCTGATGCCATTCGATGAGGTTTATATCCGCAAAAATCCAAGTTATACAGAACAGCAAAATGTAAGTATCGAAGGAGAGGTTGTGTTCCAAGGTGCCTACACCATGACCAAGCGCCCTTCACGTCTGAGCGACCTGTATCACATGGCAGGCGGTGCTACCGACCATGCCTACATCAAGGGAGCCCGTCTTCTTCGTCGCACTAACCAGACAGAACGCGACCTGATGTACGCGATTTATAAAAAAGAACGCGAAAACCAGCAGAAGAATCTCCTTCAGTTGGCAGCGAGCAGCAATAACGGCTCCGCCATACAGCAGTCAGCCGAAAGTGCCAAGAATGCAGAACTCGAGAAGTTCAATATTCCAGACGAATACCCAGTAGGAATCGACTTGGCAGAAGCACTCAAGAATCCTGGCTCTGACGAAGACTTGGTATTGCGTGAGGGCGACCGCCTCATCGTACCACAGTACGACGGAACCGTTAAGATCAATGGAGCAGTTATGTTCGCCAACACCGTGGCATACGTCAAGGGCAAGCGAGCAAGCTATTACATAGACGAGGCTGGTGGTTTCGCCTCAGATGCATTCAAGAGCAAGGCATACGTCATCTATATGAATGGCAAGGTGGCAAAGGTAAGTCAAGGCGCCCGCATCCAGCCAGGTTGCGAAATCGTTGTCCCATCCAAGCTGAAGCGCAAGATGAGTGTTGCTGAGACTATGAGCCTTGGTTCCAGCATGTCGAGCATCGCCGCCATGATAGCTACCATCGCCAATATGACGAAGTAAGAGCATGACACCTCAAACGAAGGAGTCATTCTTATGAAATATCCTATGCGTTGGTTAATGGGATAAGTTGTGATAAATAACCAAAGAAATTATGGAAGCAATCAAGAGATTACCAATAGGAATATCCGACTTCAAGACCCTACAGAGAAGTCAAAAGTATTTTGTTGACAAAACAATGTACTTGCCATTATTAGAGAAGATTTCAAATTTTCTCTTCTTGATACGTCCACGTCGTTTTGGCAAGAGTTTGTTTTTGTCAATGGTAGCCGATTACTTCGATTGCGCCAACAAAGATATCGAAAAAGAATATCAAGGCACATGGATAGAAACACATCCTTTAGAATCAAAAGGCAAGTTTCAGATTTTGCAATTCGACTTTTCCCAGGTTTTGGACAGAGTAGAGAATCTTGAGACCGACTTCAACACATACTGTTGCAGTTGTCTGAATCAATTTGTTCAAAAATACCAGAACTATTATACAAAAGACACGGTAGAATGGGCTTTGGCAGCCACTACTTCCAAGGACAAAATCAACATTCTGTCCAAAGAAGCCAAGGAGCGAGGCTATCATCTTTATCTCATCATTGACGAATACGACAACTTCACCAACACCGTTCTCAATGAGTTGGGCGAGAATACCTATCATAACATGACCCACAGCAGTGGTTTTTACCGCAATGCCTTCAAGATATTCAAACCGAACTTCGAACGTATTCTCTTTATGGGTGTCAGTCCTATCACCCTCAACGATTTGACCAGTGGCTTCAACATCGCCACCAACATCAGCCTTCATCCATGGTTCAACATGATGTTAGGCTTCAGCGAAGAAGAAGTACGCCAAATGATATCCTACTACATATCTGTAGGCCTTATCAAAACGAATGATACTATTGGAGTCACCATCAGTGAGGATGAAAAGATCAATGCGATTATAGCAGAGATGAAACCATGGTACGACAACTACTGCTTTTCAGAAGACAGATACAATATCGATCCGAGCATGTACAACAGCAACATGGTACTCTACTATCTCAACAACCTCATCACAACAGGGAAAGCGCCCAAGGAGATGGCAGATCCAAGTTGTCGTACAGATTATGCCAAGTTGAAGAACCTCGTAAGGCTCGACCGTCCGGATGGCGACCGCAAAGGAGTCTTGATGAAGATTGCCGAGAAAGGCTTTATTGATGCCTCTATTGCTGATTCTTTTGCAGCAGAGGAAGTAATGAATCCTGACCGTTTCGTCAGCCTATTGTACTACTATGGAATGTTGACTATTGGAGGAACCGATCTTGATGCTCTTCATCTCGTCATTCCCAACAACACCATCCGCAAGATGTATTACGACTTTCTGGTAGAACAGTTTCAGACATTGCATAGCCTGGATCTCAATGACTTATCAGCAATGTACCGTAAGGCAGCACAAGAAGGAGAATGGCAACCTCTATTTGAATATCTTTCCAGTTCATACAGGAAAGACAATTCTCCACCCTCCGCCACAGCTATATCATAGAGTTGAAGTATCTTCCATCAAAGGCAACGGATAGAGAAGCAAAGACAGCAAAGGAACAGGCTGTAGAACAATTAAACAAATACATAACAGATACAAATATACAAAGTCTGACTGCAGGAACACAACTTCACGGAATATACCTCATATTCCAGCAAGGTAATGCGACAGAGATAGGAGAAATATAAAATATCTGAATCAAAACAAAATAAATCAGATACTTTTGCATTATATATAAAATAAGCAAACAAAAATAACATGGTATATAATGAAGGAAACGGCAAAGCAAATAGATGTAGTTGCAAAGTCCATTTCTATATGAAGTACTAGAAATGAGAGTAACATAAGTCATAAATTTGGAAACAGGCAAGACAAAAATCAAACTGTAATTGGTTAGATTGCTAATATGAGTAAATAAAAATTAAAAATGAGCATCATCTCAAGATATATCAAGAACAACAGAAACAGGATGTTAACAACCAACATTCTGTTTTCAGGCATTCTAAAAATTATTAGCCTCTTAACATCATTACTAATTGTTCCTATCACCATAAATTATCTTAACAATGAAGTCTATGGAATATGGATGACTATATCATCTATGCTCTTTTGGATAAGCACTTTCGACATTGGGTTAGGGAATGGCATGCGCAATTACTTAACTAAAGCTATATCAGAGAAAAATTTAGCACTGGGAAGAAAATATATTAGCACTACTCTATCCCTACTCAGTTTAATTGCAATTACCATTGGCTTCTTACTATTAATTCCATTATTCACAATAAACTTCAACAAATTCTTCAATACATTTGCAATAAGCAATGTAGACTTACGCAATGCCCTGTTTGTTGCACTGGCCTTCACGTTGTTGAATTTTGTTACGAAGAACATTGGACTTATTTTTGTAGCAATGCAAAAATATGCTATAAATGACTTATTATCAGTCCTAGGGAATCTATTATCTCTAGCTATTATCTTTATTCTTACAAAAACGACTTCGCCAAATCTTTTATATGTAATTTTTACATATACAGCTACACAATGTTTTGTATATCTTTTTGCCTCAATACCATTGTTTACCAAATATAAAGAATTACGTCCAAGCCTTAACTATTTCGACTGGAGTTTAAGTAGACAAATAGTCGGAAAAGGCTTAGGTTTCTTTGTTATACAAATAAGTAGTTGTTTGGTAATCTTTGGTGCTGCCAATATCTTCATCACCCAGTTCTGTGGTCCAGCAACCGTAACTACATACAACATTGCCTACAAGTTTTTCAACTTGTTAGTAATTGCATACACCATTATCCTCTCCCCTATGTGGAATGCATATACAGATGCTTACGTCAAGGGTGATATGAAATGGATAAACCAAACATTCAACAGAGCTTTAAAACTCTGGGGATTGTCTGTCGTTGGAGGATGCATTATGCTGGTAGGTTGCCAAACATTCTACCATTTATGGGTGGGAGAAAAAGTAATCGTTCCATTCACTGTATCACTTAGCACACTGATTTATGTAAGCTTCTTCAATCTGAACAACTGTGTGACATATCTCATAAATGGTCTGAATAAAATACGAATTCAGATTATCACGTCCTTGGTTTTTACGGCCCTTTATATTGGAATTGTATTGTTACTAGGCAAGAAACTAGGTATTGAAGGAGTCGTGCTCAGCATGGCAGGAAGCTATGCCTGCATGAGTTTGATTCACCTATATCAATGTCGGCTTCTTATTAAAAAGAAAGCAAAAGGAATTTGGAATAAGTAAAAAAATGGAAAGAAATATTAAGCTAGATCTGTTTAAAGGGGTAGCAATATCCCTAGTTTTAATTGGACATTCTATCCAAGGTGCTTGTACGATTGAAAACTCAGACTGTTTTGAAAACATATTTTTCAAAACCATCTATAGTTTTCACGTGCCATTGTTCATGTTAATTAGCGGATATTTATTTTACTACTCGCATAAAAAGCAAAATCCACCTTACCTATACTCAAAAAGAGAATCCTATCATTTTTGCCACCAATATTGACCTTATCAACAATTATAGCCATAATGTCTTTGATTTTTGGAAAAAGCACAACACCATATGGCATTGCTTGCAACTTCATAAAAGATGTGTTTTTATGGCGTTTTTGGTTTTTATGGTCAATTATCTTAAATGTAGCTATTATAGGATTTATCTTCTCTTTTTGCAAGCACCCTATTTTAGTTATCATTGCAACAATCCCATTGACTATGTTGATACCAGACAATATTATTTTAGCAGAACACAAATTTGTATATCCATACTTCATCATTGGTTATATCACCAACATGGTCAAAACAGCTAACTTATTCTCTACGAATAAGTTTATATTGCTTGCAAGTACTATAATATACATCTTGTTGCTTGAAAATTATGACAAATCTTGCTATATTTACACAAGTGGATTCTGCGTGATAAGAGATAATTGGCGACAACAAATATTCATTGATGGCTATCGCTTTATAATAGGTATCGGGGGGCGTATATCATCAGTAGATTTCTGAACAAAATTACTTCTGTTACATTTATTAGATTCTTTGCAAACCTAGGCAAACGCACATTTGGTGTATACGTTTTGCAAATGTTTGCTATGAATTACATAAATTATATACCGAACTTTTCTGCCTCCACTTTTATCCTGTTTGTAATATGCTTTATTTACCTGGCATCATTTAGTATCATGGTAACATATATTTCCGAAAGAAATAAGCTTTTAAGAAGACTCATTCTAGGGAAATGGAAATAATTTAATCACTGCTGTCCCGTTAAAATCTTGAAGTATCATCTGAGCCCAAATTCTCGGAATTCCGTTCTTGATATTCAAGCACTTATATAACATCTTATGTTAGTTTGATTAAGTTTCAAAATCAAATCGGTTTACTTTAAAAACACTTGTATCACTTTAATATACAGATAGTTATGCGACAAATTCATAATTTTAACGGGACACTAGTGTAATTTAATGAAAGAAACGCAATAAATCAAGATAAAATTTGTTTAATTAAAAAGAAAGTAGTAATTTTGCAAAACGAATAAGAAATTCTATATGAGCAACAAGATAAGCGTCATAACAGTCGTATTCAATGATGTCACACACATTCGTGCCACCATGGAAAGTTTCTTCTCACAAACGTGGGAAGACAAGGAGTATATTGTTATAGACGGAGGAAGTACAGATGGTACAGCAGAAATTATCAAAGAGTATGCCGACCGTCTAGCCTATTGGTGCTCAGAAAAAGATGGTGGTATTTATGATGCCATGAACAAAGGCATCATACATGCCACTGGCGATTGGATAAATATTCTGAATTGTGGAGACTATTATGCTTCAAATGATGTTTTCGAGAGAGTGTTTGCAAATCATGACTATGCAGACATAGATGTTATATATGGGAATAGCATGGAAATGAATAAGGATAAAGAAAGCTATGTCAATGCAAAAGGTAACTACCATGTTCTAGCCACCCAAGTAGCTTACCGTCATGGTTCATCTTTCATGCGAACATCTGTCCAAAAAGCCAACTTATTCAATCTCTCTCTTAAAAAGAAATTAGGTTTCGCTTTAGATTGGGAAATGATACATCGCATATATTCCCAAGGGCATATTTTTCAAAAAGTCAACATAACAATAGAGAAATATGATGCCGATGGAGCATCTGCCCATCCATATAAAAGTATCTGGTACAACTACCTGATTATATCAGGAAATCAATTCAAAATCAAGACACTTCCTTATTTAATAAAAAACTTCACGTGGAAAATATTCAGTGGTAGTTTTATTTATAGATATGCCAAAGCCTTCGGCATTGAATATATGATTAACGATATGCTACCTCACATTCCATTTTGGAATATAAGGAAAGCATACTTAAAGCTAATCGGAGTGAAAATTGGAAAAGGTAGTTTCGTTATGAAACGCTGTTACATGATGTGTCCTTGGCTTATACAAATCGGCAATCACTCCCACATCAATAGAGAATGCACTTTAGATGCACGAGGAGGCATTTATATTGGGAATAGTGTTTCTATCTCACATGGAGTGAAAATTATGACAGGTAGCCATAATATACAACACAAAAAATTTCCTGGAGTTTATGAAAAAATCACTATTCACGATTATGCTTGGCTAGGCGTTGGTTGTATCATATTGAAAGGAGTCACAATAGGAAAAGGGGCTGTTGTTGCAGCAGGAGCAGTTGTGACAAAAGACATACCGGATTACACTGTGTTTGGCGGAGTTCCAGCTCATAAAATAGGCGAAAGAACAAACCAACTTGATTACCAGTGTATATGGGAAGAACCTCTTACATGAGAGGTATAATTGATTCAGAGTTTTAAATTAAGTTTTATGGAGACAAAAGAAATTGATATAATTTCATTGGTAAACAAGGTGTTAAGAGCAAAAAAGACATTAGTCATTTGCTTTTTAACATCGTTAATCCTTGGCATAGGCTATGCATTGGGACAGCAAAAAACATACACGGCATCCGTCATGATTGCACCGGAAGCAAACAGCATGGGTATGTCTCAAAGTCTCAGTGATATTGCTGGTGCCATTGGCATGAGTTTAGGTAATAATAATCAAGGTGTAGATGCCATCTACCCAGAAATCTACCCAGAAATTTTTGCTTCTAATGATTTTATCATTAAGATGTTTGATATACCAGTTATAGCCAAAGGAATTAAAAAGACATATTACAATCATATATTGCAAGACACAGAAACACCATACTACAAAAAGCCAATGGTCTTTCTAACGCAGCTATTCAAAAAAGAAGAACCAAAATCAAACAATAACAAATTAAATCCATTTCAACTTACAAAACAACAAGACAATGTATGCTCTGCAATAAGAAGCAACATTGATTGCCAAACAGGTAAGGGAAATAGCGTCATATGTATATCTGTCGCAGATGTAGATCCATACGTTGCAGCATGTCTAGCAGACACTCTACAAAAACGTCTCCAGGAATATATAACATTATATAGAACACAAAAAGCTCGACAAGATTTAGCTTACGCACAAAAACTGAATAATGAAGCAAAAGCTATATATGAAAAGGCTCGACAAAAATACGTAAGTTTTGCAGATGCAAATACAGATGTCATGCTAACATCCTATCAAGCCCAAATAGAAGATTTGGAAAATGACATGCAACTGAAATATAACAATTATACATCAACAAAGCAACAAGTACAGCAAGCTCATGATAAAATTAAGGAAAATACGCCTGCATTTACAATAATCCAACAAGCATCTGTACCTCTCAAAGCTTCAAGTACTCCAAGATCCATTATAGTCATCATGTTTCTACTTTTCGGAGTTTTCGTTGACATCATTTGGGTTCTATTATTAAATGATAATATAAAGAAAATTAAACTATAAATTAAATGGCATATGCATATCCATATATTCTATTAATAACTATTTATGGAGTATTAGCAATACTTCATAAATACTATCAGGATGTTCCTAACAGAACAAGCCTTATGAATGCACTTGCCATTATTATTTTTATTCTATTTTTTGGATTTAGAGGATTTGTTGCCTACGATTGGAGTGTTTATTATTGGCTTTATACATTTAACATTCCAGAAATAGACAAATTAGTTATTGTTCCTTTTGCAAAATGGCCAACAGAACCAGGATTCACTATATTAGCATCAATATGTAAAACCATTATAAATAATTATTTTGTTTTTCAATTCATATGCACAAGCTTAAATTTATTTTTAATCATTCGATTTTTTAAAAGATACACAAATAATTTCTCTGCTTGTCTGTTACTCTTCCTTGTCATGGGAGGAATACAATTATGCACAGATCTTATGAGAAACTCGTTAGCCATTTTTATTTTCCTAAACGGCATAGAATTCATCGAAGAGAAAAAATTAATACATTATTTAGCAATATGCTTGGTTGCAAGTTCATTTCACATATCAGCCTTTGCATATATACCGATGTATTTTATTTTAAATCGAAAGTTCAACAAACAGATTGTCATTATTATTTTTATAGTAGCCAATATTGTTTGTATTTGTCATATTCCTCTACTTAAGAGCATTGTCGTTTTTTGTGCTAACTTAACTTCACGAACTGCTGCACAATATATAGACGCATACATGAGCATGGATAGCAATAATGCTTCAGCCTTTGGTATAGGCTACCTTGAAAGACTCTTTACAGGAGTCATGGTTTTATGCTATAGAGATAAATTATGCAACATAAGGAAAACAAATATTTTGGCAAATAGCATTTTGCTATATCTATTAATCAGTCTATTTTTAAGCGAATTTAGAACTATCAGCGTAAGATGTTCTAATTTGTTTATTTTTGCATACTGGATAGTTTGGCAAGACTTAGCAAAATGCATATACCATAAAGGGAACAAAATTCTTTACCTATCATTCATTGCAAGTTACTGTTTATTAAAAACATATTCCGGAAATTCTGGCACAATGTCACAATATTACAACATATTGATTGATACGAAATCTCATAGTGAAAGAGTATTATATTTCAACAAACATTTAAATGACAAATAATTATGAAAAAAGTGATATATGTAAATTATATGAAGCAGTTTGGTCATATAAATTTTGACCAAATACATATTCATGCGTTATTAGAGCAAGGATTTGATGTTAAAGTAGTAATGCACTATGACATTGCGAATAAAATGAACCTAAGCAAAGAACTGTATGCTCTAACACTCCCTGCTTTTTTAGGCTATGAGTGCAAAAGTGGAATGATAAACAGATTGCTTTATGTCATGACATTAATATATATCAAATTGCATGTTAATTTTTCAAAATATGATTACTGCATCATATCTAACCTTGATGAAATTTCATTAAGCATTGTTCCTTTAGCAAAGAAGATGTATATGTTTTGTCATGGCAACTGTAGAGATTTAGAAAACTACATCAAATTTTTCTTTCTCAAACACTTATCTAAACACCATGAGTTTATTGTATTTAGCGATGAAATGCAAAAACCTTTTAAGGACAAAGGTTTTTGCAACATTCATGTAATATCACACGGCTGCATTCCTCCATTCACAGAAAGAGTTATGTCACATGATTTTTGCAATATGTTGAACAAGTTTGATTTTGTAGTATTTCATCCTTCACCAAAATCAGACATCAACTTTTTAAAAACAATTTATACAAAAGAGTACAATAATATTCTCAACAGAAATAACATTTTACTTCTATTAAGAAATAGTCCTTTTGAGGACAAAGGATATAGTAATATTAGATTTATAAATACATACTTAAAAGAGAATGATTATCAGGGATTATTTAAAAGAGCAAATATCATCCTTTTAGCATACCCTAACAACTTTAAATACCAAGTAAGTGGAGTAAGCTATGAATGTGTTGCAAATAACAAAAAAATGCTAGTATTGAAAAACCCATCACTCAACTACTGCATATATTTTTACAATTATGATATATTTTTCGAAAATGCAAATGATGTAATTCGACATATAATAAAAATGAAGAATCATTCTAAAGATTATAAATGTACTGCCAGCCCTAAGGATTTAAGTCCAAATTATTCCATTATCTTAGATTGATTTCTAGTAGTTAAAAAAGAATATGAAGTTAGCAATAATATTAAGCATAAAAGCGTTTAAATAATAAGCTTTATAAAAGAACAAAACTATCCCAGCGCAATTTTGTGCAAATAGTTTACCAACATATACAGAATAGACATGAAATGTAACATTTGTATAATCACAAATATCGGTACTCATTACCGATACCCAATATACAATGAAATGGCGAAGGAGTTTTCTTGCGTTTTCTACCTAGGAGACCATGTGCAAACGCCTATCAAGACGTTTGACTACGCAACATTACCAGGCTACAAAGAAACTCTTAAGAACAAGTTCTTCCATCATTTCTACTGGCAAAAAGGATCTGTCAAACTTCTTAATGCCAATTACAAGTATTACATCTTAGATGGCGAACCATACTGTTTGTCATCATGGGTAATTTTGCTTCTTGCCAAGCTAAAGAAGAAAAAGACAATAGCTTGGACACATGGATGGTATGGTCGTGAAAGTTTTATCAAGAAATGCATCAAAAAAACGTTTTACAACTTACATGACAAACTTATGGTATATAACGAATACGCCATAGGACTCATGAAAGAAGTAGGCATTAAACCAGAGATGTATTGCATAGCAAATTCCCTTGACTCTGACAAAGAACGAGAAATTCGAAAGTCCATACAATACACATCTGTCTATAAAGATTATTTTGGCAATGACTATCCAACCATCATTTATTGTGGAAGAATCCAAAAATGGAAAAAACTGGAAATGCTTGTTGACTCAATTGCAGAACTTAAAGAACAGGGAATTAAAGTTAATGCCGTTTTTGTGGGGAAAGATGTCGAAAGCGTGAACCTACAGTCATACGCCCAAAGTAAAAATGTAGATAAACAAGTTTGGATGTATGGACCATGTTATGATGACAAAACACTAGCAGAACTTTTCTATAATGCTCAAGTCTGTGTATCTCCTGGAAATGTCGGACTTACAGCTATTCATTCTTTGACCTTTGGTTGTCCAGTAATTACACATGGAGATTTTCCATATCAAGGTCCAGAATTTGAAGCGATAAGACCAAACAAGACTGGAGATTTCTTTGCACGAAACGAAGAGAGAGACTTAACAAAGAAAATAAAAAAGTGGATTACCTTGTCTCCACAAGAAAGAGATAAAGTTCGTCAATGTGCCTACAGCGAAGTTGACAACAAATGGAATATCCATTATCAAATCTCAACTATAAAAAAAGTTATAACAGAAGAATAATTCGATATGGAAGATAGCTTATACATGAAATCAAGAACTTTTTTAAGAGGAAAAGTTCTTGATATATTAGGTTTTATTCATACTCCACAAAAAGGAATTCATATTCTGAATGGACATAGGACACAAGGAGAGAAAGAACCAGAAACATTCTATATGCAGCTCAAAGAACTTTCTAAATATGTCAAGTTTATAAACATTGAAGAAGCTATAGACATGATTGGCAAAAAAGTGGAGCCCACAGAACCTTTAGTTGCCTTCACCTTTGACGATGGCTTTATGGATTGTTATGACATATTTGCCCCGACTCTAGAAAAATTTGGAGTAAATGCAATGTTTTTTATCAATCCAAACTATGTAGAAGGAGACGAACCGTACATTCAGCACTTCAATGAAGACATTGTAAGAACACCTAACAAAATGCCAATGCGTTGGAGTCACCTTAAAGATTTGTCTCAAAGAGGACACATCATTGCGGCACATACAATGGATCATTATATGATAAATTCGAATGATGTAGAAACCCTAAACTATCAAATCATTGATTGCAAAAAAATCATTGAAGAGAAGATTGGAAAAGAATGTCCATATTTTGCATTTCCATATGGCAAACTAACTCAAGCAAACCAAACTTCCATTGACATTGCGTGCAAGACATACAAATATGTTTTTTCACAATCTGATTACAAAGAATATTTTTCCTTCAATGGGAATGTGATAAACAGAAGACATTTCGAACCATTCTGGCCAGTCAATCATGTTAAATACTTTTTAAGTTGCAAGAAAAAGTTCCAATGACAAAATTACTACAAATAAATATTACTGCAAATTGGGGGTCACACGGAAAAATTGCAGAAGGTATAGGCAATATAGCCATCTCACATGGATGGGATAGCTACATTGCCTATGGTCGTTGGTTTAATCCTAGCAAATCACATCTATTTCATATTGGAAATATGCTTGATGAAAGAATACATGGTGTAATGTCACGATTATTTGACATTCATGGTCTTATGTCAAAATATGCTACCAAGCAACTTATCACTTATATTGAGAAAATAAATCCAGACATCATTCACCTGCATAACATACATGGCTACTATTTGAATTATCTGCTTCTGTTCAAGTATCTAGCCAAAACTAACAAGCCTGTAGTTTGGACGCTACATGATTGTTGGGCTTTCACTGGACATTGTGCTCATTATATGTATATTGGATGTGACAAGTGGAAAAGTCATTGCTATAAATGCCCACAAATTCACGCATATCCCAAAAGTATATTGTTTGACCATTCCAAGAAAAACTTTGCCTTGAAAAAGGAATTTTTTCTCTTGCCACAACATCTAGTTTTAGTACCTGTGAGCAAATGGCTAGAAAAAGATGTCAAGCAATCTTTTTTAAACAAACACAAAATAACACAAATATACAATGGCATTGACACACATGTTTTCACACCAAGTGCAACATGTGAAGTCTTTACTAAATATGAAATTCAAGAAGACAAAAGAATAATATTAGGTGTAGCATCCAACTGGTATAGAAAAGGGTTAAATGATTTCGTCCAATTATCAGAATTGATAGACAATCAATATATCATATTCTTAGTTGGCTTAAATCAAAAAGACATTGATTCTCTACCCCAAAATATCATAGGAGTTAGAAGAACGCAGAATGTTCAAGAATTAGTAGAGCTATATTCTGCAGCTACAGTATTTTTCAACCCGACATGGGAAGATAATTTCCCCACAACAAATATCGAAGCCTTAGCTTGCGGAACTCCAGTAATCACATACAATACAGGTGGAAGTTCTGAAGCTATAGAAAAAGGCTCTGGATATATTATAAATAAAGGTGATGTAAAATCGGGCTTGAAAAAGATAATTGAAATTACCAAGAACGGAAAGGCATATTATACAAACATTTGTCGAAACTCTGTTCTGAAGAGATTTAATAAAGACGAAAGATATAATGAATATTTTGATTTATACTGCAGAATGCTAAACAAATAATGCTATTCATGCAATAATCAAAATACATTAACGTTCTAAATTAAAAGTACATTTATGAAAAATAAAATCAAAATCGGCGTCGTTGGACTTGGCTATGTAGGATTGCCATTGGCTCGATTGTTTTCTACAAAATATCCTACTGTTGGCTATGACCTTAACACCAAAAGAGTTAAGGATCTTATGTCTGGACATGACATGACACTGGAAGTGGATGACAACCTATTGGCTGACGCTATCAACAATCATGGTTTCTTATGTTCAAGTAATCTAGAAGATATAAAAGATTGCA
>OLSQ01001635.1_pt1 | contig 17955 bp, 17 predicted proteins | sample 1672561 | NCBI WGS metagenome assembly OLSQ01 (sample SAMEA3136699, study PRJEB25190) | human gut metagenome | biome: human gut; feature: human-associated habitat; material: faeces | place: Austria | collected 2013 | reverse complement strand
GAGCAGGGATACGGCGAAGAAATTCTCACAATAAAACTGCAGAATTTCTGTACGATTGACGAAATCGCAAAGGAGGCAGGCGGATTTGATTTTGTGCTTGCCGATTTGGGTGTGTCTTCCATGCAGATTGATAATCCTGAGCGTGGATTTTCCTTTAAAGTAGAAGGTCCTCTTGATTTGAGGTTAAACCAAAAGGAAGGAATCAGTGCCGCCGAACGGCTTGACACGATTACCAAAGAGGAGCTTGCCGGGATGCTGTATGAAAACTCAGATGAACCTTACAGTGAGGAGTTGGCAAAGTCCATTACCGATGAAATCCGCAGAGGAAACCGGATGGACACGACGAAGAAACTGCGTGATGTCATTGAAAAGACGTTAATGTTTCTTCCGGAAAAGGAGCGCAAAGATACCGTCAAAAAAACGTGTCAGCGGGTCTTTCAGGCGCTGCGCATTGATGTAAATAATGAATTTGAAGTATTGTATGAATTTATGGAAAAATTACCGGAATGCATAAAACCCGGCGGAAGGGCAGCAATTCTTACCTTCCACTCCGGCGAAGACCGTCTTGTAAAAAAGGCGCTAAAGTCCGGCTACAAAGCTGGTCTTTACAGCGATTATGCAAAAGATGTGATACGCCCTTCGGCGAAAGAATGTGCACAAAATGGGCGGGCACGTTCTACGAAAATGCGGTGGGCGATTAAGAAGTAACCGAAAAAAACGACAAAGAAAGGAAGTACTATGACATTTGCAATTCTTTTCGTATCGATTGTGATTCTAGCGTGTTTAGTAGGGAACCGAATATCGAACCGCATTGGTGTTCCGATGCTTTTGATTTTCATTGTGCTTGGTATGTTTTTCGGCTCGGATGGTGTCATTCGGATTTCGTTTGAAAACTTTGAACTGGCAGAACAAATCTGCTCCATTGCCCTGATTTTTATTATGTTTTATGGTGGCTTTGGAACAAAATGGAGTGCTGCAAAACCAATTGCTCTGCGCGCGGTTATTTTATCGACCGCCGGTGTTGTTCTTACGGCGGGGTTGACGGCATTGTTTTGTTACTATGCACTTCACATCGGACTGCTTGAGAGTCTTTTGATTGGCTCGCTGATAAGCTCGACCGATGCGGCGTCGGTGTTTTCGATTTTGCGTTCTAAACGATTGAACTTAAAGTACCGGACTGCCTCTCTTTTAGAGGTGGAAAGTGGTAGTAATGACCCATGCTCCTATATGCTTACTACGATTATGCTTGGTTTGATTAGTGGTGGCAAAATCAGTGCGGGAGCCATTACCTATACGGTGTTTGCGCAGATTATTTATGGCGTGGCAATCGGTGCCTTGATGGCGGGAATTACGATTTTTGTTTTGAAAAAATTTCAGGTTACGACAGAAGGCTTTGATACCATTTTAGTATTTGCTTTTGTGCTTTTGGCGTATGCGGTTCCTTCCGCAGTTGGCGGCAATGGATACCTGAGTGCGTATTTGTTTGGTATTGTACTGGGAAATGCGGATTTGGACAATAAAAAGTCGCTGGTACATTTCTTTGACGGTGTGACCGGATTGATGCAGATGTTAGTCTTTTTCCTTGTTGGGCTGTTGGCATTTCCATCGGCACTGCCGGCGGTTGTCTTTCCGTCGCTGATGATTGCGCTGTTTTTGACGTTTGTTGCTAGACCTGCGGTTGTATGTTTGCTATTAACGCCTTTTCGAAGTAAATGGCGGCAGCAGATATTAGTTTCGTGGGCGGGACTTCGCGGAGCGGCGTCCATTGTGTTTGCGATAATGGCAAGGAGCAGCGGCACGGTGTTTGAACACGACATTTTTCACATGATATTTTTCATCGTGCTTTTTTCCATTCTTTTGCAGGGAACACTGCTTCCGTATGTAGCGAAAATGCTCCATATGATTGATGATAAAGAAGACGTATTAAAGACTTTTACCGATTACACCGAAGAGGTGCCGGTTCAATTTATCCAGTTTACGGTTGAAGAAAATCATCCGTGGGCGGGCAGTAAGATTAGAGATATTTTGCTGCCGCCAGAGACGCTTCTCGTTCAGATTCAGCGGGATGAAAAAGATGTGACGCCAAACGGAGACACTGTGCTTGTGCCGGGCGACACATTGATTCTCAGTGCAAAGGCACCGGGTGATGTGGATGGTGTGCGGCTGATTGAAATTGAGTTAGACGGCAGTCACAAATGGGTAGGCAAAAGTTTATCGCGGATTCATCTCGGAAAAGGAAAGTTAGTCGTGATGATTCAGCGGGGGGAAGAATTGATTATTCCAAATGGAAACACGGTGTTTGCACCGGGTGATACAATTGTGATAAAGGAGCGATAGGAATGAAAAAAATAGCAAAGCAGATGTCAGAGTCCATCGAGTTAGGAATCGTGTTAGCGGCATCCGGTGGATTTATGGATGCGTATTCGTACATCATGCGCGACCATGTATTTGCAAATGCACAGACGGGAAATATGCTGTTGCTTGGCGTAAGCATATCCGAGAGAAACTGGCCGGAGGTTGTGCGGTATTTGTTTCCGGTACTTGCATTTGCGGCTGGAATTATGCTGGCTGATTTGGTGCGTTTTCGGATGGATGAGAAAAAAAGGCTTCACTGGCGGCAGATTTCTGTATTGTTAGAGGCGATTGTCCTTGCCGGCGTGTGCTTTATTCCGGTTTCTCTTAATCTCTTAGCAAACAGTTTAACATCACTTGCCTGCGGAATTCAGGTAGAGAGTTTCCGTAAGATTCACGGAAACGGAATTGCGACTACGATGTGTATCGGAAATCTTCGCAGCGGTACACAGAATTTGTGCGATTATATACATACGAAAGAGAAAAAGTGTTTGTCAAAAAGCATCCTTTATTACGGTGTGATTTTGTGCTTTATTATTGGTGCCGTACTTGGAAATGTATGCATTTCTTATATGCAGGAAAAGGCAATTTTAGTGTGTGCATTCTTTTTGCTTGCCGCCTTTATTATGATGTTTATTGACAGGGAGAAGGAAGAACATGAAAGCCGTTCGTAGAGGATTTATCAAGTCCATTCCGATTTTGTGCAGTTACTTGTTTGTCGGAATGGCGTATGGAATGGGAGTGCTTGGATGAGATTTGATGAATTTATTATGGAGCGGATGGGGTATCCATGGGGAGAAAATGAACCGGATAAACAGACGAGGCGTCAGGCATTTTTAGTATTCCGCCAGCGAACCGGTCGTGTGGATTTTGCCTCTCTTCCTACGATGCACCGCTGGTTTGGACTGGAAAAGTATCATAAGCCGAGCCGTCAGGCGGTTTTTCAAATGGCATTTGCCATGGGGCTTGACAGAGAGGAGACGAAGCAGTATTTGATGGTGGGAATCGGTGAACCGTCTTTTTATGTCAATGATTATCAGGAAATGATTTATCTTTACGGCATTGACCATAAGAAATCGATGGAGCAGTGCGAGAAAATGATTGCTTTCTATGAGGAAAATTTAGAAGACAATGTGGTGATTTCCCACACACGGAGTACGAGAGAGCTGATGAATGCGTATGAGGGAACGCTTGATTTTTCCACGGAGGAATTTCTGTGGTGGATGGGAGGACGTGCGGATTGGTTTAAAGGTTACAGCCAGACAGCACTTAATTATGTGAAACAATACAGAGACAGTATTCTTTCGTGGGTAAGAGATGAGGAGAAGAAACGCTTAGATGAACTTCTCGCTGAAGTAAATTTCCCTGCATGGCAGCAAAAGCACGGAAAACGCAGGGAAACTCCGCGCAAACAAATTGACCGTTTTTTACATAAAAACCGGCATGCGCGCCAGTACACGGTGCCGCAGCATATGCAGGAGGTTATCTGGGAACTTGCGAAGTCGGTTTATGCGACAAAACCGTCCAATGCAAAGTTTTTGTCAGAGGTCTTTGGAGACAGCTCACGCTATGCGAAGCGCTATTCGGATTTGTTTCGTGGTCCGATTCAGAAGGAACAGTTAATCCATGCGGCACAGGCGAAAAGACAGCTACGGTATCTGCATGAGGGCGCACCGGTTCCGGAGTGGATTTTAAAATTCATCACTGAAAATATTCATACAGAGGAAGCGTGCCCGGATGTAAAGACTGCACGTGCCTGTTTAGAGACATGGAGTGCCGATAAAAAACAGCGGTGCCCGCAGATTCAGCGGGAAGACTTGCTGCCGTTAATTTATACGGTTTGTTTACAGCGTGCTCCTGCCGGTGAGGCAAAGGAAATGTTTTTGCGCCTTTCCGAGGCGACACTGACCGCATGCAATATGAGCAGGCTGGATGAAAGGTTTGAATTGGATGCTGTTTTGCTCCATTATATTGAGCAGGATGAAGTGTATTGGTATGGGGATATCTGTGAGGAAATGGGACTTTAAGAAAATATGAATAATCGAAGTGGCAGTTGTTGCAAAATCAGCGGCAGCTGTCTTTTTTTGCATTTTCTATATTTCAAATAAAGTCTGCTGGAATGAAGGTAAAAGACTTTTGGACATTTATAAAAGCAAATCAAACTTTAGATAAGTTATACGAATTTTCTAAAAAGTATGATAAATTAAGTCCACAAGAGCAAGTTATATTTTTAGCAGAAGCAGAAGAAGTTTTTAGTGCATTCGATAAAGTACCAGATATGTTATGGGAAGAAGAATATGCTAAGTATATGGAAGTACTTAATAAATATAAAGATATCAGAGTATTAAGATGGATATCAAACTAATAACAAAAAGCTTTAGAATAGATATTCTAAAGCTTTTAAAAATATATAGATTATATTTAAAATTCAAGCATTATTCACAAATAGGACATATTAATAAATTATAATAAACTAAATTAATAGAAAGAGGTATATATATGAAAGATATTACTATTTTAGTTGTAGATGATGAATCTAGAATGAGAAAACTAATTAAAGATTTTCTAATAAAAGAAGACTATAAAGTAATAGAAGCAGCAGATGGAGAAGAATGTTTAAAAGAATTTAACGAAAAAAAAGAAAAGATAGATTTAATATTATTAGATGTAATGATGCCTAAATTAGATGGATGGTCAGTTCTAAGACAAATAAGAATAGAATCAAAAGTTCCTGTAATAATGCTTACTGCAAGAGGAGAAGAACAAGATGAATTATTTGGTTTTGATTTAGGGGTAGATGAATATATTTCTAAACCATTTAGTCCAAAAATATTGGTAGCAAGAGTAAAAGCATTACTAAATAGAACAAAAGAAAAAGAAAATACCAAAATTGATTATAATGGAATTGTTATAGATTATGATGGTAGAACCGTAATGGTAGATGGAAAAAATGTAGAAATGAGCCTTAGAGAATATGAACTTTTAACATATTTAGTAGAAAACAAAGGAATTGCATTATCAAGAGAAAAAATATTAAATAATGTATGGAATTACGACTATTATGGCGATTCTAGAACAATAGATAGTCACATAAAGAAGATTAGACATAAGTTAGGAAAAAAAGGTAAATATATAGAAACAATAAGAGGAGTAGGATATAAATTTAATAACTAATAGGGGAGAAAATGGAAAAGATAAAAGAAATATTTAAAAGCAAAACAAAATCAGTAAGAATAAAGTTATTTTTTATGATGACATTAGCACTAATGCTTATTGTTATGTTTTTTATGCTAGCAAATACATTTATGATTGAAGCATATTACTTATATACTAAAAAAGATAAACTATTACAAACTTACGAAACTATAAATAGGTATATATCAAGTAGTAATATAAATCAAAGCCAATTAGAACTAGAATTAGAAAAAATTGCTATTAATAATAATTTTAACATTATTATTACAGATCAAAATAATATGAGTATTTATGCATCAAATAAAGATTATAAATATATGCTTAACATAGAAAAAATAGACAGAAAGAAAGTTTTATATAACAAAAATAATGCATATATACTAGAATTAAAAGATTCTAAAAATGATATTACTTTTTTAATGTTAGTAGGAAGGCTTGATAATGGAGATTTATCATATATAAGAATGCCTATATCATCAATAACTGAAAATGTTAAAATCTCTAACCAGTTCTTATATATAATAGGAATTTTAACAGTAGTTATAAGTGGCATAGCAGTTTTACTAATATCTAAAAAGTTTACACAGCCTATTTCGGAGTTAAGTAATATAGCAAATAAAATGTCTAATTTAGACTTCAGCCAGAAATATAGAATAAAAGATACAGATGATGAAATAGACAATTTGGGAAAAAGTATAAATAAAATGTCTGATAAACTTGAAAATACAATTACAGAATTACAAAAGAACAATTCAGAGCTAGAAAAAGATATAGAAAAGAAGTTAAAAATAGATGAAATGAGAAAACAATTCATATCAGATGTATCTCATGAGTTAAAAACACCAATTGCCTTAATACAAGGATATGCAGAGGGCTTAATAGAAAATGTGAATACAGATGAAGAAAATAGAAAATTCTATGCAGATGTAATTTTAGACGAAGCAAACAAAATGGATAAAATGGTAAAACAATTGTTAGAATTAACAAAGCTAGAATATGGAGGAAGAGTATTTAATAATAGATATTTTAATATTTTAGAACTAATTAATGAAGAGTTAAGAAAATATACAGTAATGCTAGAAGAAAATAAAATAAATGTAAAGTTCAATGTTAAAGAACCAATATATGTATATGCAGATGAAACATTTATTGAACAAGTAGTAAATAATTATTTAAGCAACGCAATAAAAAATGTAATTGAAATTGAAAATGAAAAATATATAGAAATAAAATTTAAATTAAAACCAAATAATAAAATAAGAATTTCAATATTTAATACAGGAAAAAATATAAGTAATCAAAGTATAGATAAAATATGGAAGAGATTTTATAAAGAAGATGAATCAAGAAATAGGGAAAAAGGTGGCACAGGAATAGGCTTAGCATTAGTAAAAGCAATTATGGACAACTATAAAAATGAATATGGAGTAATAAATAGAAAAAATGGTGTTGAGTTTTATTTTGAATTAGATTTATCTAAACCAGAATTAATATAAAAATTATCTTAAGAGTAGATATAATCTACTCTTAAAACTTTACAAGGAGCATTTTTTAATATAAAATATATGCAGATTGTAAAAAGGAGAAAATATATGAAGCAGAACAAAACTAAATTAACAAAAAAAGAAATCAATGTAAGGTTTAATATAGTTGCAATGATTTGCATTTGCATATTTGCAGTTGGAATAGTAGGAAAAACATTGCAAAATGATACATATTATACAATTACATTAGGAAAATATATCTTAAATAATGGAATAGATATGATGGAACATTTTTCATGGCATGAAGGACTAATTTATACATATCCTCATTGGCTTTACGATATAGGCATATATCTTATTTATAATACATTTGGATTTTTTGGAATATATGTATCTACAATTGTTTTAACAGCAATATTAGGAATATCTATTTATGCAGTGGCAAGTAAATTAAGTAAAAACAATCTTGTTTCATTATTTGTAACTTTATTAGTTCTATTTTTAGGAAAAGAATATATGACTGCAAGAGCACAATTAGTTACATTTATTTTGTTTGTGTGGACCATATATTTTATTGAAAGTTTTTTAGATACAAAAAAAATAAAATATGCAATAGGATTAATAATAATACCTATTATAATTGCCAATGTACATGCAGCAGTATTTCCATTTTATTTTGTACTATTTTTACCATATATAGGTGAATATATAATTGCACTAATTATAGAAAATAAAAATTTATTATTTAAGTTATTTATAAAATTAGATAAAAATAAAATAAATAAATTATCAAAGAAAAGCAATATAACTAAAAAAGAAATAGAGCAAATAGAAAAACTAACTAATAGAATTGAAAAGAATGAAGCAAAAGAAGAAAAAAGAAAAAAATCAATAGAAAACAAAAAGGGAAAAGAATATAAAATAATTGTTAATAAAAGAGATAATGTAAAATGGTTAATACTTATAATGATTGTATGTGCATTTACAGGCTTATTAACACCAATAGGAGATACTCCGTATACATATTTAATTCATACAATGCAAGGAAATACAACAGGAAATATAAATGAACATTTACCATTAGTTTTAGCAAATAGTACAAATGCATGTATAATTTTTGGAGCATATTTAATAATCTTAACATTTACAAAGACAAAAATAAGATTAAGTGATTTATTTTTAGCTCTTGGACTAATAGTCTTGTCATTTAAAACTAGAAGGCAAGTATCTATGGTTTTATTTATAAGTGTATTTGCATTTAACAACATTCTTGTTAATTTAATAAATAACTGGGATACAGAAAGAGAAATTGATGAAGTAAAAGAATATTTTACAACAATATTAGGAAGAATACTTATATTTATAATAATAGCACTATTAACAGCAATAATGTTAGACAAGGGTAAAAATAATAAAATAGTAAATGAATCACAATACCCAGTAGAGGCATGTGATTATATTCTTGAAAACTTGGATGTAGAAAATATTAAATTATTTAATGACTATAATTATGGAAGTTATTTAATGTTCAGAGGAATACCAGTATTTATAGATTCTAGAGCAGATGTATATGACCCTAAATTTAATGGGCTAAAAGATGATATATTCCAAGATTATATAAGTTTATCTGGATTAAACTGTTATTATGAAGATAAATTTGAACATTATGGAATAACCCATGTAATGACATATGCAAATTCTAAATTGTCTTTATATATAAGCAAGGATTCAAGATATAAAGAAATATACAAAGATAAAAGCTTTGTAATATATGAAAAACAATAAATAATAAGGTGAAGAAGTGAAAGAATATATAATTAATGAAGAAACAAAAAATATAAGACTAGATAAAGTAATAGCTATTATAGATAAAGATATATCAAGAAGCATGATTCAAAAAATGTTGGAAGATGGTAAAATATTAGTAAATAATAATAAAGAAAAGGCTTCATATAAAACTAAGTTAGGAGATAATATAAAAGTAGAAGAAATTATACCCAAACAAATTGAATTAAAAGCGCAAGATATACCAGTAGAGATAATATATGAAGATAATGATATAATAGTAGTAAATAAACCAAAAGGAATGGTAGTACATCCAGCAAATGGCAACCCAGATGGTACACTTGTAAATGCAATAATGAATATTTGTAAAGATTCTTTGTCTGGAATCGGTGGAGAAATACGACCTGGTATTGTTCATAGATTAGACAAAGATACATCAGGCTTATTAATTGTTGCAAAAAATGATAAAGCACATATAAATTTAAGTGAACAAATAAAAAATAGAGAAATTACTAAAAAATATATAGCATTAGTAAGAGGTGTTATAAAAGAAAATGAAGCAACAATAGATATGCCAATAGCTAGAAGCGACAAAGATAGAAAAAAGATGGCTGTAAAGAAAACAGGAAAAAAAGCAGTAACACATTTTAAAGTAATAAAAAGATATAAAGACTATACATTGCTAGATATAAAAATAGATACAGGAAGAACACATCAAATAAGAGTACACATGGCAGAAATAGGATATCCAGTTGTTGGAGACATAGTTTATTCAAATGGAAAAAATCCATTTGGAGTAGTTGGACAAATGTTACATGCAAAATCATTAGATTTTGTGCATCCTATAACTGGAGAAAAATTACATTTAGAAGCACCAATACCAGAATATTTTGAAAATATATTATCTGAATTAGATATAAAAAACGAAAATTAGTATTAAGATGAAGAAGGGAAAATACTATGGAAGCAATTAGGCTACAAAAATATCTTGCAGAAGCAGGAATAGGGTCAAGGAGAAAATGCGAAGAATATATAGAACAAGGAAAAGTAAAAGTTAATGGAAATATAGCAGCATTAGGCACAAAAGTAGACCCAGAGAAAGATAAAGTAGAATTTGAAGAAAAAGAGATTAATAAAATAGAAGAAAATATATACATTCTTCTTAATAAACCAATAGGTTATGTTACAACAGTAAATGACCAATTTGGAAGAGATAAAGTATTAGATTTAATAAAAGTAAAACAAAGAATAGTTCCAGTAGGAAGATTAGACATGTATACATCTGGTGCTTTGTTACTTTCAAATGATGGAGAATTTATATATAAAATAACACATCCAAAACATGAAATAGACAAAACATATACTGTAACAGTAAAAGGAATAATAACAGATCAAGAAGTAGAAAAATTAAGAAATGGTGTAGAAATAGAAGATTATATTACTAAACCAGCAAAGGTAAAGATATTAAAAATAGATGAAGAGAAAAATATATCAAGGCTTGCAATAACTATACATGAAGGGAAAAATAGGCAAGTAAGAAAAATGTGTGAGGCAATTGGTAAAAAGGTACAAGCATTACATAGAAGTAAAATAGGAAATATTGATGTAAAAGATTTAAAAATAGGAACATGGAGATACCTAAAACCAAAAGAAATTGAACAATTGATTAAGTAATTGTATAGACAGAAAAGAAATATTATGATAAAATTTAAAAAAATAAGAGCAGAATTTGTTCGAATGGAGGAAAAGAAATGATAGAAGATAGCCAAATAGAAGCAAAAGAATCACCATTTGCAATGCGAAAAGGTGAAATAAAAGTGTTTGATGGAAAAGATGGATATGTATCTATGAATCAAATAATAAACAAAATAAACATAGGTCATATTGTAGATTTACACTTTGAAATATTAAATTTAGTTAACGAATTTGAATTTATAACATCAAGGCAACTATGTCAATTATTAGATTATAAAGGAATCGAATATAAGTCTCAAGACAAACTAAATAATAAACTAGAACAATTAGTTAAATCAAAAATATTAACCAGATACTATTTTTCTTCAGAAGATGGAAAAGGAATATTTAAAATTTATTGTTTAGAAAAAATGGGCAAATATTTATTAACATCAAGAGAGCAAGAATGTAAATGGCAACAAACAGACAATACAAAACCAATTGCAATGATAAAAAAGAGATTAGCTGGAAACCAAACAATAATAGCATATATGAGAAAAGTAAAAGCATTTGAATCTTACAAGGCCAAACCAGCTCTAACAGCTAAAAGTCTAGGGAAAACATTTAAACCATCAGGTGGTAGTGTAAAATTAACTAAAGCAAGTAAATCTATAGAATTTTTATTTGAAATTATTAGAAGAGAAGAAAATTGGCAAAAGAAATTAGCAGATAAAATAGAAATGTATAAAGATTTTTATAGAAACTTTGTACCAGGTGACTCAGGATATTCAATGATGCCACAATTAATATTTGTTTGTGAAGATGAAAAAAACATGGTAGAGGTATTTAAAGAAATAGTAACTAATAAATTAGAAATTCCAGAAATAAAATTATACTTCACAACAGACTTAAGGCAAAATGAAGAAAGTTTAGCAAAAACACTAACAGAATTTGTTTTAGATACTACAACAAATAAATATAAAGCAGAAACTGTAAATTTAAAATTATTAGATTAAAAAAAGAGCTCCAGTATAAACTGGAGTTCTTTCATTTTATTCTTCTGAAATATTTTTTTCAGATTTTTTTTCAGCCTTTTTTTCAGCTTTTCTTTCTGCCTTTTCAAGTTTAGCTTTTTCTTTTTCAGCTTTTTTATTAGCTTTTTCTTCTAATTGCTCTGGTGTAAGCTCTTTCTTTGGAAGGAAACCATTAACAATTAAGCCATATCCTAAGAAGAAGATAATTATACTAACAACTCCACCAACATAAGGAATTAATGTAATACCATGAAGTATAATAACAACTAGAGCTAATACAACATAATATATTATTGTTTTTTCAACTTTTAACAAAGGTTTTAATATGTCAGTTACAAATATTGAAACTATAGGCATTGAGAATATTCCAACTATAAATAGAACAGCTATTAAAACTAATGCTAATTGACTACCTACAGAAGAAATGAAAAGTAATACTATAGCAATAATTGCTACTAGTACTGTAAGAATACCAATACCTAATGCTTTTAAAGCACCCAAAATAGAATTTGAATTTTTTAGTTTTTCTATTGATTCTGATTTGCAATTTTTTAGTAAAGCATATAATACTAAAGTAGTTACAACAACAGTTAAGAATCCTAATAGAATACTAAAAATTGATTTACTAGAAGCAGTATTACTATTTTCAGTAGCTTTTGAATAAGTTACTTCTCCTTCAACAATACCTTTATCTTTTAGAGACTGTAATTCTTTATTTGCAGAATATCTTAAATTTCCATATATAATAGGAAGTTTGTTTTCATCAGTATCTAAACCAAAATCTATAGAATTAGTTTTTAAATCTACATCTCTACCAATTGCAGCTTTAAATACAGTATTATTTGCTAAAGCTTTTACATCTCTTACAACATAAGAATCGTAAGTCATTTCTAATTTGTTAGAAACAGTAGCATATAAGTCATTGCAAGCACCATTGTAATAAATATTATTTGCACAAGCATATATACTATATCTTACATAGCAATTGTCAAATGTTATATTGTTGCCTAGAACAAATAAATTACCATTTACTTGACCAGAGATTGTAATATTGTTACCCATTAAGTAAACATTTCCATCCACTAATTTATCCATTACAATAGTTGTATTAAACATATATAAGTCTCCATTATATATGTTTTGTGTTTCTTCTCCATTTGTTTCTGTTTCAGTAGTAGTAGTTGCTTCAGTTGCATCTACAGAAGTTGGTGTTGCTGTATCAGCTTCATCTGCAAAACATAGTGAGAAAGAAGAAATAATTGTTAATATAATTAGTGAAAAAACTAATAATTTTGAAAATTTCTTAATCATTTTTATCCTCCTAAAATTAAATTAATACTCAATTGTATAACTAAAAATATTTTATAGTGAATAAGTAAATTTGTCAATTGAAAACACAAAAAAAATACATAAAAATAAGCTTATAGTATAATAACTACAAGCTTATTTGTCCAAGTTTTTTACAAAATATGAACAATCAGAATAAGGTGTTAGAGAATTGGCATTTGCAATGTCTAAACAGCACTTGCCATTTTTCTGAAAAACACAATTAGAAGAACAATTTATGTTTGTCAAAATATCACCTCAGTAATAGTGTTTACTAAAAAATATATAATATGTATAGATCTTATATATTTTCTTTAAAATAATTACAGTAATTTTTAATAGGGCACACATTACAATTTGGTTTTCTTGCTATACAAGTATTTCTACCATGATAAACTAATAAATGATTAACATCTTTTAAATATTTTTTTGGAAAAATTTTTAGTAAATCTTGTTCAATTTTTTCAGGATCTTTTTCGTAAGATAAACCAATTAAATTAGAAATTCTTTTAGCATGAGTATCAACAGCTATACCATCTGCAATTCCAAAAGCTTCTAACATAACAACATTGGCAGTTTTTCTTCCAACACCAGGTAAAGACATTAAATCTTTATAATTATTAGGAACTATGCCATTAAAATCATTTAGTATTTTTTGAGCACAAGCCTTTATATTTTTAGCTTTATTTTTATAAAAACCACAAGAGTGAATTAAAGTTTCTAAAGTATGTAAGTCCATTTCTGCAAAATCTTTAGGAGAAGAATAAACAGCAAATATAGAAGGAGTTGTTTTATTAACTCTCTCATCTGTACATTGGGCAGATAAAATTGTGGCAATTACAAGTTCGAATGGGGTAGAGAAGTCTAAGCTACATGTAGCTTCTGGGTAAGATTTTTTTAATATATTAATTATTTTTATTGCATCATTTTGATTATACATTTTAATTCCTTTCTATTTATATGTAACATTTAACATAAAAAAGCAATATAATAAAACAAAGGAGGTAACAATAATGTTATTTAGAGCATTAAAAAAAACATTAGCAGTATGCTTAATAGGATTTGGAGTTGGCATATTATTAGTTTTGTTGCTTCCAATAACCTGGTGGCTATTTTTGATAGGATTAGCGTTAGCTATAATTGGAGCAATGTGGCTTTCGTGTTAAATAAAGGAGAGTGATTGGTTTGAAAATTGTTGTAAAAAAAGTACCAAGATGTTTAAGGGGATTTGTAAAATTAATATTTGGAATAAAGGATTAATTTTACATATTAATAATATGAAAGACACATGGTAAATCATGTGTCTTTATATATTTATAATTAATTAAGCTCTTTTAACTTTTCCTGAGCGTAAACATTTTGTACAAACCTTTATTTTTTTTGGTTGGCCATCGATAATTGCTTTTACAGTTCTTAAATTTGGTTTCCAAGTTCTAGTAGCTCTATTACTTATATGTGAACGAGCAATACTTAACTTATTACCAAAACTTATTGATTTTTCGCAAATTGCACATTTTGCCATTATTAGCACCTCCTGAATAGTAAAATCTAAATTAAACTAAATATTATTCTAACATATAAAATAAAAAAAAACAATAGATTTTAGCAAAAAAATTAAAACTTATTTGATATCTAGTATTTTTTTTGCTCTATTTACATCTTCTGGGGTAGCAGGTTTAACATCTTTTAAAGCATATTCAAAACCTAGCTCTTTCCATTTATATTCTCCCAAATTATGATAAGGGAGCAATTCAATTCTCTTTACAGAATTTAAAGTAGATATAAATTCTTTCAAATCTAATAAATCTTTTTCATCGTCAGTAAAACCAGGAATAAGAACTTGTCTAATCCATGTTGGAATATTGTTATCGCTAAGATATTTGGCAAAGGCAAGTTCCTTTTCATTAGTAAAACCAACTAAATCCTTACATTTTTGTGGATTTATATGTTTTACATCTAATAGAACTAAATCTGTTAAAGAAAGAACCTCTTTAATAGTATCTGTTAATTCAACCATTCCAGAAGTATCAATTGCAGTATGAATATTTTGCTTTTTTAATTCTTTAAATAAAGAAATTAAAAAATAGGGTTGAAGTAAAGGTTCACCGCCAGAAATAGTAACACCTCCATTAGGTGTAATATAAGTTTTATATCTATTAATTTGACTAATCAACTCAGAAACACTAATATAAGTACCACCATTAATATCCCAAGTATCACGATTATGGCAATATTTACATTCCAAATGACAACCTTGAAGAAAAACTACAAATCTAACTCCTGGACCATCAACAGTACCAAAAGTTTCTATTGAATGAAGTTTTGCATAATTTTTTTTATCCATAACATTCTCCTGAAAATAGTGATTTTTGTATTAATATTGGATTTTTGCGTAAGAATTAGATAGATAACTGTATATTAAAAGTCAATAACGAATATTTAACAATTAATAAGTTTCAGACTATTTTGAGACTTTTTTGTAAAATTAGGGCCCGACAGCCCTTTGAGGCATACGGATTACTCCTTGTCTTGGAGGGTCTAATTTGGAAAGAAAGTACTCAAAATGTAGGCTGAAAATTTTTTATAATATACGGGCGGACAGAGGCGTCCACCCGTATAAATTTTAAATTTACAATTAATAATTAAGTATTTCTAAACACAAAATTCAAAACACCAAAAACAAATAATCTATATAGATTCTTGAATTGTTCTATTAATAACATCTAATTGTTGTTCACGAGTTAATTTTGTAAAGTTTACAGCATATCCAGAAACTCTTATTGTAAGTTGAGGGTATTTCTCAGGATGATCCATAGCATCTAATAAAAGACTTCTATCAAATACATTTACATTTAAGTGATGAGCATCTCTTGAAAAATATCCATCTAACATTGTTACTAAATTTGAAACTCTTTCATCTTCTGATTTGCCTAATGCTTTAGGAGTAATAGCAAAAGTATAAGAAATTCCGTCTTCTGCATATTCATATTGTAATTTTGAAACAGAGTTTAAAGCAGCTAATGCACCGTGAGTGTCTCTACCATGTAAAGGATTAGCACCAGGTCCAAATGGAGCACCAGCTCTTCTACCATCAGGAGTATTTCCTGTATTCTTTCCATAAACTACATTTGAAGTAATAGTTAAAATAGATAATGTTGTTTTTGCATCTCTATAAGTTTGATGTTTGCTTAATTTTTTTATAAATGTTCTTACTAATTCAGTAGCAATTTCATCAACTCTGTCATCATCGTTTCCGAATTTTGGAAAATCTCCTTCGATTGCATAATCTACAACTAATCCATTTTCATTTCTAATTGTTTTAACTTTAGCATATTTTATAGCACTTAAAGAATCTGCTACAACAGATAAACCAGCAATACCACATGCCATTGTTCTTAAAATGTGTGTGTCATGTAAAGCCATTTCTAATTTTTCGTAACAATATTTATCATGCATATAATGAATAGTATTTAAAGCTTTAATATAAATTCTAGTAACATAATCCATCATATTCTCGAATTTTTCCATTACATCATCATAATTTAAATATTCAGATGTTATAGGTTCAAATTTTGGAGCTACTTGTTTACCAGATATTTCATCTTTACCACCATTTATAGCATATAAAAGTGTTTTAGCTAAATTACATCTAGCTCCAAAGAATTGCATTTGTTTTCCAATTTCCATAGCAGAAACACAACAAGCTATTCCATAATCATCGCCCCAATATCTTCTCATTAAGTCATCATTTTCATATTGAATAGAAGATGTTCTTATAGATAAACTAGTTGCATATTTTTTAAATCCTTCTGGTAATCTTGTAGACCAAAGTACAGTTAAATTTGGCTCAGGAGCAGATCCTAAAGTTTCTAATGTATGAAGAATTCTGAAAGAGTTCTTAGTTACTAAAGTTCTTCCATCAATACCCATACCACCAATTGATTCAGTAACCCAAACAGGATCTCCACTAAATAATTCGTCATATTCAGGAGTTCTTAAGAATCTTACTAATCTTAATTTCATTACAAAATGATCCATTAATTCTTGAGCTTGTTCTTCAGTTAAAGTACCATTATTGATATCTCTTTGAATATAAATATCTAAAAAAGTAGAAGTTCTTCCAAGACTCATAGCAGCACCATTTTGCTCTTTTATAGCAGCAAGATAAGCAAAATATGTCCATTGTATAGCTTCTTTTGCATTTTTTGCAGGAACAGATATATCAAATCCATAACTTTCAGCCATTTGTTTTAATTCATTTAAAGCTTTAATTTGTTCTGATAATTCTTCACGCTCTCTAATTACTTTTTCGTCAAAACAATCTGGATCATAATATTTTAAGTTATCTTTCTTTCTATCTATTAAAAAGTCTACACCATATAGAGCAACTCTTCTATAATCTCCTATAATTCTTCCACGACCATATCCATCTGGAAGACCTGTTAAAAGATGAGATGTTCTAGCAGCTCTTACATCAGGTGTATAGGCATCAAAAACACCATCATTATGAGTTTTTCTTATTGTATGAAAAATATTATCAACTTCTGGATCTACTTTTTTTCCATAAGCTTCACAAGATTTTTCTACTATTCTTATTCCGCCAAAAGGCATAATTGCCCTTTTTAAAGGAGCATCAGTTTGTAGACCAACTATTTCTTCTAAATCTTTTTGAATATAACCAGGTTTATGACTAGTTATAGTAGAAATAGTTTTAGTGTCTATATCTAATACTCCACCATTATCTTTTTCTTTTTTATACAATTCTAATACAACATTCCACAATTTAGTTGTTTTATTTGTAGCATTTGTTAGAAAAGATTCATCTCCTTCATAAGGTGTATAATTCTTTTGAATAAACTGTCTAACATCAACAGAAGTTGTCCAAGTTCCTTCTTTAAAACCATTCCATTGTTCAAACTTCATTTTATTATTCCTCCCTTTAAAAAATCTCAAAATATTATAATATATTATGCCCATATAAGTAAAGTAAAAATCACAAAATTTTAAAAAAAAGAATAAAATAAATTAGGTGAAATAAATGGAAAGTATATTTACTGTTGTTATATGGACATTAGCATTCTATGGAATGTTTGAAATAATTAAAA
>OLSQ01001634.1_pt1 | contig 17959 bp, 20 predicted proteins | sample 1672561 | NCBI WGS metagenome assembly OLSQ01 (sample SAMEA3136699, study PRJEB25190) | human gut metagenome | biome: human gut; feature: human-associated habitat; material: faeces | place: Austria | collected 2013 | reverse complement strand
AAAACAGGGACTTGTCGTAGCCGACCGCAGAGTATTCGTTCCTGCATCCCCGAAATCTGCGGCGTCTTCTGAAGCCCCTATTCCCACACTGTCTAAAACAATCAAAAAGACTCTTTTCACCTGGTATCCCTCTCTTTCTTCATTATTCTGTAATAGGATACCACATTTTAGAAATTATAGCACCAAAAACTTCATCAAAACAACGTTTACTGCTGTGCAAGGGTACTGATCACGATGGCCTCCGGATTCATTCCTGTTTTGCGGACAACGATATCCTCAATCTGCGCACGCTGTGCTTCTGTAAGCTCTGCGGTATTCACAACCACATCTACCATATCATCGGTGATGCTGACAACCACGTCCTCAAAGCCTTTTGCCTCAAGCAGGATTTCTGCGGCCGTCTCCTTTTCGGCAACATCCGTAAGCTCAATCATTCCGTCAATTGCTTCCTGCTTCTGTTCCTCGGCAATGTTGGTATTATTGATGATTTCAAGGAAGGTTTCCCTGCTCTTTGCCCTGGTCTGCTCCTTTAACAGTTTGGCTCCCGAAAGACTGTCCATACCTGCCACACTGGTAAAAACCGCTTCTCCGGGCACATCCCCCGTGATCTCTTCCACGCTGTCAGACCCTGCTTCCAGATCTGCATTTTCCTCATCCACCGTAATATCCTCCGCCAGAATATCATCCATGGACTGTTCCAGATAATTATCCTCTTCCAGCACAAGTTCCGAATCCATGCTCTGAATATCCTCATACTGAGAATCGTCTCCGGTTACCTTCGCGGTCTCGACCGTGTCCGATCCGGTTGTCACAATTTCTTCCTGTGTAATCCTGTTTCCGGCAAAATTCAAGTAGCCGGCAACCGCAATCATCAGTGCAAGTGCGGTAATCATCACCTGATTCTTCTTCACCATATTCTTCAAACCATGTCTCCTTTTTTGCTTATATCATTTTAGCTATTTTAATTTTATGTGCCTCCAGTCCAAATAATGCCTGAATTACTTCAGATATATTTTTTGCAACCTTCCCGTTTGCCGCCCCCTTTGCGCACACCACAACACCTTCGATTTCCATTGTGGAAGCAAAGGAATAATAGGTATTCCGCGTCGATGGCTTTAGGGTAATCATGACCTTATTCTCCCCCACTCCTTCCATGGTCGAAAGCAGCTCCTCTAAAGAATGCTCCAGCGATACCACGTAAGCCTCTCTCGTATCCTCCATGTTTGTACTTTCCCCGTAATCGAGAAACGACAAGGCACTGTCTGTCATGCTGCTCTTTGTTCCTATTCCTGTGCTTCTGCTTTTCTTTTCTACCGGCCATGCCGCTACTAAAAGCAATACGCCAAGCAGGAGAAGCACCAGAAAGTTTTCTTTTCTCCACCGCAGTCTTTTTAAGAAACTGCCGTTTTCTTTCTGTACCTTTTCCTGTACTTCTTCCTTCATTTCTTCCCGGGTTTCCTGTCCGGCTTTCCTTTGCTCTCCTTCTTTCTGCTGAAACTTGCTTTCCCTCTCCCTGTCTGTCATATTCTTCACCCCTTCACAAACTCCGGCGCTCTCCATCCCGGCTATTCTTTCCGCATCTCCGGTCTGCGCCTGTTCCTCCTGCCTCTCTCTTACTGTTCTCTTTTCACATCTTCCGTAAATTGCTGCTGATCTGTCACCTCTTCCTCCATCGATTGTTCCTGATTATTCTGTTCCTGCTTATTCCGCCCCTGCCGATCCTGCTTCTGCAGATCCTGCTCCTGTGCAATCTGTCCGGCAACATATTCCGTCATATGTGCATACAGGTTCCCGGTTTCTCTCTGTATGGAGGAAGGAAGCTCCCTCACTGATAATTCCACATAAAGCTGCTCCACATTCGCCTGCATCACCTCCTGTGCTTCCCTGCCGGATATAAGGATCAGAAACGGCTGGGTAATTTTCAGAATCAGAATCAGGGAAACCAGTACCCGTACATATTTGGCATAGGCTTCTTCCGGCACAAGCACCATCAGGATCTGCGCAATTAACAAAAAAATACAGGCATTTTTGATTGCTTCAAGCATCTGTTCTCCTTTCACATCCTGACCGAATAGGCAACCACTGCAATCACAATAAAGAACAGGGCAATGGACGTAAACACACATCGCAGAACCAGAAAGCAGCCCTCTCCGATATGATCGGCACAGTCCGAAATCCGTTTATCACTGATCATCCCGGTAATTGCCGCGGAAAGCTTTACACTGCAGGCCAGTACCCCGATCTTCAGAACCGGTATCAGGCAGATCGAAAGAAGCAGAATCAGCAAAAAAACACCGAAGCTGTTTTTGACTAAGACCGCCGCTCCAAGCAAAAGCTCTGTCACACCACCGGTCAGTCCCCCGATTCCCGGAATTACCGAAACCACCTTATGAATTGCAGTATTCTTAAAACTGTCTACGACAGGAACGATCATTGACTGGATCAGGCTTAAGCCTGTAATGAGGAAAAGGACAGCCTTCAGGGAAACAAGCACTGCTTTTTTCAACAGATCAAGCAGCAGGGTAAGTCTCTCCTCCGCCCATAGTCCGTTCAGAATTCCAAGCAGCATATAGCTGTATGCAATCGGGAGAAGCACCTTACAGACAAAAGCTTCCACAAAATAAATCACAAGCAGCATCACCTGATAATACACCACTGCCGTTCCAGTGCCATTGGCTGCTCCGACCGAAATGAAATACACCGGAATAAACGTCTTCACAAAATCCAGAATCAAGGTAAAGACCTGGGCGGTAATCGTACTGATCTTTGTCATCACCAGAACCAGGATTCCAACTAACATCATATACAACAGATAAAATGCTATTTTTTCCTGACGGGCACCTGCAAACAGATCCGCAAATCCGGTAAAAAAGGAAGAGGAAATACCAAGCACCAGCACATATAAAAATACCTGTCTTGCAAACGGCACTTCCCCCCAAAGCTTTCCCTTAATCTGCTGTCCGAAAAGTCTTAGCACCTCCTGTACCTTTCCATCCAGCAGCATTTTCATAATTCCGTCTGCATGAATCGAAAGATCCGGGAAATACACGGCAAGCTCTTCGTCAAGTCCTGTAAAATCATAATCTTCGAGCATGACTGCCAGATAATTGTCCGCTTCATCACTTAGCTGCATGTGCTGTTCCTGTTCCTGTTTCTGCTCTTGTTGGTACCCCCACTGACATCCCTGTTCCCCGGCATGTACTTCGAAACCCGGCACAAGTATACCAAGCATTAACGCACAAAGCCCAGTTCCTGTCTGAAAGACGATCCTCGCAAGAAGGTCCCCGATCCATGTGCCCTTTTCTTTTCTTTCTTCCATATAATTACCCTGTTTTCATACCATCAGCCAACCGAAAGTGCTCCGATATTCTCAATCACGGTTGCCAGCACCGGAAGTCCCATCAGAAGCACGGAAATTTTACCAAACACCTCGATCTGTCCTGCCACAGCTCCAAATCCGGCATCCTTACATACCAGAGAACTGAAATTGCACAGATAGGTGATTCCGACTGCCTTTACAAGATACAGAATATACATCTCACTTCCCTTAAGGTATTGGGAAAGTGCCTCCACTTTTCCTACCAGATGTACCATCTGTTCCATACAGAACCAGAAGATCAAAAGACAGATCGTGACTCCGATATAAAGCCCATATTCGGTCTTTTCGCTTTTAAACTGCAAGGCAAGAAGCACCCCAAGCACACCGATCATTCCGATTTTCATTACGCTCATTGTTTTCCTCCTTTATCCAATCAAAAACAGCTCCTGCATCATGGCAAACAGGTCATAGATATAAGGAATCAGCCACATTAACACCAGTACCAGTCCTGCCAGGGAACACAGAAATGCCTGATCCTCCCTGCCACTATGCTTTAACACCTGATTTAATACGGTAATCAGTATTCCAACTGCAGCAATCTTAAAAAGTATTGAGACGGTCATGTTCGATCCTTCCTATAAAAAGAGTATGGATAGCAGCACACCTCCTGCCACGCCCACGCTCATGATCACTTTACTTCTGCTCTTTTGTTCCTGTTGCAGACTTTGGATTCCAGCCTCCAGCTCCCGCCGGATTTCACCAAGGCTCTCTGCCTGTGCCTGCCCGATTAAAAAACCCTGCTTCAACGGAAAAGCAAGCAGCCATTCCTGCTCCTTTTTCTTTAATCCACTTTTCCTAAGGGACGGTCCAAGCTCCTCCTTCCAGATCACCGCAAGCTCCTGTCCGCCTTCCTCCATCCGCTGTGCAATCCGTCCAAACTCCTGCCGGAAACAAAGCTCGTCTTTAAAAGAAAGCTTTCTTAAGATTTCCGGAATCGGCAGCTTCCCATAGGAAATCTGAAATTCCATATATTCATAAACGCCCCGGATCTGCTTTAACAGTATAAGCCGCATCCGGTATTCCAGGCAGAGGCTTACCGAAAATCCAAAGGCCCCCAGAATCACCAGAAGGCTCCCCATAATGGCACTCATAGGACGGTCTCCTGCAGCAGGTGTTTTTCTCCGTCATAGATCCTTACGCTCCGCTTCCGATCCTTAAATGTAAGCAACAGGAAACGTCCAAATAAGCTCTTACTCTTTCCAAGCTTGTCTTCCACATCCTTAAGGGAATATCCGTGCATGGTTGCAAGTACTCCGGTTCCACAGACTGCAATCCTTTGAAGTGCTGCAAGATCCTCCTTGCTTCCGATCTCGTCCACTGCAATCACCTGCGGCGTCATGGAACGCACAAGGAGCATCATACCCTCTGTTTTCGGGCAGGCATCCAGTACATCCGTCCGGATTCCTACCTGATTCTGTGGAATTCCCTGATAGCTTCCTGCAATCTCAGACCGTTCATCCACAACCGAAACCTGCTGTCCCTGCCGCGTATCTGTTCCATCCGACACCTGACGGATCAGATCCCGCAGCAATGTGGTCTTGCCGCAGCCAGGCGGTGAAATAATCAGGGTATTCCACAGCTCTCCCTGTTGAAACAGATACGGCAGTACCGGATCCGCCATTCCTAAAATTTCATGCGAAATCCGGATATTTAAGAACCGGATACAGGAAAAATTCCGGACACTGCCATCCGTATTCAGAATCACCTTTCCGGCAAAGCCGATCCGATGACCTCCCTGCACCGTAAGAAACCCCTGTCGGAGTTCATTTTCAAATGCATATAGCGAATAGCTGCACATCTGGTTCACAATGCTTTCGATTTCCCGGTCTGAAGTCAGCCATGCATTGTTCCCTTGTGTAAGGCACGTCCCATCCTGTGACAGGAAGTATTCACATCCCTCCCGGATAATCCGGCACGGACGGTTCACACCAAGACGGATTTCATTTAAATGTTCCACATCTTCAAGCACCGGCTTCATTCGTCCTTTCAGACCGTCCGGAAACAGCGAAAGAATCTCGTCCCTTTTTCCCATAAAAAACAGCTCCTCATATTGTCTTTAAGACATTATATGAAGAGCTGTCTGATTTATTACTTCTATTCGATTCGGGAAATTCCCCGTTAGTTCTGTGCTACATCCTTCATGGAGAAGCTCATTCTTCCCATCTTATCCTTGCCAAGGCATACTACCGTAACCTTGTCACCAAGAGTTAAGACATCTTCTACGTGATTGATTCTTTCCTTAGCGATCTTGGAAATATGAACCATGCCTTCCTTACCGGGAGCAAACTCGATGAATGCACCGAATTCCTTAATGCTGACAACGATACCCTGGAAGATCTGTCCTTCCTGATAGTCGGTAACGATGGTCTTGATGTACTCGATCGCCTTGTCCATCATTTCCTTATCGGTACCACATACGGATACCTTACCGTCATCAGTAATATCAATCTTTACGCCGGTACGGGCAATGATCTCATTGATGGTCTTACCACGCTGACCAACCACATCACCGATCTTCTCAGGATCAATGTTGATGGAAATGATCTTCGGAGCGTAAGGTCCAACCTCTTTACGAGGCTCTGCAATCGCCTTCTTCATACAGTTATCCATGATGAAAAGTCTTGCTTCGCGACATCTTGCAATGGCACCTTCTACGATCGGTCTGGTCAGACCATGAATCTTAATATCCATCTGGATTGCGGTAATACCATCCGTTGTACCGGTGACCTTAAAGTCCATATCGCCGAAGAAGTCTTCCAATCCCTGAATATCAGTTAACAGCACGAAATCGTCATCGGTTTCACCGGTAACAAGACCACAGGAAATACCTGCAACCATCTTCTTAATCGGAACACCTGCAGCCATCAGGGACATACAGGATGCACAGGTAGAAGCCATGGAGGTGGATCCATTGGATTCAAAGGTTTCGGATACGGTACGGATTGCATAAGGGAATTCATCCTCAGAAGGAAGTACCGGAATCAGAGCCCTCTCTGCCAGTGCGCCATGTCCGATTTCTCTACGTCCGGGTCCTCTGGAGGGCTTTGTTTCACCTACCGAGTAGGACGGGAAGTTGTAGTGGTGCATATATCTCTTGCTTACTTCATTTTCATCAAGACCGTCAAGCTTCTGCTGTTCGGATAGCGGTGCCAGGGTACATACATTACAGATCTGTGTCTGTCCGCGGGTGAACATTGCAGAACCATGTACTCTCGGAATAATATCAACTTCTGCTGCAAGAGGACGGATCTGGGTGATCTCACGTCCATCCGGACGCTTATGATCTTTGAGAATCATCTTACGAACAGTCTTCTTCTGATACTGGTAAATCGCTTCTCCTAATACAGCAAGCCATTCTTCGTTATCTGCAAAAGCTTCCTCTAACTTCTCGGTAATTTGACGGATATTCTCTTCACGCACCTGCTTTTCATCCGTGAATACCGCTTCTTCCATCTGTGCGGGAGTTACGATTTCCTTCATTGCCGCAAACAGCTCTTCCGGAATTGCACAGCTTGTATATTCATGCTTCGGCTTACCAACCTCTGCAACCATCTGGTCGATAAATGCAATAATGGTCTGGTTTACTTCATGTGCCTTATAAATGGCTTCGATCATCTTTTCTTCCGGAATCTCGTTTGCTCCGGCTTCAATCATGATGACCTTTTCCCTGGTAGAAGCAACAGTAAGATTTAAGTCTCCATTCTTCCACTGTTCCTGGGAAGGATTGATGATAAACTCACCATCAATCATGCCAACCTGTGTCATTGCACAGGGCCCGTCAAACGGGATATCGGAAATGCTGGTGGCAATGGCTGCACCGATCATGGCAACCAACTCCGGACGGCACTCCGGATCCACGCTCATAACCATATTGTTTAAGGTAACATCATTACGATAATCCTTCGGGAATAAAGGCCGCATCGGGCGGTCGATAACACGGCTTGTCAGAATTGCATTCTCGGAAGCCTTTCCTTCTCTCTTATTAAATCCACCGGGGATTTTGCCTACGGCATACATCTTTTCTTCATACTCAACACTCAGCGGGAAAAAGTCAATTCCATCCCTGGGCTTGTCTGATGCGGTTGCGGTACACAGTACGGTGGTATCACCATAATGCATGAATGCGCATCCGTTTGCCTGCTTGCCGACACGGTTGACATCAACACTTAAGGTACGGCCTGCAAGTTCCATTGAAAACGTCTTGTACATAGTTTCTCTCCTTTTTCTTCTCGTTCCTGTACATGTGGAACATATTACTGCACAGCAGTATAAAATTTAAAAAGGCGGAGCTTTTATTGATGCTCCGCCTTCAACTACCAAATTACTTTCTGAGACCAAGTTTCTCGATCAAAGCACGGTATCTCTCGATGTCTTTGCTCTTTAAGTAGCTTAAAAGACCACGTCTCTGACCTACCATTTTGAACATACCACGTCTGGAATGATTATCCTTCGGATGCTCCTTTAAATGCTCAGTAAGCTCTGCAATTCTTGCAGATAAAACTGCGATCTGAACTTCCGGTGAACCTGTATCACCTTCAAATCTCGCATATTCCTTCATAATAGCTGTTTTCTTTTCCTTAGAAATCATGTTCTGTCTCCTTCCATTATTAACCGCCGGATACTAAGAATGGGTCGGAGTGTCCCTACGAGATCATTCTCTGATTCTGAGTATCGGCTGAACTCATACTCAAGCATCATATCACAAAACAGATGCTGTGTAAAGGGGTAAATTTTTCTAATCCTGTAATATCCTTACCATCTTTGCCGGTGTACGGTAATTGTAATTGGAAATCCGGATACCGGTTTTCGGATTACTTGCATGAATAACCTGTCCGCCGCCAATGTAGATTGCCACATGGTTAATGCTTCCACCCTTCGCATAGAAAATCAGGTCTCCTGCCTTTAATTCCGAAGCAGATATGGTTGATCCCATCTTCGACTGTGCCTGCGAGGAATGAGGCAGAGTCACACCATACTTATTGAAAACACTTAAGACAAACCCGGAACAGTCTGCTCCACTTGTCAGGCTTGTACCACCCCAGACATAAGGATTGCCAAGAAACTGCTTTGCATACTGGCAAAGATCCACACGGACATCGGATACGCCCTGTCCGTATAACAGTTCGGTCATTGTGATGGCTGTCTGTAAATCCGACTTTAACTCAACATAATCCCTGGAAACGAAAACCTCTTCATCATCCAGAAAGACCTTGACCCACTGATCGTTATACAATTCTGCAACCTGAAGCTCTTCTCCTTCTGCAACCTGTGTCACGACATCGGCCCCGGTGTCCGGCTGTTCCCGGATATTTAAGCCGTCCGAAGAAGCAACCGCAACTGTACTTGCCAGTTCCTCGCCCTTCTTCTTCGCATTGTAACCGGTCAGGAGATATTCTTCCTTCACATATCCTTCTACCTTGCCGGAGGTGATATGTGCCCATCCGTCTTCACTTTCCAAAACCTCACAGGCAGCATCTTTGGGAAGCTTGCCAACAAGCCTGCCACTCTCATCCGGTGTCTCACGGATATTTAAGTTATTCTCCTGTACGTTGCAAAGCCCAAGATTCGTGTAGCCCCACATAGCACCCTTTGCCTGCTCTGCAAGAGCCTTATATTCATCTACCGAAAGTGTGGATATAAAAAGATTCTCGACACCTGCTGTCATCAATTCTTCTGATGCAACACTCTGTGTTTCTTTCGTAACCGTTTCCGCAGCCCGGCCATCCAGGGACAGCAATAAAAATACAGATGCGGAAAGACAGATGCCCTGTAAAATTGATCGTTTCAAAATAAACCTCCAAAAATTCCCGTTTATTACGTATTTGTTACAAATTTATTACAACGATCACATTATAGCAGTAAATGAAACACCTGTCAATGATGTCAGCCAATCTGTACCATCCGGCAGCTTATGAATGCGCATGGCTGATTATCCCATAAACCAGCGCTTTCCATCCTCTACGTCCTGCCGAAGCTGTTTCTGCAGGCCGGCAAGATCCTGGAACTTCTGTTCCGGGCGCTTGAATTTCAGCAGTTCCAGCCGGATCTTCTTTCCATAAATATCCCTGTCAAAATCATAGAGATAGGTTTCGGCATTAACCCTCTTTGTCTGCTGCACGGTAGGCTTCACTCCGATATTGGTGATTCCGTGATACATGCAGCCATTATAAAAAACATCTGAATAATATACTCCGTAAGGCGGCATCAGCTTCTCCTTCGGAGGATAAAGATTCACGGTAGGAAATCCCATCTTACGTCCCAGGTGCATTCCGTTTTCGACAATGCCTTCCATGGAATAATTCCGCGAAAGAAGTTCGGATGCCAGTTCCATATTTCCCTTCAGAATTTCTTCCCGGACATAGGTAGAGCTGATTTCTTTTCCATGATCGAAAATCTTCTCGATAATCTTTACCGTAAAATCATTTTCCTCTGCCATTTCTTCAAGCAATACACGATTTCCTTTTCCGCCTTTTCCAAAAGAGACATCCTCTCCGGCCGCCAGAAATTTCATATTCATCATTTCTATCAGGATTTTCTTCACAAAATCCACAGGATCCGTTGCCGCTGTTTCCGGATTTAAGGGAAATTCTACCAGAACATCAATGCCCATCCGTTCAAAGATCTCCCGCTTTTCTTCTCTTGTTGTCAGCTCCTTCGCATCCTCACCGCCAAAATAAACCGTTGCTGACGGAAAAAATGTAAAAATCACCGACTGCAGGCCATTCTTTTTCTGCCTCAGGATCTCATCAATCAGACGGTAATGTCCTGCATGAATCCCATCGAACTTTCCAATTGCAACTGCAGATACTCCTTTGAGCTTAAATTCAGTTTTGTCACTAACGATCTGCATAGCTTCCATCCTGACCTTCCAAAAACATTTTTACCGGTGTAAAAAGCCTCCTGTCACCTTCATAGCGGTAAATGGCGCAAAACCTGCTATCCATGCTGTATACCCGGTATTCTCCCTGATCTACAGGAAACCCCTGCAGCATCTTTCCAATGATTCCCGCCTCTTCCTTAGCCAAAACCTCCGATCGCTTCAACTGGTTCCCGTTAAGCAGTGCTTTCTGTGCTCCATCGGATACCTGAATGGCAGGAAGGGCATGGAACATTTCTTCAACCGGAATGACCGCTTCCTGCAATCTTCCCTGATCGGCAAGTTCTTGAAGCTCACCCAACGATTTCGCATCCTTCAGCCGGAATTCTCCGACTCTGGAACGGACAAGGCTCGTCATCACCGCACCGCACGAAAGAGCCTGTCCAATATCATGACACAGGGTACGGATATAGGTTCCTTTTGAACAGACAACCCGGATTTCATATTCCGGATGCTCTGCCTTTAACAGCTCCAGCTCATAAATGGTAATGGGACGTGCCTTGCGCTCCACTTCCTTTCCTTCTCTTGCCAGCTCGTAAAGCTTTTTTCCGCCTACCTTAAGTGCAGAATACATCGGTGGAACCTGCTGTAATTCTCCCACAAAATGAGAGAGCATCTCCTTTACCTGCTCCGCAGAGACACAGACTTCCTTTTCCTCCAGAATCTTTCCTGAAATATCCTGTGTATCGGTCGCAATCCCAAGCCGGAACCTGGCAATGTATTCCTTGGTCTCACCGGTCAGCATATCGCACAGCTTCGTTCCACTTCCCAGACAAACAGGAAGAACCCCCACCGCATCCGGATCGAGGGTTCCTGTATGTCCTATCTTTTTCTGCTTACAGATTCCGCGCAGCTTCGCCACCACGTCATGGGAGGTAAAGCCCGCTTCTTTATATACGTTTATTATTCCGTGATACATGTTCTTCTCCAAGAATTAGTTACACAACTGTTTCTCAATCTGTGCAGACAGATTATTGATAATATCGTGATATGTACCCTGCATGGTAACTCCTGCAGCGCGTACATGACCGCCGCCACCAAACATCATGGCAATCTTTGCAACATCAATCTTTCCGTTGGACCGCAGGCTTACCTTATACTCGAGTGTATTCGTCTGATACATAAAGATCGCACACTCAACGCCCTTTGTATTGCGAAGCTGGTTGACAATTCCTTCCAGATCATGTGGTGTTGCATCATAAAAGCTCATGGTCTTTTTATCGACCATGCTGACAATACATCTGCCATCCATAAACTGGATACTTTCAAGCAGCGCACGTCCCAGAATCTGATTCTGTACATAGGTCTTTTCATAGAAGGTCTGATCAATGAGCGTCGGAAAATCAAATCCATAAGAGATCAGATCTGCTGCAATCCGCAGGGTTTCCGGTGAGGTGTTGGAATACTGGAACCCCCCGGTATCATGGATGATTCCAATGTACAGGGCTTTCGCAATGGACGGATCCATCGCTTCCTTATCATCAATGGCCCGGTACACCAGCTCACTTGCGGAGCTTGCCTTTGGATCCAGAAAATTCACATCGCCATCTCCCAGGTTACTCACATGATGGTCGATATTGATCCTCTTATGTGCCGCATCGAAGTACTTCTGTGCTTCTCCGGTACGCTCCTTCGTACTGTCAAGTACGATAAACACATCAAACTGCTCCACTCCCGCTGCAAAATCGGTGTGAATATCCCCGATCCTGCTGATACAGGAAAACTCCTCTCCCGGCTGTTCCAAAAATACCTCGATCTGCGCATCCGGGCACTTCTTTAATAAATACAGATAAAGACCCATCACCGACCCGATACAGTCACCATCCGGCCGGATATGTCCACTGATACCGATGGTTGCGGCATCCTTTACTTCTTCATAAATTTTCATATACATCCTGTCCTTATTACTCTTGTGATAAAGCTTCGTTTCTGTCTTCCTTCTGTGCATCTGATTTAGCCACTTCATCAATCAGTTTGGACATTTTCACACCATAGGCAATGGACTGATCCACGATAAAACGGATTTCCGGTGTGTTACGCAGATTAATTCTTCTTGCAAGCTCTCTGCGGATATAGCCCTCCGCACTCCTTAAGCCGGCAAGTGTATCCTCTGCCACATGATCATCCCCGTATACGCTGATCCATGCCTTACATGTTTTTAAATCAGGTGCAACCTCTACAGAGATCACACTCGTTAAGGGACTGATCCTCGGATCCTTAATCTCTCCACGAATGATCTCTGCGAGTTCCTTTTGAACTTCCCCGTTGATCCGGGTATTCTTCATGCTGTTCTTTCTCACCTGGGAACCTCCACCATAATATATGCTTCTACGATATCCAGCTCCTGCATCTGGTCAAAGCCTTCAAATACAAGACCACATTCGTAGCCAGCCTTTACTTCCTTTACATCGTCCTTAAATCTCTTCAAAGATGCCAGAGCGCCTTCATAAATCTGCTCTTCCTGTCCGGTGCTTTCATTACGTCTCGTGATACGCACCTTGCAGTCTCTCTGGAAATATCCGTCTAAGACATAAGAACCTGCAATATTTCCGATTGCGGACGCACGGAAGATCTGACGAACTTCAGCGTGACCGATTACCTTTTCTTCATAAACCGGATCGAGCATTCCCTTCATGGCAGCCTCGATATCCTCAATTGCCTGATAAATGACACGATACAGACGGATATCCACGCCCTCACGCTCTGCAAATGCCTTGGCCTGTGCATCCGGACGGACATTGAAGCCGATGATAATTGCGGAGGATGCAAAAGCAAGAGAAACATCCGATTCGTTGATGGCACCTACGCCACCATGAATACATTTTACAACAACCTCTTCATTGGAAAGCTTCATGAGACTCTGCTTAACAGCTTCCACACTACCCTGTACATCGGCCTTGACAATCAGATTCAGTTCCTTCAGGTTACCCTCCTGGATCTGGTTAAACAGATCATCCAGTGACATCTTTGCCTTGGTCTCTTCAAGCATCTTCTCTTTATTCTGTGCCAGATAGGTTTCTGCATAGTTCTTGGCAGTCTTATCATTTTCATGGGCAATAAATACTTCACCTGCACTTGGCACATCGGATAATCCAAGAATTTCCACCGGTGTGGAGGGCTTTGCCTCCTTCACGCGTCTTCCCTTGTCGTCAATCATTGCACGTACCTTACCGTGGCTTGCACCTGCGGAAATGAAATCTCCCACATGTAACGTACCCTTCTGTACCAGTACGGTAGCCACAGGACCGCGTCCCTTGTCAAGCTCTGCTTCAATGACAAGACCTCTCGCCCGACGGTTCGGGTTCGCCTTTAATTCCATAATCTCAGCCGTAAGCAGTACGGTTTCAAGCAAGGTACTGATTCCCTCACCGGTTTTTGCAGATACCGGAACGAATTCAGTGCTTCCGCCCCAGTCAACCGGGATCAGTTCGTATTCGGTCATTTCCTGTTTCACACGGTCGATGTTGGCACCAGGCTTATCGATCTTGTTAACTGCCACAATAATTTCAATACCGGCTGCCTTCGCATGGTTAATCGCTTCTACGGTCTGCGGCATCACACCATCGTCTGCGGCAACAACCAGAATTGCAATATCGGTAGAATTGGCACCACGCATACGCATAGCGGTAAATGCCTCATGTCCCGGGGTATCTAAAAAGGTGATCTTCTGTCCATTGATCTCTACTACATACGCACCAATGTGCTGGGTGATACCGCCTGCCTCTTTTGCAGTGACATTGGCTTTACGGATGGCATCCAGAAGGGAGGTCTTACCATGGTCAACGTGACCCATAACGCAGATAACCGGAGGTCTTCTCTCCAGATCCTCTTCCTTCTCCTCATCCTCCTTCAGAAGCTCCTCGATCACATCTACCTTGACCTCCTGCTCACAGATAATATCATAATCAATGGCAATGTTCTCAGCTTCCTCGTAGGAGATCTCTGTATTAACAGTCACGATCTGTCCCTGCAGGAACAGCTTCTTGATGATCGCAGAAGGCTGCAGCTTCATCTTATCCGCCAGATCCTTAATCGTAAGGGATTCCGGCAGAGTGATCACCTTGATCTGCTCCTCCGGCTCTTCCTGCTTTTTCTCAGGCTTGATAAATCTGCCGGCTTTGTTCTTATTCTTCAGTGCAGTTTCGTCCTCTTCGTACATGAAGTCCTTCTTGGACTTCTTGTCACGCTCCTGGCTGTTCCTACGCTTTTCTTCATCTCTATGCTTCTCGGCATCCTTAATCGGGGTATCTGCCATGAAACCTTTACCCTGTCTTTCAGGCTTTTTAAATCGATTGTCCTGCCCGCCATTGCTTCTTTCAGGACGTCCGTTACTTCCCGAAGGTCTGCTGCCATTTGAAGGAGCGCCATCCCTGCGGAAATCGTTCCTGCCGCCCGCATTATTCGGGCGATTGCCTGAAAAGCTTCCTCTGCCGTCATTTCTCTGCGGTCTCTGCTCCTGTGATCTTTCATTTCTCTGATATCTTTCCTCTCTGCCCTGTTGTCTGGCAGGTGCCTGTTCCCTTGACTGCTGATTCTGATTCGGTGTCTGTCTCTGACCCTGATTCTGGGAAGGGGCAGGTCTTCTCTGCGCGCTCTCTGCTGCAGCAGCCTCAGCTTCTCTTCTTGCCTGATTTCTGGCTGCATTTCTCTCTTCTTCCATTCTCCTTGCATTCTGCTTGAAGTCCGGTTTCATGGTATCGGGCATGGAAGGTGCAGTCAGAGGCTTGATGATCCTGTGATGGGTTTCCTGCGCAGGTCTGTTCTGGCGGTTTCCGCCATTGTTTCCCTGTCTGCCATTGCCGCCCTGCCCCGGTCTGTTATTACCCGGTCTCTGAGAGGAAAAATTATTACTGCCATTATTGTTGCTGACAATAATGATCTTCTTTTTCTTCTTCGGAGCTTCCTCTGTGCCCTGATCCCTTGCCGGTGCTGTCTGTGCCTTTGCATTTTCTTCCTTCACGGGAGCTGCTTTCTTTTCATCTGTTTTTCCTGTATCTGCCCCAAAGCTCTTTCTCACGAGTGCCACGGTATCCTCCTCCAGTGTACTCTGAGGTGCTTTGGCTTCTATTCCCTGTTCCTGCAGAAATGCAAGGATCTCCTTGCTCTGCTTCTGCAGTTCTTTTGCTAATTCATGCACTTTCATTTTGGCCATTCTACTACCTCCGTCTCATTACCTTTCTTCCAAATGTCCGATTATGTTTGCTGCCATTCCGGCATCTGTTACTGCAAGAGATGCCCTCATTTCCCTGCCTATTGCCTTTCCGAGCTCTTCCTTTGTGGCATAGAAGAAAACCGGTATCTTCCGGTAATTACACATATCACGGAAATGCTTCTTCGTATTCTCCGAGGCATCCTCTGATACGATTACGACCTTCGCCGTTCCTTCCTTTATCGCTTTTTCTGCCATAAATTCTCCACTGACCAGATTTCTTCCCTTTGCGGAAAGTGACAGCAGGGATAAGATCCTATCCATTCTCTTCATCAAACTCCTTTTCCAGGCTGTCATAAACTTCATTTGGAATACTCATTTTAAAGGAGCGTTCCAGTCCTTTATTTTTTCTGGCTTTCTGAAGGCATTCCTTCGATATGCAAAGATATGCGCCTCTGCCATTTTTCTTGCCTGTTTTGTCAAGCACGGTTTCTCCCTCCGGTGTACGAAGAACCCGCATCATTTCCTTCTTGTTCTTCATCTCACCACAGCCAACACACTGTCTTACCGGAATTTTTTTCGCCATGCAAATACTCCTTCCTATTCCTGTGTGCTGTCAGACTCCTCTGCATATCCCTCTTCATATTCTTCATCGTCATATTCATCATATTCGTCCATATAATCTTCATAACGGAAGCCGGGAGCATCCTTTGCCTGGGTCTCACTCTTAATATCTATCTTATAGCCTGTCAGTCTTGCTGCCAGCCTTGCATTCTGTCCTTCCTTACCAATTGCAAGGGATAACTGATAATCCGGAACAACAACTTTTGCAGATTTCTCATCTGCATCTGCAATAACGGAAATAACTTTTGCAGGGCTTAATGCATTCTGAATTAAAATTGCAGGATTTTCATCCCATGTAATAATATCAATCTTCTCACCACGCAGCTCGTTTACAATGGCATTAACACGTGCGCCGTTCATACCGACACATGCACCTACCGGATCAACATCCGGATCATTGGACCATACTGCGATCTTTGTACGGCTTCCTGCTTCACGGGAAATTGCCTTAATCTCAACAATGCCTTCACGTACTTCTGCAACTTCTGACTCAAACAGTCTCTTTACAAGTTCCGGATGGGTTCTGGAAACAAGGATCTTTGGTCCTTTTGATGTTGCTTTCACCTCGAGAATATACACTTTGATACGATCGGTCGGATTGAACACTTCTCCTTTGATCTGCTCACTTTCTGTAAGAAGTGCATCTGCCTTTCCTAAGTTGATGCTGACATTCTTTCCTACATAGCGCTGTACAACACCCGTAACAACCTCTTTTTCTTTGCTATTGTACTCGTCGTAAATAACTTTGCGTTCTTCTTCGCGAATCTTCTGTAAAATCACGTTCTTCGCATTCTGTGTTGCAATACGACCAAACTCTTTTGATTTCACTTCAACCTGAACAACATCACCAAGCTCATACTTGCGGTTGATCATCTGTGCATTCGGAAGAGAAATCTGTTCGATTGGATCTTCTACATTTTCAACAACTGTTTTTTCCTGAAAACAATGATATTCACAAGTATCCGGATCAATGACAACTTTTACATTCTCTGCTTTTCCAAAATGGTTCTTGCAGGCAGTAAGTAAAGAATTTTCGATTGCCTCAAGCAAAGTCTCTTTGCTGATATTCTTCTCCTGTTCTAGTATATTTAACGCTTCTAATAACTCATTATTCATGATTCTTTCCTCCTATTTGTTGTGTTATCTTACGCTAAAATAGATTTAAAATATAACCGCCTGACGTATCAGTGCAATATCGGAACGCAAAAATGTAATTGCTTTTCCTTCCTCATCTGTAATTGTCACAGAATCTGCATCGAAGGATGTAAGAGTTCCATAAAACTCTTTGCATCGGTCAATCGCGCGATACGTGCGAATTTCTATTTCTTTTCCCATATTACGGACAAAGTCTTTTTCTTTTTTCAGAGGTCTTCCAAGTCCTGGAGAGCTCACTTCAAACGTATAAGAATCCGGAATAAAATCTTCTGCGTCTAACAGTTCATTCATTTCTCTTGCAACAGCCTCACAATCATTGATTGTAATTCCGCCCTCCTTGTCAATGTAAGCACGAAGGTACCAGTTACTTCCTTCTTTCACATACTCTACATCTACAAGTTCAAAATTCATTCTCCCTAAAATAGGTAGAATCAAATTCTCTGTCTTTGTTTCATAAATGCTTGCCTTAGACATCTTACCACCTCTTTTCTTTCATCCATAAACAAAATCAACATAAAATTGAGAGAGGACGAATGCCCTCTCTCAAACTTAGTTTCTATGCTACTGTTGCTATCTTATCACTCTTTTTCCCTAATTTCAAGGTTTTTTCTAAGAAAATCATGATTTTTAATATTCCCCAATAAAAACGCGCACATCTTTGTACATCTGCTCCCATCATATGAAAATCCCCAAGATTTCCTATGCAACAAAAAAGCTCTTATCAAATGATAAGAGCTTTAGCAGTCCGTACGGGAATCGAACCCGTGTTTCCGCC
>OLSQ01001629.1_pt1 | contig 17990 bp, 15 predicted proteins | sample 1672561 | NCBI WGS metagenome assembly OLSQ01 (sample SAMEA3136699, study PRJEB25190) | human gut metagenome | biome: human gut; feature: human-associated habitat; material: faeces | place: Austria | collected 2013 | reverse complement strand
TAACGAGACGATGAGAATCGTCCATATCGGAGACCCATTAGGCAATGATGAGAATAGAGAGCAAGTGCCTGTCATTCCTGGAGCCACAGCAGTGTTCCCAGTGAGAGAAGATGGTGTAGAAATGAACTGGGGACTTACTGGCGATTCTCTCCAGAAGCTGATAGACGAGGGTGTAGTTCGAGTGACTCCAGGCTCAGATAATCAACCATATGTATTCCGTTATGTTAGCGCAAACTATAAACAGAAGATTAACTCTGGCCGTTGGGCGATACGAGGATGTCGTGACGACGGAACAAAAATCATTGTCGAAGTTGAAGGTAAAGTCACTCGTGCTACAACTGTCTGGCAGAACAAACTGCATGATGCAGGTCAGTATGGTACCAGTATGTTACACCAGATAATTGGGCATGGAAGGTTCAACTTTCCCAAATCTGTTTATGCAGTTCTTGATTCAATAAGATATGTGACTGCTAATAAACCTAACGCCCTGATCATCGACTTCTTTGCCGGCAGCGGCACGACTCTTCACGCTGTCAACCTTCTCAATGCTGAGGACGGTGGACATCGCAGGTGCATCATGGTGACCAATAACGAGGTCTCAGCAGAGGAAGCTAAGACGCTGACGGCGCAGGGGTTCAAGCCTGGGGATGAGGAGTGGGAGAAGCTGGGTATTGCCCGGTATGTGACCTGGCCACGGACGGTGTGCTCCATTGAGGGGCATGACGTGAATGGACAGCCGCTGAAGGGCAACTATATCGGAAGTGATCGGCCTATGAGCGAAGGATTCCCAGCCAACGCCGCTTTCTTCCGACTTGGCTTCCTAGACAAAGCGTCTGTACGTGTAGGACGGCAGTTCCGGGAGATGCTGCCAACGCTGTGGATGAAGGCAGGCTGCTACGGCCCATGTCCGACGATGGAGGGAGATGCCGTTCCGGATATGCTGATCCTCCCGCAGAACCACATGGCTGTTCTGAACAACAGCGGGGATTATGCTTTATTCGCGGAGCGGCTACAACAGGAGACCGGCATTGACACCGTGTACCTGGTGACCGACTCCGATGCCGACTACCGCGCCATGTCCCGGGGATTGGCAGCGCCTCACAAATACCAGCTCTACCGTGATTATCTGGATAACTTCCGGATCAACAGCAGGAGGTAACGGCGATGCGAGACGAATTGATGGGTTTCCAGAAAAAAGCTGTCGCCGCGCTGCTGAGTGGGCTAAGCAGTGCTGTGAGCTATCACAAGGTCGATGGCCGTCCCCAGGTGATCGCTTTCCGTGCACCGACTGGCTCCGGAAAGACGATTGTGATGGCCACCGTCATTGAGGATGTGCTCTGCGGCAACGAGACCCGCATTGAGCAGCCGGAGGCGATCTTTGTCTGGCTCTCCGACTCACCACAGCTGAACGAGCAGTCGAAGATGAAGATCATCCTGAAGGCCGACAAGATTCAGCCAGGCCAGTGCATCACGATCAGCGATGATTCATTCGACCAGGAATTGCTGGAGGACGGACATATCTATTTCCTGAACACCCAGAAGCTGGGCCGCTCCAGCCGCCTGGTCACTGGCGGCGATGACCGTACCTGGACGATCTGGCAGACCCTGCAGAACACTGCAGAGCAGAAGGGCGACCACCTTTATATCGTCATTGACGAAGCGCATCGCGGAATGCAGGACCGGGAAGCGGCCCGTGCCACCACCATCATGCAGAAGTTCCTGAAGGGCAGTGAAGCGGATGGCCTGGCTCCCATGCCGATTGTCATTGGCATGAGCGCTACGGATGAACGCTTCCGCAGGCTGGTGGGCAATATTTCTTCGGTTCGTCATGATGTGGATGTGCGTACGGATGAAGTGCGATCTTCCGGCCTTCTGAAGGACAGGATCATCATCACCTATCCGGAGCAGGATACCATCGACGATATGGTCATTCTGGAAGCCGCTGCCGATGAATGGAAGAACAAGTGCGACCATTGGAACTATTATTGTGTCAGCCAGAAGAGCCAGCAGGTGCGTCCTGTTCTGGTAATCCAGGTAGAAAACCGCAGCAGCGACAGCGCATCAGCCACCGAGATTGGCGAGTGCATTGCCAAAATCGAAGCGAGAACCGGCGCGCATTTCTCCGAGCATGAAGTGGTGCACACCTTTGGATCAACGGGTACGATTGAAGTGGGTGGGCTGAAGATCCATCATGTGGATGCCGCTGATATCGCCGACAACAGAACCATCCGTGTGGTGTTCTTCAAGGAAAACTTGTCTACAGGCTGGGACTGCCCGCGGGCAGAAACCATGATGTCTTTCCGTCACGCACAGGATGCCACCTATATCGCCCAGCTGCTGGGCCGCATGATCCGCACACCTCTGCAGCGGCATATTGACGTGGACGAGACGTTGAATGAAGTCCGTCTGTTCCTGCCGCACTTCAACCGGGATAATGTGGAGATCGTGATGAAAGCCCTGCGCGACGAGGAGGGCAGCGAGATCCCAGCCGACGTGGAGGGCGAGGCCTATGGCGGTGACCAGCGCGAGACCTGGGGCTATCGTCCTCGTCCACAACACCAGACGCCTGGGCAGGTTTCCATGGAAGACTGGCAGCAGGCTCAAGGAATGCCGGCTGACCCGGTCTTTACCACGCCATCTTCAGAAGGCGCGGCTCAGCAGCCTAGCAATGGTGGCGCAAGCACTCAGCCCGTTCCTGCTCCTACGAATATCGACCACCCTTCTGTTCATAAGACTCCTTCGTCGTCAGATGATCATACCCCTGGGACACCTGCTGATCAGCAGCCTGCTTCTGAAACTCCTGCGCAACCAAGCCCGGAGCAGATGACCTTGCCGCTGACCGGAACGATTGACCGGGAAGCTGTAGCAAGGTTTATCAATGAAACAGGGTTGATTACCTATGAAATCAAGCCCTTCCGGACGACAGACTATCTGCCATCTCTGATCAGTCTGGCATCTCTGATCAAGAATACCGGTCTTGACCCGTATGCTCTCCATAAGATTCAGCTGGATGGAATCAAGATGGTTGAGGCGCACATCCAAAAGCTGAAGGATGCCGGAGAGTATGCAGCCATGTCTGCCGAGGTGAAAAAGCTGAATCTCTCTTGGCAGGTATTTGATGCCTTTGGTCTGGCTATCGATAGGGATCATGAATACTCGTATTACACATCTTCCGATGAAGACATTGATCGGAAATTCCGTATCGCGGAGAAAATCCTGGGAGGCTTTGGTCTCGGTGCAGCTTATGGTGTGCCACACTTTGATCCGGAGAATCCCAACCAGTACATGATTGATATTATTCTGTTTGCTACTGACAAGGACTGTGTTGGCGCGGCAATGAGCGCAGTTGCGACAGGCGTCCAAGGCTTTGTCCTGGTGTACCAAGATCAGAAGACTCTTGGCGAAGCCCTCAAAGATACAGGCGTTGCCGCCGTGAAAGGCGCTGCTCGTGGTGGTTTTATTGGCTGGCTGAGTTCTGTGCTTCGCCATGTTGGAATAAAGAGAAGCATTCCACTACTGTCCAATTCTAACGCTGCCACAATTCTTGCAAGCGGAATTCTCGATTGCGGCTCATTCGTGTATGCATATGCCAGAGGGCAGATAAGCGAGAAGGAGATGGCCGAAGGAATACTTAACACTACTGCAAAAGGAGCTGCTACAGTATACTTCACCAATTTCGCCACGAAAGCTCTAGGCATTTCGAATCCATGTATCCCTATGGCGATCTATACTGCCTTCAGCTTTATTGCTTCTGCCACTAAGACGATCATTACGAATGCTAATCTGCAAGCTGAAGAATATCGCCGAGTCACCATGCTGTATGAACAGGCAACTGTTATGCAGGCCGCCTATCAGCAGCAGATTCTCGCAAACATAGACCGGTATGAACAACGCATTAGAAGAGACATGCACAAGCTGATCACATCTTTTGCTTACGATATCGATACGGGCAGAAACTATGATAATGCGCTTCGTTCTTTGACAACATTTGCAAGAAGCATGGGGATCGTTCTTCAATATGCAGATTATTCCGATTTTGAAGCAGCAATGGTCAATGGATCTACTTTCAGGCTGGAGTGATCTTCTGCTTCATTGAGGCTCCTTCAGTCCAGCGCCCACTCCACGCCTTCCTCGTCATCTTCCCACAACTGTGAATCGACCAGCCCCTCAATGCCCGAGGAACACACTCCGAAAGGCTCTGACCCATCATACGCCGGCTCCACGCAGACAACCTGTGTGGGGCCGTTTCTGCGCCAGTTCAGATCATCATAGCTGTTGCGTTCCATGGCAATCTCCACGGCTTCCTCTTCGCTCTCTGCTTCGATGGCGTCCTCAAAGATCAGCTGTCGGCATAAAGTCACGTTCCACATCATGATTCTTCTGTCTCCTTCCTGCCGCTGGGAATGGCATTTCTATTGAGCAGCTTCAGCAAAATATCCTGATGTACGCCTTGCAAAATGAACTTGGAAATCAGATTGCTGTCGGTGTTACGGGCAACAAGTACGTGCTTCCGGTATTCATCCTCAAAGTTGGGATCATCGAGTGAGGGCATTGCAACGACGCCGCGGCGATTCTGCAGGTACTTCTTGGCTTTCCGATCAAAGCCTTTCAGATACTGCATGAGCAGCCCGGACTTTTCCAGGCATTTCAGCTGGTCGGGATGTGCCATACGAAGGTACAGGTAGTGCAAGGTGCCGTATTCGCTAATACCTTTCAGCCCGGGCAGTTCAGGGCTGTAGGGAATGTAGATGTGTCCGCAGAGGCGATAGTTGATACCGTTGATGGTGACGTTCTTCTTCATGTTCATCATGTTGATCTCTCCTTGTGTTTATGGGAATGGAAAAGCCGCCTCCGAGGAAGCGGCTGAGTGATAAAGTGGGTGATAAAACTGGGCGATAAATCAGGCTGTGATGAAGCCAAGCACCCGATACAGCAGATCGGCGGCTTTTCCGATGATCCAGCTGGCAAGGTGCGGTGCTGCCAAAAGGAACAGGCCCAAGCCCAGACATTGATACGCCATTGCCGATGGAGCACCGGCAATCCACTCGATGGCGGCACCGAAAATGAACAGCCCTGAGACCAGGCTTGTGACCATAGAACCAATCCCGATCAAGATGGCACAGGCCGCATGACACAGGAACAGTGCCAAGGCCGCAGGCATGGCAATTAGCTTCAACGGCAGTCTGATGATGCGTCTGATCATGTTGGGCACCTCCTGCATCAATTCTTTGTGCAAAATCCAAGGCCGGAATCTGTCTGTTTTCTATTCCGGGTGGACAGTGGTGATCTTGTCCACCCGTAGCATCGGTTACCAAAGGTATGGTCTGAAACTGGATTTTTGTGCTCAGATGGAGATCAGCTCAGCCAGGATGATTTCTTCTGCTCTATTCCTGACGCTGTTCATTCTCCCGACCCACAGCATCTGGTCCTGCGCCTTCAACCTCTCATCAACGCCCTCGCTGCACTGCATCTGCCGGATGATGACTTCCAGCCGGGCTTGGGCTTGCTCGTTCAACTCAGCCAAGGTCTGATACAGCTTGCCGGACAGGATCAGCCGGGTGTACATTCCGGGCCTGTGCTCCTTCAGGTAGTCCCGATGCATCCGGCCCCATTTCCCGATGGGCTTGGAATCCGCTTCCGAGGCAGTGAGATCCGGGAAGTAGTAGTCACCGTGGAGCGTGTAATCCAGTCCGTTCTGATTGTCGTGAATGTGCCGGGGAAGATGGGGATTCATGTTCATACTGGTTTCCATAGCCATTCTCCTTTCGCCGTTTGGTCATACTGCCTGCTGTGCTGATGGTTTATGCGCTGCGTAGTAGTCTCTTCGGTGAGCAAGATGCTTCTCACGTTTGGCTGCGGCTATCGGATCGGTGAGGGCTGCTTGGTTGAGCTTTCGCCTGCTCCTGGTGGTTGCTTCGACTTGCTTTGCCCGCTCGGCAGTAAGCCTCTCCGCCGCAACGGGATCTGTTTCAGCCTGTGCCCGAAGCTCAGCGCGCAGCCGTTTCTGCCGCTCGTTATTCTTGCGCTGCTTTTCCCGCTGCTTTGTCTCATATTCAGCGGCAAACTCAGGATCATTGGCGGCTCTCTGCTTCTGTCGTTCTGCAAATGCTCTGCCATAGCTGCGTCGGCGTTCTATCTTCTCTTCCAGATCTCTGGCTGCTTCAGGATCGGTTTTGGCCCGTTCCGTAAGATCATCCATCTTCGCCTTTGCTCTTGCATTAGCTGCTGCATTCTTCGCTTTGAGCGCCTCTGCAAATGCAGGATCTGAAGCTGCCTTTTCTTTGGTCTTTGTCCGGTACTGTGCCTGCTTTGCCCTCCCGTAGGCTCTGCGTTTTTCCAGCTCTGCGGCCGCGGCGGGGTCGCTGTCAGCAATCTGTGCAAGCTCTTTCTGACTCATGGATAGGAATGGGTTCGGTGGGACATATGTGCCATTCGCAATGGCTTCCTGCTTTTTCTCTTCTTGCCGCTTCTGCTGGTAGGCACGGTTGTATGCCCGCCTCTTTTCCTTTTCCGCTTCGAGCTTCGCAGCGATTTCCGGATCGTGCTCAGCCTGTTCGATGAGCTCAGCCCTTCTCCGGGCTTTTCGTTCTTTTTCCCTCTGTTTCGACTGTTCGTCCAGGTTCTTTTTCGCAACGACCGCCGAGTATTCCCGGAACGCCGCGTTCAGTGCGTCGCCGTCCCGTGCCTTGAAAAAGACCAGATACTTGGGAATCTCTTCGGTGGTATCCTTCTTGACGGCATAGTCGATGCCGTATTTCCGGGCCACGCGGTCAAAGTCCTTGATGTTTTTATCGCTGATCTCAATGTTCTGAACGCCCTGATTCTGACCGACCAGCTCTGCCACCGACTGTTTCCCGCGCGGCGTGATTGCTGCGGCCTGGGCTTTCTTTGCCTGCGATTTGCTGTGGTGATTCAGAAACTGACGGATTGCCCACTTGAGTGTGCGTCCGGTCAGCTTTGCGCCGGATATGGTCAGCGTGACGGTTCTGTTTTCAACTTCCTCCTGCAAGGTGCATCATCTCCTTTCTCTGCATACTTTCCGGACGGCGGTTACAGCTCCATGCCCGGCGCTTTCCTGTCCGGCTTCGGATTGGACGCCGTGGGCTCCGTGGGAATCGCCATGATGCTGCGCCCCATCTTCAGAAACGCCTCCGGCTTTTTGAATTTCTCCTCATACTTTTTCTGAAGCTCCTTCGGAATGGAGGAGAAGTGATCGCCCTCCGCACCGCAGATGAAAAAGGTTCCGGCGACAACATCGATGATTTTTCCATCGTCGTCCCGGATGGCCCGGTTCAGCGGCAGGCCGGAAATCTTGCCTTCCTCGTTGCAGACCAGCGTGACCGGATCACGGAAGAAGGGAGCCTCCTGAATGTAGCCGCCCACAACCTTCTGCATATCCTCAAGGGAGGAGCCGATGGTGGTCATTCTGGCATACTGTCCGGGCTCCACGAGCAGCACCTCAATGGGCTTGTCCGCCTCGATTTCCTGCCCGTCATTGCAGCTGAACTCCGCACCGACGAAGTGATCGGCATCCAACACCACATCACCCTTGTCCCACATTTCCTCGACCATTGCCTGCGCTTCCTCTTTGGTTGCTGCCTCAACCGTGATGGACTTCTGAAGTGTTGCTGTCCAGCTCGTTCAGCAGCTTGGTGGCCTTCTGATCGGCACAGCCGATGGCCTCCATGACCTCCTCCAGCGTGAAGATGATGAACACGCGCCCCTGTTCGTCCAGCCAGCCGTTTTTACGGCTCAGGCTCATCCTGTCCAGCAGAATGCCGTAGAGGATTTTGGCCTCGGCAGAGATGGACTTGAAGCGTTCATCGGTAAACAGTGCCTTGGGGATGCGGTAAAAGGCAAACTGATCCGCTTGGGCACCGTAGAAATAATCCAGCGTCACTTGGCGCGCCCCCTCTCAAGCGAACGAAGAATCTCCTTCGTACACCAGCCGATGCACGGTCCGCACTTGCCATACGGACAGTCATCGCATTCGCTCACGGGTTTCGTTTCCGGCGTTGGCCGATCATAATAGCAGCCCTTCAGCATACAGCCGTGTCTGCCGTAGTAATAGCAGTACCGGCAGTCCTTCGGCTTGCCGTTCTCACAGTAATCTGTCATGGCATTCATCCTCCTGAAAATGGGTACAAAAAAAGCGCGTCTGTCCAGCCATAAGGCATTCTCCCCGGAGGGAGAGACAGACGCGCAAGGCGTGTTCATATTCAATTTTGGCAATAAAAAATGGGCTAAGCGTCCATCGCTTACTCCCAGTATAACATCAGCTATTCAGTTTCGGCACTGCCCAAATGCAACGGCTTATGCCGCAAATTCCTTGAAATTACGGGCTTTTTCTGGTGTTAGTCCACAAATAACAGCCTCATTCGCCAGCATGAAGTCGAACGAACGCGCTGCATGCTGGTCGCTGGACAGCGTGGAGCCATAGGCGATGTGCATGGCTTCCTCGCCATCGCCCTTGAGCATCATGTCCGCCTTAGCGATGGCGTAGGTTTCAGGTTGGATTTCCTGCCCGAACAGATGGATGGAGACCTTCTTGCCGTTCTCCGCAGCGATCCTGTTCAGCCGATCCTGCGCCACCGTCAGCATACCGCCCGTGCCGCACGCGCCGTCATAGCAGGAGTAGGTGGCGTCCTTGATCTGATCCGCGATGGGCGCAAACACAAGGTCGGCCATCAGCTCCACGACGTCGCGGGGCGTCCAGTGCTCACCGGCCTCCTCGTTGTTGGCCTCGTTGAAGCGGCGCACAAGCTCCTCGAAGATGGTGCCCATGGCATGGTTGTCCAGCCCGGGCAGATTGCCGCACGGCTTCGGGCTGAGGTTGATGTCCTTGCTGATGAACTTCTGGATAACCGCGCCGAGAATGTCGGCCTCGATCATGGTGTCAATCTGGTTGCGGAACTTGAACTTGTCCAGAATTTCCTGCACGTTGGGCGAGAAGCCGTCGAGATATGCCTCAAAATCCGCTTTGAGCTTCTGCAGTGTTGGGCGGCTGGTCAGGTCGCGCAGGCAGAAGGGCGAAGCGTTGCAGAACGCCTGCCCGGCTGTATTGCACAGTGCACCCCACTGGTTGGTGATGCCTGCCTCATCGAGCTTTTTCTTCATGCCGAGCACCTGCGGCTTGGTGTCCTCGAGCACAGCATCCAAACGGCGGATGACCGTCATCGGCAGAATCACATCGCGGTACTTACCGCGCACATACACATCCCGCAGGCAATCATCGGCGATGCCCCAGATAAAGTTTGCAATAGTATTGAGCATACGAGCGTCCATCGGTCTGGCCTCCTGAATCTCTGTTGTGCGTTAATCCTCGTCATCGACAAATTCCATGATGTCTCCGATGTTGCAGTCGAGGGCTTTGCAAATCCTGGCAAGCACTGTCGTGGTGACGGCTTCACCTTTGCCCATCATGATGATGACGCCTGAGCTGATGCCTGCGGCGAGCAGCAGGTCCTTCTTGCGCATCCCTTTGTCGATGAGCAGTTTCCAAAGCTTATTGTAACTTGTTGCCATCAAGGTTCACCTTCCTGCTGTCGAGCGGTATCACCATCATTATACGATATATGTTGCATCTTTGCAATCGACAGACATACGAAAAGAAGAATTACTCTTGCTTTTATGTGAATAAAGCGATGCATAGAGATGGCGGGTAAAGGCAGAAATGAAAAACGTGAAACAGCATGAACTGCTCGCGTCTTTCCGTGATGGGTGTTTGAAATATGATCATTTTGATATGCGCCGAGGTCATGACCTGTTACGCAATCATCCCAAAGAACCTCAGTGCATCTTCAATCGCCTTTTCCTTATCCGGCGGGCAGATCAGCATCTTTGCGCTCTCGGACTTCGCCTTGTTGTAGCACCCGCGCTCAATGATCCCGTGCTTTCTTTTCACTTGAGCGATGTACAGCGGCGTGACGTTCAGGCCGGTCTGTTCCTTCACTCGCGCCTGAATCTCGCCATAGGTCGCCTTGCTTTCGGCCTTGGTGACGGCGAGCTCGTCTGCGTCGATGCCGACCTTGACGATATCATCCGGCTTTTGTTGGACCAATGACATAACCGTTTCCACATGTTCCGTCCCCGGAAACATATCCACCGGCGTTGCCCATTCCGCCTGATATCCGCCGTCCACCAGCACGCGCAAGTCCCTTGCGAGGGTTTCCGGGTTGCAGGAAACGTACACAACCCGCTTTGGTTTCAGCATCAGCAGACTTTGCAGGAACTTCTGGTCGCTGCCGGCGCGGGGCGGATCCATCATCACTACGTCTGGCGCGTTTCCCTCCTTGGCGAGCTTCTGCATGAAGCGCCCTGCGTCGTCGCAGAGGAAGCGCGCGTTCTCCACGCCGTTGCGGCGGGCGTTCTCCTTCGCATCGCGGATGGCATCGGCATTCAACTCCACGCCGATGAGCTGCTTGCAGCCGTCCGACGCGCACAAGCCAATCGTACCCGTACCGCAGTAGGCGTCCAGCAGGATTTCTGCGCCTGTCAGCTGCGCCGCGTCAATCGCCGTTCGGTAGAGGACTTCGCATTGCTTCGCGTTCACCTGATAGAAACTCTGCGGGCTGATGCGGAAGCGCTTGCCGCACAGTTCATCCTCCATGTACCCCTCGCCATAGAGGGTGATTTCCTTCGTGCCCAGCACCATGCTGGTTTCGCGCTGATTGCAGTTCAGCACGACGGTCGTGATTTCCGGGTGGCGCTGAATCAGCTCCTGCACAAATGCCTTTTTGCCCGGAAATTCAAGGCTCGTTGCCACCAGCACGACCATAATCTGCCCCGTCACATGCCCCGTGCGGATGAGGATATGGCGTAGGAAGCCGCGGTGCGTGTACTCGTTGTAGATGCGCAGCTTGTAGGCAGGCAGCATGGCGACGATGGTCTGGATGATGCGGTCGGCACGGCGATCCTCAATCAGGCAGTGCCGCACGGGCACGACGCGGTGCGTCCCCATGGCGTAGACGCCGCTGATGGGCTTGCCCGCCTTGTCCACAGCCAGCACGGCATGAACCTTGTTGCGGTAGTGGAACGGGTCGTCCATGCCCAGAATCGGGCGGACTTCGCAAATTCCGTCCAGCAGTTCCGCCACGCGCTGCTGCTTCCATTGCAGCTGCTCCGCGTAGGACAGGCGGGTCAGCTGGCATCCGCCGCATTTCGCCGCGGCGGGACAGTTCCAGCGGATTTCGCGCGCCGGACGCGGGGAAGTCGAATGCTCCTTCGGCGGATTCGGACGCGTTTCCTGCATTCGGCGGGTGGTCAGGTGCTTCGGTCGGCGGAAATTGCTCATCGTGTATGTACTCCTTCATTCTCTGTGGGTTCGCTCCATTATAACACGCTTCTCCCTGCCGCTTCAAGTCTTGTTTTTCCATCTTTTCATTTTCGCGCGACTATGCTACAATAGAAGAAACAATCTTCCGTGAGGCGATTTCGATGCTGTTTTCTTCCTCCCCCATCCGTTGTCGGACGTTCTCCTGTATGCGCGGTGATTTGACCATCTGCGGCACAGAGTACCGTCCGAATGGCGAAAAGCTCCCGATTGCCATTGTCTGCCACGGTTTTATGGCAAATCAGCAGACCGTCCGGCAGTACGCGCGGGTGCTGGCGAAAATTGGTTACTGTGCGTACTGTTTCGACTTCTGCGGCGGCAGCGTTCCACCCTTGGGACGGAGTGACGGCGCGACGACGGACATGTCGGTGCTGACCGAGGTGCAGGATTTGGAAGCCGTCATTCGCTATACGCAGTCGCTTCCCTATACCGGCAATACGCTGCTGCTGATGGGCTGTTCGCAGGGCGGGATGGTGTCCGCGCTGACCGCTGCGAAGCATCCGGATGCAGTAGACAGGCTCGTGCTGTTCTACCCGGCCTTCTGCATCCCCGACGACGCGCGCGCGGGGCACATGATGATGGCGCACTTCGACCCTCAAAATCTGCCGGAGAAGATTCACTGCGGGCCGATGCCGCTGGGGCGCTGCTATCCCGAAGCCGTCATGCATATGGACGTTTTCCGCGAAATCACGCCGTATACCGGGCGGGTGCTGATTGTCCACGGCACGGCGGACGGCATCGTCAAGCCGGATTATGCGAAAAAGGCGGCGGAAGCGTATGCGAACGCGGAACTGCACTTGATTGACGGTGGAGCGCATGGGTTTAACCGCCGCCATGACGCGGAGGCGATTCGCTATTTGACCGCATTTGCCGCTTTGTGAGGGGGATTTTATGACCACCGTCGAAATCTGGGGTGCCCGCGCCGGGCAGACGCAGTCCCGCCTGTTTGAAGAAATCCGCCAATGCCGTGAAGCTGGTCAGCGTGTCCTGCTGCTTGTACCGGAGCAGTACACCCTGCAAGCCGAGCGGGAACTGGTGGAGCAGCTGAATTTGCCGGGGCTGCTGGATTTGGATGTACTGTCGCCGCGCAGGCTGGGTCGGCGCATCCGGGAGAGCGCTGGCCATTCGCCCAAGGCCGCGCTGGACGAAAGCGGGCGACGGATGGCACTGGCGCAGGCGCTTTCCCTGAAGCAGGAGGAGCTGCACTATTATCGCCGCGTCGCGTTGTCACCCGGGCTGCCGGAGAAGCTGTCCACGCTGCTGATGGACTTCCAGCGCACGGGGCTGTCAAACGAAGAATTTGCCGCCTATGCGGAGGAGCTGCCATCCGGCGCACTGAAGGCAAAGGCGCATGATTTGCTGCTGCTTTGGCAGACGTATGACGCGCTGATTGCCGAGCGCTTTCAGGATGAGCCGACGCAGCAGTTTGAGCTGGTGGAACGGCTGCCGGAAAGCGGGCTGATGCGCGATGCCGCCGTGTTTGTCTACCAGTTTGATATGCTGCCAACGCCGCTGTGCGTCCTGCTGGCGACCGCTGCGCCGGAGTGCGCCCGCATGGTCGTTGCGTTCACGATGGACAAGGACACTGCAAGCGATGGACACGTTTTCGCCTCCCAGCGCAAGAGTGCGGCGGAACTGACCGGCTGGCTGCGTCAGCGCGGCGTTCCCGTGCAGTGGAAGTGGCTGCCAAGCGAACCCGCTGGGCGCGACGAAGCCCTCCGCCACCTCGAAGCGCACCTGTTCGCCCGTGATGGCGTGGTGTACCCCGGCGACGCGTCCGCCCTGACACTCCATGCCGCCGCGAACCCGTATGCCGAAGCCGCTTTCGCCGCGCAGACGCTGCAAAGCTGGCACGAACGCGGCATTCCGTGGCAGTATATGGCGGTCGCGCTGGCGGATGCGCAGGATATGGCCGGCATCCTCGCCGTCACGCTGCAAAGCGCGGGGATTCCCTGCTATCAGGCGCGGAAGGACAGTGCGGCGCGGCACGGCTTGAGTCGGATGCTCGTCGGCGCACTGCGTTGCATCTCCAGCGGATTTCTCCGCGCGGATGTGCTGCAAGTGGCAAAAAGCGGCTTTTCTTCCCTGACCCGCGACGAAGCCGATTCGCTGGAGAACTACGCCATCACGCACGGCATCAACCGCGGCAAGTGGCTGCGTCCGTTCCCTTATGGCGACGACGCGGCGGATATGGACGAACTGCGCGTCCGGCTGATTTCGCCTGTGCAGGCCCTTCGGGATGCGCTCCGCCGCGCAAAAACAGCGGGGGATTCCGTCGAGGCAATTTTCCGCTTCTTGGAGGATACCAATGCGTATGACCGCCTGATGGCGCGCGAGGAAGCGCTGCTTTCGCGCGGGATGGCGGCGGAAGCAACGCAGAATCGGCAGGTATGGACAATCCTGATGACGCTGCTTGATCAGCTGTATGCGCTGCTGAGCACGCAAAAGGCAAATCAGCGGGATTTGGCACGGTTCGTGGAATCAGGTTTGACAGGCGCGTCGATTTCGTCCCTGCCGCCGCAGCCGGACACGGTGATGATCGGCGAAGCGGGGCATTTGATGACCGGGCGGATTGATGCGCTGCTCGTCATGGGAATGCAGGACGGCGCGCTGGGCAGCACGGCGGATTCGCTCCTGTCCGAGACGGAGCGGCGCACGCTGTGCGACTTGGCGCAGCGCGCGATTGGTCTTACGCAGCAGGAGACGTGCGCCCTGCGGCAGTCGGACTTCTACCGTACACTATCCCTCCCCCGGCGCTTTCTGACCGTCACCTGTTCGCAGGGCGGGCAGGACGGCACGGCGTTTCGTCCGGCGGGGCTGCTGGAGGACATGACGCAGCTATTCCCACATATGGTGGTATCCGGCGGCGTGCTGGCAAACGACGTCGCACCGCTCTCCCCCGCCATGGCGCTGGATGCACTGCCGCACCACCTGCGGCAAGCTGTCGACACCGACACGCCGCTTCCGGAGCAATGGGCGAACGTCCTGCGCTGGCTGTATTTCGACCCGGAGTGGCACAGCCGCTGTCAGGCCGTGCTGGATGCGCTGAACCGCCACGGCACGGCAATTTTCCTCTCCCGCGACCACACGCGGCGGCTCTTCACGCAGGACAAGGTGTCCATCAGCCGTTTGGAGGGCTTCGCGCAGTGCCCGTATCGGCACTTTGTGAACTACGGCTTGAAGCCCGTCATCCGCCGCGAGTACGAGTTCGACCCGGCGGATGTGGGCGATTTCTACCATGCCGCGATGGAGGGGTACGCCGCCCTTGCGCTGAAGGAGCCGGATTTTCCGGATTTGCCGGACGAAAAAATCCACGCGCTGATGGATACGGTGCTGCTGCCGCTGACGACCGCGTGGGCAGATGGTCCGCTGAATGAAACGCCGTCCCTGCGCCTGCAGGGCGAGAAGTACCGCCGAACGGTGCACCGCGCCGCGTGGATGTTCACGCATCACGCGCAGCACAGCCGCTTCCGCACCGTCGGCGAGGAAGTTGTGTTTGGCGAGGAGGACGGGCTGCCCCCGGTGGTGCTGACGCTGCATGATGGACGGAAAATCGCCCTGCGCGGCAAAATCGACCGCATCGACCGCTGGGAGGGCGACGAGGGCGTGTACCTGCTCGTATCCGACTACAAGAGCAGCCACCGCGACATTGACCCGACGCGCCTATGGTACGGGCTTCAATTGCAGCTGCTGCTGTATCTGCAAGCCGCGTGCGAGGGGCTGGACGGCAATCCGGCGGGCGCATTCTACTTCACGATTCAAGACCCGATGGTAGATACGGCGGATGTAAAGGAATCCGCGGAAAAGGCGATTGCGAAAAAGCTGCACCTGAAAGGCATTGTGCTGGCGGATGTGGACGTGGTGGAAGCGCTGGATTCCAATCCGGGATATTCGTTCACGAAAATCTTTAATGCGGATAGCAGCGTCGCTTCCTCGTCTGATGGCTACACGTCGGAGGAAATGGCAGCGCTGCTTGCCCACGCCAAGAAGATGGCGGCGGAACTGGCCGACCGCATCCGCAGCGGCGAAATCACCCCGTCCCCCGCCGTCATCAGAGACTGGAACGCCTGCCAGTGGTGCGACTGCGCCGGAGTCTGCAAGCTCGACACGTCCATCCCCGGTCATGAAAAACGTGAACTTCCGCCGCTGAAGAAGCAGGATTTATTGACCCTCATGGCGAATGATACAGATGCACCCGGCAACGAGGAGGACACGTCACCATAAAAGCGGTGAATTTTTCTCCCGAACACAAAGGAAATTCATCAGAGGCATTGCATCCGGGCGCAAAATGGTTTATAATAGAGACACGAAACTCTCACTCACAAGGAGGCGTTTACCCATGATTCAGATTATCGCAGGCAAGAAGGGCTCCGGCAAGACCAAGCGGCTGATTGACATGACCAACAACGCGGTCAAGACCAGCTCCGGCAACGTCGTTTTCCTCGACAAGAACGACAGCTATATGTACGAAGTGGACCGTGCGGTTCGTTTCGTCAACGTCGAAGAGTACAGCGTTTCCAGCGCGGAAATGTTCCTCGGCTTCCTCGGCGGCATGCTCGCCAGCAACTACGACGTCAAGACCGTCTTCATCGACGCGTTCCTCAAGCTGATCAAGATTGACCTCGCCGACGCGAAGTGGTTCTTCGACAGCCTCGAAAAGTACGCGCAGAAGCATGATGTGACGTTCGTGCTGTCCGTCAGCGCCGATCCCGAAGCGCTGCCCGACTTCTGCAAGGGCTACATCATCTAATTGGAACAGCCCACGAGGGAGCATGTAAGCCGCCGCCCTTTTGGTATTTTGCGCGCAGTGGGCAAGGGGGCGAGTGCAGGCTTCTCCTGTTTTCATTGTCCCTTGTCGTTCCCGCAGGAGCGCCCCCCTGCAACATAATTACCTCTTATAATAGGTAGGAAACCCAGCAACCGCAAGCAGAAACTCGGCAAGAACCCCTTCTTGCCCTCAACCCAGCAGGCATCGCCCTGCGGATAGGAGCGTGATTTCCACCCGCGGCGGCGCCTGCGTCACGGCGTCCCAAGCCATCCTGCGCGGTCTTGCGCCCGATGGCGGTCTGTATGTCCCGGCGGTGTTCCCGCAGATGACGCTGGCGGACATTGCCGCGCTGACCAAGCTCGACTACCGCGCCCGCGCGCTGACCATCCTCCGGGGCTATCTTGATGATTTCAATGCGCAGGAACTGGCGGACGCAATTGCCAGCGCCTACGAAGCCGCCAAGTTCGATGACGCCGCGATTGCGCCCACGAAGAAGCTCGACAGCAATACTCATGTGCTGGAACTCTTCCACGGGCCGACGCTCGCGTTCAAGGACATGGCATTGCAGCTGCTGCCGCACCTGACGACGCTCTCCGCCAAGAAGAACGGTGAAAACCGCGAAGTGGCAATCCTCGTCGCAACCAGCGGCGACACGGGCAAGGCGGCACTCGAAGGCTTCAAGGACGTGCCGGGAACATCCTGCACCGTCTTTTACCCGACTGACGGCGTCAGCGACGTGCAGAAGCTGCAAATGACCACCACCGGCGGCGAAAACACGCACGTCATCGCCCTGAACGGCAATTTCGACGATGCGCAGTCCGGCGTGAAGGCGCTGTTCTCCTCCGCGGATTTCCATCAGCAGGTGAACGCGCGCGGCAAGGTGCTTTCCTCCGCCAACTCGATTAACTTCGGCCGCCTCGTGCCGCAGATTGTCTATTATTTCTCCGCCTATGCCGATTTGCTGAACGCGGGCGCGATTGCGCTGGGCGACGAGGTGAATTTCGTCGTGCCGACGGGCAATTTCGGCAATATCCTCGCGGGCTACTACGCGCGGAGCATGGGGCTGCCGGTCAAGAAGCTCATCTGCGCCTCCAACCGCAACAACGTGCTGACGGATTTCTTCCTTGGCGGCGTTTACGACACGCGCCGGCAGTTCTTCAAGACGACCTCCCCTTCGATGGATATCCTGATTTCCTCGAATTTGGAGCGTCTGCTGTTTGAATGCGCCGACCGCGACGGCGCGCTGATTGCCCGCTGGATGCAGCAGCTGCGCACGAGCCAGTCCTACGCCGTTGGTCAGCAGCGGCAGGAGTGGCTGCTGAGCGTCTTTGCCGCCGGGTACGCCGATGACCGCGACTGCGCGGAGGAAATCGCCCGCGTGTTCGAGCAGCATCACTACCTGATGGACACGCACACCGCCGTTGCAAGCCGCGTCCTGCGCCAGTACCGCGAGACGTCGGGCGATTTGACCCCGACGGTCATCGTGTCCACCGCCAGCCCCTACAAGTTCGCCGCCGATGTGCTGACTGCCGTCGCCGGAAAGAACGCCGTCGCCGGACTGGATGCATTCGTCTGCTCGGATGAATTGGAAGCGCGTTCGGGGATGCCCGTGCCGCAGCAGGTGAAGGCACTTTTCAGGCGGACGATAGATACGGGTATTCAGCACGGAACGGTCACGATTATGCTGGGGAAGAACGGGTATGAGGTGACAACCTACCGCATAGATGGGAAATATGAGGATTCAAGGCATCCTGAGAGCGTGGAATTCACACCTAATCTTGAGGAGGATTTGAAGCGGCGTGATTTTACCATCAATGCGATGGCATACAACGATGAGAATGGCGTTGTCGATATTTTTGGCGGCATTGATGATATAAGAAACCGGATTAT
>OLSQ01001628.1_pt1 | contig 17991 bp, 15 predicted proteins | sample 1672561 | NCBI WGS metagenome assembly OLSQ01 (sample SAMEA3136699, study PRJEB25190) | human gut metagenome | biome: human gut; feature: human-associated habitat; material: faeces | place: Austria | collected 2013 | reverse complement strand
TTCTGTTCAGCCATGTGTTCCTCCCTTATGCGCGGTAGACGATGTCGGCCGCGACCTGATCCGCGGCGGCCTTCCCCTTCAGCGCCTGCAGGCACAGAAGGCCAAACTCGTCAGCCGAGCCCGCCGCGCGGCCGGTGATGACGCGGCCATCCTGCACAGCGCCGCAGGCCGTCATGACGGCGGCGCCCATCTTCTCCTCGAGGCCCGGGTAGCAGGTGGCTTTGCGGCCGTCGGTGATGTGCAGCTGGGCAAGGATCGTGGGGGCGGCGCAGATGGCCGCGATATATTTGCCGTCCGCATAGGCAAGGCGGATGAAATTCATGGCGGTATCGCAGGCGAGGATCGAATGCACACCGCCGAGGCCGCCGGGCAGGATGACCATGTCGGTCGAAGCCAGCTTCAGATCCTCCACGCGGCAGTCGGCCTGTACGCGCACGCCGTGACCGGCCTCGATCAGCGTCCCGCCGATCCCGGCGAGCTGCACTTCCACGCCGCCGCGGCGCAGAATGTCGCACGGCGCAATGGCTTCCATCGGCTCAAAGCCGGTACCCAAGATCATATATACCATTATATTATGCTTCCTCCAGACATTTTTTTACGTACGAATACAGTTCCTCGTGAATATCCTCGATCGAGCGGAGCTTCCCGTCTTTCACGCAGGAGACGACCGTCCAGCCGAAGTAGGCTGCGGCCTGCCGCGCGACCTCGCGGCACTGGTGCAGATACTTGTCGTTGCGCTCGTGGATGTCGGCCTTCGTCCCGGTGTCGCTCTCGCGCTTGCGCATGAGCGTCTCGGCGATCTCCACCGGCATGTCGAGGCACAAAACCAAATCCGGCTTCGGCAGGCCCATGCGGCAAAATTCCAGATCATAGAGCCAGGAGAAGAATTCCTCCCGCGCCGCTCCCTCGAGCTTTCCGCCCTGGTGGACTGCGTTGGACGTCGTATAGCGGTCCGACAGGATGAGGCCGCCCGCCGCGTAATCGTCCTTCCAGACGCGCTGATAGGACGCGTAGCGGTCGACCGCGTAGAAAGTCGAGGCCGCGTAGGCGTTGACGCTGTTCGGGTCGTCGCCGAATTCGCCGTTGAGATACATCCGGATAAGCGCCGACGACGGCTCGAGATACTGCGGAAACTGCAGACGGCGGAACGGGATGTTCTCGCTCTGCAGCCGCTTGGTCAGAAGTGCGAACTGTGTGGATTTTCCGGTACCGTCGGTTCCCTCAAACACGATCAGTTTTCCCATGTTGTTTACCCTCTTATCCGTTTGCCGAGCACGGCAAACAGGTATTTTGGCAGCCGGAGCATACGTCCGAACCGCTTCGGCTCCTTGATGAGCCGGTAGAGCCATTCCAGATTGCAGCGGATCATCCACTTCGGCGCGCGCTTCACGGTCCCCGCGAAGCTGTCAAGCGAGCCGCCGAGGCCGATCATGAGCTTGACGTGCAGCGCGTCCAGATGGTCCTTCATGAAAAGCTCCTGCTTCGGCGCGCCGAGGCAGACAAAGAGCACATCGGGCCGGGCGGCGTTGATCTTCTCGATGATCAGGGCTTCGTCCTTGAAATAGCCGTCGTTCATGCCGCAGATATGCAGCTTCGGGTGCTTTTCGAGCATTTTCTGCGCGGCAAGCTCTGCGATGCCGGGCTTGCTGCCGAGCAGGAACAGGCCGCCGCCTGTCTTCTCAAGGATGGAGAGCAGACGGTCGGCAAAGTCGACGCCCGCGACCTTCTGCTTGAGCGGCGTCTTTAAAAGCTTCGAGGCCAGGACGACGCCGGCGCCGTCCGGCAGGACGAGGTCCGCGCCGTTGATGAGCGCGCGGAGCTTTTCGTCGTGCAGGGCTTCGTAGGCGATCTCGGCATTGGGGGTCACGGCGTAGCAGGTCCTGTCTCCCGCGAGGATCTGTTCGGCGCGGGCGGCGGCCTCATCCATCGTGACGTTATCAAACTGCAGGCCCATGATATCCAGTTTCATGTGCAGGCATACCTCACCAATTTAGAATCATACGCATATCATCTTAGCACATATTTCCGCATTTGTCCACGCAATTTCGGGGCCAATTTCCTTCCGCGGAGTTTCACATGCGCCCGGCGCTGCATAAACTGTTATGAAAGCGAAGCGTGAACGACCCTGGTTTCGGCCACGCGAACCTTTACGATCATATAATAGGAGGTCATCCGAATGTCTGAACCTGCACAGGCTGGCAAGACCTGTGATCTGCGCGGCATCCGTGAGGCTGTTTGCGTGCATACGGGGAAAATCACGGACAGCTGCCTTGCCAAAGACTGCATTGAAGATCTGCGCGTGTACTTAACGGTGGACTCCCAGCACACGCTGGACTGCGCGGCGAGCGCGAAGGCGCGGTTCGTGGAGCTGCTGTTTGTCGATGTTCAGGTGGAGTGTGTCCCCTACTCCTCCGGCTACTTTACGGTCGACGTTACCTTCTACTACCGCGTCATCGCCGACGCGACGCTCTCGGCCGGGCGGACGAATACGGTCACGGGCCTGGCGGTCTTCTCGAAGCGGCTGGTGCTGTTCGGCGGCGAGACCTGCGCCCGGATCTTCTCGAGCAAGGACGATCTGACGTGCCTCTGCAAAAAGTCGCTGCAGTCGGTCTCGCTGCCGCGGGCCATTGCCGAGACGGTCGACCCGATCATCCTCGGCTCGCGCGTGATGGAGGCGTGCGGCTGCTGCTGCCAGAGCGAGACCGCTCCCTCCATCCCCGAGGCGCTGCTGGGCTGCTTCGACGAGCCGCTGGTGCTGACCGGCGAATGCAAGCGGCTGCTCGTGACCATCGGGCAGTTCTCCATCGTCCGGCTCGAGCGCGACACGCAGCTGCTCATCCCGACGTTCGACTACTGTGTCCCCTCGAAGACCTGCCCGCCGGTCGGCGGTGCGAGCACCGAGAGCCCCTGCGACGTTTTCAGTCAGATCGAGTTCCCGATGGACGCCTTCTTCCCCGGCAAAAACGAACCCTGCATCAAACCCGAAGACAGCTGCACCGGCTGCAGCCGGACGAAATAAGCAAACCCGGGCTTCCCCACCCAGAGGGAAGCCCGGCTTTCCTTTTTGGCCGCTGTTTTACACGGATTTTCGATGGATTTAACATCCGCGGAGAAATCTCACGAAGATTTAACACGGGCATGCACGCGCTTTTGACATTTTAAATTTATAGTAGGGTCAGAACACAAGAGAAATACGGAAAGGGATCTTTGTGAAATGACGATTTTTGACTTTTTGACCATGCTCGGCTCGCTGAGCCTGTTCCTGTTTGGCATGAGCGTGATGGGGACGGCGCTGGAAAAGCGGGCGGGCGGCTCGCTGAAGGCCATTCTGGCGAAGCTGACGAGCGGACGGTTTTCCGGCCTGCTGACGGGCCTCGCCGTGACGGCGGTGATCCAGTCGTCGTCGGCGACGACGGTCATGGTGGTCGGCTTTGTCAACTCCGGGCTTCTGAGCCTGCGGCAGTCGATCCCGGTGATCATGGGCGCGAACATCGGCACGACGGTCACGGCGTGGCTGCTGTCGCTGTCCGGCATCAGCGGCGACAGCCTGTTTCTGCAGCTGCTGAAGCCGTCGTCGTTCACGCCGGTGCTGGCCGTGATCGGCATCATTCTGTATCTGACCGGCAAGGGCAAGAAAAAGGACACGGGCCTCATCCTGCTCGGGTTTGCGACGCTGATGTTCGGCATGGAGTCGCTGTCCGGCTCGGTCTCGGGCCTGCGCAACGACCCGAACTTCACAAAGTTCTTCCTGATGTTCTCCAATCCCATTCTCGGTGTGCTGGCCGGTGCGATTCTGACCGGCATCGTGCAGTCCTCGTCCGCCTCGGTCGGTATCCTGCAGGCACTCTCGTCGACCGGCGCGGTCAGCTATGGCGCGGCGATTCCCATCATCATGGGCCAGAACATCGGCACCTGCGTGACGGCCATGCTTTCGTCCGTCGGCACGAATAAAAATGCCCGCCGGGCCGCCGTCGTGCATCTGAGCTTCAATATCATCGGCACGATCGTCTGGCTGACGGTATTTGAGACGGCGAATCTGCTGCTGCACTTCTCCTTCGTCGACCAGCCGATCGACACGTTCCAGATCGCGGTCACCCACTCGATCTTCAATGTGCTGTGCACGCTGATGCTGCTTCCGTGCTGCGGGCTGCTGGAAAAGCTGTCGTACCGGCTGATCCCGGAGACGGATCACCCCGATACCGCCGCCGTGCTGGACGAGCGTCTGTTCGCCACGCCGGCCATCGCGCTCGTCAAGAGCGAGGAGCTGACCAAGCGCATGGCCGCCGACGCGGAGCTGGCGCTGCATGAGAGCCTGCAGGCCGTGCTGCACTTCACGCCGGAGCTGGCCGCCTCGGTCCGCAGGCGTGAGGACGACACCGACCGGTATGAGGACACGCTCGGCACCTTCCTCGTGCATCTGGCCACGCAGCCGATGAGCGAGCAGGACAGCGTAGAGTCGTCGATGCTGCTGCATCTGATCGGCGATTTCGAGCGCGTCGCGGACCACGCCGTCAACATCATCGAATCCGCCGAGGAGCTGAAGGAGAAGGGCGTCTCGTTCACGCCGCCGGCACAGAAGGAGCTGCAGACCATGCTGGACGCGGTCGGTGAGATCGTCGATCTGACGAGCCGCGCATTCCTGCAGGACGATCTGGCGCTGGCGCGGCAGGTCGAGCCGCTCGAGCAGGTCATCGACAAGCTCAAGGACGAGCTGCGCACGAACCACATCGCCAGACTCCAGCGCGGCGAATGCTCGCTGGCTGCGGGCTTCGTGCTCTCCGACCTGCTGACGAACCTCGAGCGCGTGTCCGACCACTGCTCGAACATCGCGGGCTGTCTGCTCGACATGAAGAACGAGCGCATCGACCTGCACAAGTATCTCGGCGACGTCAAATCCGGCAGCAACGAATTCTTGCTCCAGTATAACGCGTTTGAGGAAAAGTACAAGCTGGAAGCCTGATGCCTTGCTTTTCCCGGCCCCGTGTGCTATCCTGAGAAAAAGATAACTGGGAGGTACGGATATGGCGATTTGGGCATTGGCAGGCACGCTGGCCTTCAGCTTCCTGCTCGAACTGATCGGCGCATCGGCAGCAAACAGCTCCGGCTGGGGCATCGTCGGCGCGATCGCCGCAATGGGCGCCTTCCTGATCCATACGATCGAACAGGCGCATAAAAAAACGCCGGATGAGGACGATAAACCGGAGGAATAAACCAAGACCCGCCGTGCTGCTGCGCGGCGGGCCTTTTTCTCTTTTACGCGCCGCGTTCCGATTCGAGGGTGCGGAGGGCTTTGCGGAATTGGTGGGAGAAGAGGATGGAGGTGAAGGTCACGGCGAGGGTATCGGCGACGGGCTCGGCCAGGTAGATGCCCAGGGTTGGATCCGGGACGAGGTGCGGCATCAGGTAGATCAGCGGGATGAGCAGGACGAATTTGCGCATGACGGCCACGATGATGGAGCAGACGGCCTTGCCGATGGAGACGAAGGTGATCTGGCAGGCCTGCTGGATGCCGAAGATCGCCAACACCGCGCAGTAGATGTGAAGGGCGCGGCCGGTGAATTCGATCAGTTCGGCGTCCGGCGTGAAGATCCCGGCGAACACGCGCGGGCAAAGCATGACAAACGCCCAGATCAGCGCGGAATACGTCAGGCAGACGGTCAGGAGCACGCGGAAGGTCTTTCTGACGCGCTCGACATTCTTTGCGCCGTAGTTATAGCTCAGGATCGGCTGCGCGCCCTGCGAGATCCCCTGCAGGGGCAGGAGCGCAAACTGCATGACGCTCGTGAGGATGGTCATGGCGCCGACGGCGATATCGCCGCCGTAGCGGGCCAGCGAGGAATTGAAGCAGACGGAGAGCACGCTCTCGCTCGCCTGCATGATAAACGTCGCCGTGCCGAGGCCCACGCAGGGCAGGATGAGCCGCGGGCTCTGCAGGAAGTTCTGCACGCGCAGCTTCAGGACGCTTTTTTTGCTGAACAGGAACAGCACAACCCACAGGCACGACACGCCCTGTGAGACGATGGTCGCCAGCGCAGCGCCGCGCACACCCATGCCGAGCTTGAAGATCAGGATCGGGTCGAGCACGATATTGCACACGGCGCCGATCAGCACGGTGAGCATCCCCTCCCGCGCAAAGCCCTGGGCAGTGATGAACGCGTTCATGCCGAGCGTCAGCTGGACGAAGACGGTGCCGATGGCGTAGATCTGCATATAGTCGGCGGCATAATTGATGGTCTGCTCGCTCGCGCCGAAGGCAAGAAGCAGATCGCGGTTCCAGATGAGAAGCACCGCGGTCAGGACGGCGGAGATGCCAAGCTGCAGGGAGAAGCAGCCGCCGAGCATCTTTTCGGCCGTCTGCAGATCGCCCTTGCCCATGCTGATGGACGCGCGCGGTGCGCCGCCTGAGGCGACGAGCGCAGCGAAGGCCGACACGATCAGGATGATCGGCGTGCAGACGCCAAGACCGGTCAGGGCCAGGCTGCCGACCTGCGGCATGTGGCCGATGTAGATGCGGTCTACAATATTATAGAGCATATTGACGAGCTGCGCGATCACCGTCGGGATCGCCAGCCGGAACAGGAGTCTGCCGATCGGCTCCGTGCCGAGAAACGCGTTTTTCTGATCCATCCGGACGCCTTCTTTCTGTGAAATGCCAGAAGATATTATAGTGTGCGGAGGACGGGCCTGTCAACGGAAAACAAGATGTTGCGGAAGGAGGGAGGTTTTGGCCCATATATGGTGATGTTGGCAGAAAAAAGTTTAATATTTGCTTAAAACCGGAGAAAAACGTTGAAAATACAGCGCAAATATGGTACTCTTTTGGTAAACATAATACTCCAACCACAGGAGGAGAAGGACATGAAGAAACAAAGATGGCTCAGCCTGGTGCTGATCCTGGCGCTCGTCGTGGGGCTGTGCAGCGTGTGCGCGGCCGCGGCGGACGATCAGACCGCAGAGCAGCCCGCGCAGGAGGCGGCGGACACGGTCGCAGAAGCGGAAGCTGCGCCCGCCGACGGGACACAGCCCGATGCGGCTGCGGCAGAAGCAAACACGGAAACTGCCGAACAGCCGGAGCAGGATGCGGCGGCAGAAACGGATGCGGCCGCAGAGGAAGCGCCGGCGGACGGCACGCACATCCACGCAGTCAACCGCGAGGACGCCTGTGAGGAACCGGCTTTCGAGCCGCTGACGGTGCGCGGCGGGCAGCTGGAAAGCGGCTGCTACTATCTGACGGAGGACTGGACGCTGGACGAGCCGCTGTGTGTGGCGAAAAACGGCGTGCAGGTGACGCTCTGCCTGAACGGCTATTCCCTCTCGCTCGCAGACGGCGCGGAGGGCTGCATCATTTACCTTGCCGTCAGCGACGAAGGGGCGGAGCCCTCGGTGCTGACCATCACGGACTGCAACGGGGCCGGGACCTCGAGCAACTACTATGTCGGCGAGGCCGGTGAGCTGATCTTTGACGACGGGAGCTTTGCCTGGCAGGAGGCCTATATCGCGGCGAACGAGAAAAACGCGCTCACGGGCGGCCGCATCACCGGCGCGACGGCCGGAGCCATCAGCGTGGGCGACTATAACCAGCTGTATCTGTCCGGCGTCAATATCATCGACAACGAGGGCCGGTACGGCGCGGGCGTTGTCATCGCAGCGCACGCGAAGGCCGTGATCGACAGCTGCGTCATCGCGGGCAACCGGCTGACGGGCGAAATGAAGGCTTCGGAGCGGCAGATCCTGGGCGGCGGCGTGTACTGCGCGGGCGAGCTGGAGCTCTGCGGCACGACGAACCTGACCGGCAACCGCGCGCAGGACGCGCAGAACAACCTTTGGCTGGATGAGACCGGCACGGTAACGATCGGCGCGCTGGGTCTTGACAAGCAGGCACGCGTCGGCGTCAGCGGCCAGGCGGAGCAGGCCGTTTTGACCGGCTACGCGGATGATTTCTCGGAGAACTTTACGAGCGACGATCCGACGCTCTGCATCAGCGCCGTGCATGAAAACGGCTTTACGGACCTGCAGCTGCAGGAGGCCGTCTATACCCTCACGCTCGTGACGGACGAGAATGACGAGCCCGTCACGCTGGAGGCGGAACAGGGCAAGAGCCTTGCGGATCTGTATGTCAACGACCCCGAACGGGAAGACGCCGCCTTTGACGGCTGGTACACGGAAGACGAGGAACCCGTCGACACGCAGCAGCCGCTGCATCTGACGGCGGATACGACGCTCTACGCGCACTGGACGCAGGCTTCGGACGAAGAAGCCGCTCCCCTGCCCGATTACAATCCCGACACGCCGCTGACGCGGCAGGAGGCGGCAAAGACGCTCTATCAGATGGCAAAGCAGCTGGGGCTGGACACCGAGGCAGGCGCGGACGTTGATCTGACGCAGTTCACGGACGCGGACGAGATCGACGCCGACGCGGAGGATGCGGTCCGCTGGGCCTATGCCTCTGACCTGCTGACGGAAAAGGACGGGAAGCTGCGCGTGCAGGAGGAGCTGAGCAGAAAAGAGCTCTCGCGGATGCTGGAGGATCTTCTGGCGCTGAGCAGCGCGGATTGAGCGGCAGTCCTGACGGAATTTGAAAATTTGACTACATAGCAGCAAACGACCCCGGCAGCGATCTGGCTGCCGGGGCGGTCGTGGTGCTTTTTATGTGAGGGCGCGATGCAGCGGCGCGGGGACGAAGCCCTCCTCGGTCAGACGCCAGAAGGTATCGAAGCCGCAGCGGCAGGCAAGCTCGACGGCTTCGGCATAGCCGAAGGCGACGTCGCAGGCGCGGTGGGCGTCGGCGGTGAAGAGGATCTTCCCGTCCATCTCCCGCAGCAGGCGCAGAAGCGGCTCAGCGGGATACGGCGTCTGCCGGTAGCCGCGGCTGATCGCACCGGTATTGATCTCGAAGATCTTCCCTGCCCGGATCAGCCGCTCCATCGCGGCGCGTGCGCTGGGCGGGACGATGGGATAGCGCGTGTGCGGCTCATCGAACTTCGTGATGAGGTCAAAATGGCCGACGATATCGACCTGCGGGACCTCTGCCAGGCGGGCGACGAGCGCATAGTAGCAGTCGGCCTGCGCCGCCATGTCGCCGCCGAACTGCACCTGCGCGCACTGCGCCAGCAGCTGCGCGCTGCCGTCGACGGTGAAGCGCGTGCCGTCCGGCAGGGCGGGAAAATAGTGGACGGAGCCGATCAGATAATCGAGCTTCTGCTCCGGCAGCGGCGAGCAGCTGTCCCACTCCAGCCCGCAGTAGAGGGAAAAGCGGCCGCGAAAGTCCGCCTGCAGGCTGCGCGCCTCGCGCAGATAATCTGCCAGACAGCTCTGGTCGATCGCCCAATCGTTTGCGAACGGAAGCGGGCTGTGCCCGCTGAAGCCCAGGGCGTCCAGGCCCGCGGCTTCGGCGTTCTGCGCCATGCGCGCGAGCGTGTCCTGTCCGTCGTCGTAGAGGCTGTGGGTGTGAAGACTCTGCAGAAGCATAGGTGGCCTCCTGTGGTTTTTTCTTTGAGTATAGCATATCTGTCTCCGCATGCAAACAGCCGCCCGCCGGATTTTTTCCGGCGGGCGGGTTTTTTGCGCGTCAAAGTGTCCAAACGTATGCATGATATGCACGCTGTAATGTATAATTAGAACAAAGTATTCAAATTTCGCAGAAAATACTTGCATAATCATGCATTATGGTGTATATTAGTCGCATCAAAGAGCCGGGTGGCCCCGGCTGTGGAGGGATCTCGATGAAAAAGGTGTTTATCGACGGCAGCGCCGGGACGACCGGCCTGCGCATCTTCGACCGTCTGCAAGCGCGCAGCGACATCCAGCTTCTGACGCTTCCGGAAGCGGAGCGAAAGGACGAAGGCCGCCGCAGGCAGCTGCTCAACGAGGCAGACGCCGCGTTTTTGTGTCTGCCGGACGCAGCGGCGGAGGAAGCGGCGTCGTGGGTGGAAAACCCGGACACTGTTGTGCTCGACACCTCGACGGCGCACCGCACGGCTCCCGGCTGGTGCTACGGCTTTCCGGAGCTCTCCGCACTGCAGGAGGCCCGCATCCGGCAGGCCAGGCGCATCGCCGTGCCCGGCTGCCACGCAAGCGGGTTTATCGCGCTGGTGCATCCCCTTGTGGCAGCAGGACTGCTGAACAAGGACGCGCTTCTCAGCTGCTATTCGCTGACCGGCTACTCGGGCGGCGGCAAGAAGATGATCGCGGAGTATGAGGCGCCCGCGCGCAGCGCGCTGCTGGACGCGCCGCGGCAGTACGCGCTCGGCCAGACGCACAAGCATCTGAAGGAAATGAAGCAGATGACGGGGCTTGCCAGCGAGCCGGTGTTCTGCCCGGTCGTATCGGACTTTTACAGCGGCATGCAGGTCACGGTCCCGCTGTTTGCGCAGTGGCTGAAGCCGGGCGCTTCGATGCAGGACGTCAGGGCGGTCTATCAGGCACTGTACACGGGGCCGGTCGTCTCCTACATCGACGCGGCGGACGCGGGCGGCTTTCTATCCGCCGCGGCGCTGGCCGGGAAGGACAGCATGCAGATCGCCGTGGCCGGCAATGAGGAGCGAATGCTCCTGCTGGCCGTCTATGATAACCTCGGCAAGGGCGCGTCCGGCGCGGCCGTGGAATGTATGAATCTTGTGACCGGCGCGGAGAAAACGCTGGGTCTGGAACTGTAATGCGGGAGGAAACACAGATGAAAACGATCGAAGGCGGCGTGTGCGCCGCGCAGGGCTTTACGGCCGCGGGCGTCCACTGCGGCATCCGGAAGAATAAAACGAAGCGGGATCTGGCGCTGATCTATTCCAGCGTCCCGGCCAGCGCGGCAGCGGTCTACACCACGAATCTGGTCAAGGGTGCGCCGCTCGTCGTGACGAAGCAGCATCTTGCCAACGGCAAGGCACAGGCCGTCATCTGCAACAGCGGCAACGCCAACACCTGCAACGCCAACGGCATTGAGATCGCCGAGCAGATGAGCGAGCTGCTGGCCCAGGCCCTGCAGATCCAGAGCTCCGACGTCGTCGTGGCCTCGACGGGCGTCATCGGGCAGCCGCTCGATATCGCGCCCATCGCCGCCGGGATCCCGGAGCTGGTCAAAAATCTCGGCCCGCACTCGGCCGAGGCCGCCGAGGGCATCATGACCACCGACACCAAGCGCAAGGAGATCGCCGTCAGCTTTACTGTGGGCGGCAAGGAATGCAGGATCGGCGGCATCTGCAAGGGCTCCGGCATGATCCACCCCAATATGGCGACGATGCTCGTGTTCATCACGACCGACTGCGCCATCTCCCCTGCCATGCTGCAGAAGGCGCTCTCGACCGACATCGCCAACACGTTCAACATGGTCTCCGTCGACGGCGACACGTCGACCAACGACATGGTGACAGTCCTGGCCAACGGCCTTGCCGGAAACGCGGAGATCACGGCGGAGGGCGAAGATTTCACGGCCTTCATGCAGGCGCTCAACACCGTGACGGTGTATCTGTGCCGCTGCATCGCGGGCGACGGCGAGGGCGCGACGAAGCTGCTCGAGTGCAAGGTCTCGGGCGCGGCGACGCTGGACATCGCCAAGACCGTCGCCAAGAGCGTCATCTGCTCGTCTCTCACAAAGGCGGCCATGTTCGGCGCGGACGCCAACTGGGGCCGGGTGCTGTGTGCCATCGGCTATTCCGGCGCGCCGGTCGACGTGAGCAGGATCGATGTGCAGTTTGCCTCGAAGGCCGGGACGATCCTTGTGTGCAAGGACGGCGCGGGCGTCGATTTTTCCGAGGAAGAGGCCAAGAAGATCCTGCTTGAGAGCGAGATCGAGATCCTCATCGACCTGCACAGCGGCAGCGCGGTCTCGACGGCCTGGGGCTGCGACCTGACCTATGATTATGTGAAGATCAACGGCGATTACCGGACGTAACGGGAGGAGAAAGATATGGATATTTCCAATGCCCAGCGGGCGCGCGTGCTGGTCCACGCGCTGCCGTATATCCAGGACTACAGCGGCAAGATCGTCGTGGTCAAATACGGCGGCAACGCCATGGTCTCGGAGCATCTGAAGGACTCGGTCATCCGGGATATCTGCCTGCTGCAGCTCATCGGCGTCAAGGTCGTGCTCGTCCACGGCGGCGGGCCGGAGATCACGGAGACGCTCGGAAAAATGGGAAAGAAGAGCGCTTTCGTTGACGGTGTCCGGGTCACGGACGAGGAAGCCGTCGGCGTGGCGCTGATGGTGCTGGCCGGAAAGATCAACAAAACGCTCGTGAACCTCATCGAGCTCAAGGGCGGCAGCGCCATCGGCCTTTCCGGCCTCGACGGGCACATGCTCAAGGCAACGGTCAAAAAGCCGGAGCTCGGCTATGTCGGCGAGATCACGGACGTGAACGTCCAGCCGATCCTGGACGTGATCGACAAGGGCTATATCCCCGTCGTATCCACGGTCGGCTATGACGACGCGGGCAATATCTACAACATTAACGCCGACACGGCGGCCGCGCGCCTCGCGGGCGCGCTCGGCGCGGAGAGTCTGATCGCCATGACGGACATTGCGGGCATCCTGCAGAACAAGGACGATCCGTCCACGCTCCTCCCGGCCATCCGCATCGATGAGCTGCCTGAGCTCGTCTCCTCCGGCGTCATCCAGGGCGGCATGATCCCGAAGGCGGAATGCTGCCGGAACGCGATCGAATGGGGCGTGCGGCGCGTGTTCATCATCGACGGGCGGGTCCCGCACGCGATCCTCATTGAAATGCTCACCAACGAAGGCATCGGCACGATGTTCACCAGATAGGAGGAAGGATCATGGACATTCAGAAGCTGGACCAGACCTATATCGCGGGCACGTATGCGCGCTTCCCCGTCACGATCGTGAAGGGCAAGGGCTCGCTCGTCTGGGACGAGAACGGCAAGGAGTACATCGACCTGTCCACTGGCATTGCCGTCGATATCTTCGGCGTAGCCGACGAGCAGTGGATGGCGGCCGTCACAAAGCAGCTCGGAACGCTGCAGCATATCTCGAACCTTTACTACACCGAGCCCTGCGCGAAGCTCGCGCAGCTGCTGTGCGAGAAGACCGGGATGAAGAAGGTCTTCTTCGGCAACTCCGGCGCGGAGGCGAACGAGTGCGCCATCAAGGCCGCCCGGAAATGGTCGGAGGATAAGAAGGGCAAGGAATATTCCACCATCATCACGCTCAAAAACAGTTTCCACGGCCGGACCATCACCACGCTAGCCGCGACGGGGCAGGATGTGTTCCACCACGACTTCCTGCCGCTGACGGAGGGCTTCGTCTATGCCGAACCGAACGATCTGGCGGATCTTGCGCGGCTGATCGCGGAAAACAAGTGCGCAGCCGTCATGATGGAGGTCGTGCAGGGCGAGGGCGGCGTGATGCCGCTGGACGAGGCCTATGTCAAGGGCGCGGCGAAGCTGTGTCAGGAAAACGATCTGCTGCTCATCTGCGACGAGGTGCAGATCGGCAACGGGCGCAGCGGCATGCTCTACGGCTATATGACCTACGGCGTGCAGCCGGACATCGTCTCGACGGCCAAGGGACTCGCGGGCGGTCTGCCGCTGGGCGCGACGCTGCTGGGCGAGAAGGTGCAGAACGTGCTGAGCGCCGGGACGCACGGCTCGACCTTCGGCGGCAACCCCGTCTGCTGCGCGGGCGCGATCAACGTGCTCGAACGGCTGGACGAGGCGATGCTGCAGGGCGTGCAGGCGCGTTCGGCCTACATCAAACAGGAGCTGACGGGCGCGAAGGGCGTCATCGGCGTGTCGGGCCTCGGACTGATGCTCGGCATCCAGACGGAAAAGAACGCGGCGGACATCATCGCCGCCTGCCGGGAAAAGGGCGTGCTGGTCATCAAGGCCAAAGACAAGCTCCGCCTCCTCCCCGCCCTCAATATCCCCATGGACCAGCTGGCAAAAGCCATCGCGGTCATCAAGGAATGCTGCGCGGGATAAGAAATATGAAAAGCCTCCCGAACGGGAGGCTTTTCGTGTCTCAAGGCTCCCCTTGCAGGGGAGCTGGCAGCCGAAGGCTGACTGAGAGGTTGCTGCAAATTTGTGACGACCTCTCCGTCTTGGCTGCGCCGAGCCACCTCCCCTGGAAGGGGAGGCTTTGGACTTCCGCATCTTATGGCTTCCCCTATGAGGGGAAGGCTTTGAAAAGAAAAGCCTCCCGGGTGGGAGGCTTTTTTCTTTATTTACCCGAAATACCGGTGCAGGATGGCGGCGAGGTGGGCGCGGGTGGCGGTGGCTTGGGGATTCAGGGCGCCGTTGGAGCCGGTTAAGATCTTCTCGCCGGTGGCCCATTGGAGGGCGGGGAGGGCGTAGGCGGAGACGTCGGATGCATCGGTGAAGTTGAGGTTCTCGCCTGCTGTGAGGTCGCGGCCTTTGAGAGCGGCATAGCGGTAGAGCATGGCGGCCAGCTGCTCGCGGGTGACGGGGGCTTCGGGGTTCGTGCCGTCGGAGATGCCGTTGGCTTTGGCCCATTCGCAGCCCGCGGCGTACCAGGGGGTGTAGCGGTCGATCCTGATGCCCTCGCGGCGGGCGAGGATGGTCATGACCATGCCGCGGGTGACGGGAGCCTCGGGGCTGAACGCGTCCGCAGACGTGCCAGTCATGAGGCCAGTTTCGTATGCGTATTTGACGTCGTTATAGAACCAGTCGGTGGACGTCACGTCCGTGAACGGCAGGTCCTTCGTGAGCGCGGGGAGGATAGAGATGAGGGGGTAGTCGGGGTCGATGGGGTCAACGGGCGGTTCATATTCTTTATAGCCGCCATGCGCAGTGATATTGTCCTCTTCGCCGCCTGTTTTCGCATTGCCAGTAATGTTGGCCGTGATGAGCGTCGCCTTGCCGTCAGTGTCGACATACACACCGCCGCCGCTGCGGCCCGCCGTGCAGTTTTTGATCTCGCCGCCGGTCATGTTGAATACTCCGCTCCAAACATACACACCGCCACCGTCTTTATCTGCATGGCAGTTCTCAATGGAACCGCCCGACATATTGAATTTGCCGCCGTTGATGCCCACACCGCCGCCGCAGGATACCGTCGAACAGCCAATGATGTGGCCGCCGGTCATATTGAACGTGCCAGCCACATACACACCGCCGGTCTCAGGCCAATCATTTCCAGAACCAGCTATCTTTCCTAAAGCAATGTTTCCGCCTTGCATGGTAAGAGTAGAATCAATATTCACAGTGATACAACTCGTACCCGCGCCTCCCGGCAATCCCCGAAGGCCGTAGATCATGCCTCCATTGATGGTTTTTCCGTCGACCTCATGCGATACGTCGGGCTGGCTGTCAGTCAGCGTCAGATGGCTGTCCATATTGCTGGATCCCACATCGATCTGAAACCGCTTGCCTTCAGTCGCTCTTAAAATATGACCGTTCAGGTCAAACGTAACGTCACCCTCAACCACAAGCCAAATCAGAGTTCCATCGGCAGACAGCTGAATATCGCCTGTCAGCCTGTAGCTTCCCTCCGGGAATGTATACTTGTAGTTTGAATTGCCTCTAAAATTCGTAATATTCGTCTTATCCACATCAATCACGCCATCCTCCGCGAGGACGGCTACGGACAGCAAAGCGGCGCAGAGGCAGAGGATCAGGAGGAGGGACAGGAGACGTTTTTTCATGGCGTTTTTCCTTTCAGACGGCAGATTCTGTCTGCGAGCAGACAGAACAGCGGGATATCCCGCTGGGTGGCGGATGGCTTTTGTGCCATTATAACATGCCGGTGGGAAAAAGGCAAGGATTTTGGGAAGTTTATTTTTGCGGGCAAAAAAAGCCTCCCCTTTCAGGGGAGGTGGCTCGGCGCGAGCCGAGACGGAGAGGTTGCAGCAGATTTGCGACGACCTCTCAGTCAGCCTGCGGCTGACAGCGTCCCTACCCCTTTTGTCCCTTCGGGACATTTCCCCCTGATAGGGGGAATCGGCCCCTGAGAGGGGAGCCTTTGGGGTGCAGCGCACCAAAGGCCTTCCCCTATGAGGGGAAGGTGGCACGGCGGAGCCGTGACGGATGAGGTGGGCTACCTCCTGTTTACGCGGCGCTGTCCACCTCATCAGTCAGCCTGCGGCTGACAGCTCCCCTGAGAGGGGAGCCTTGGGGCGGCGATGTTTTGTAATTATGTCAACTGTTTGTTGTGCAGTTTGACAATTGCTTTTTTTCGGAAATCTGATAAAATGTAGCACGCTACTGATTTCGGTAGCGTGCTACGTTTTTAATTGGCAGGAGGCTTCTATGAACGATTGTTCCCAGAACCTCGGGCCGCGGCTAAGGTATCTCAACAACCGCATCACGCAGTATATGGATCAGCAGTTTCTGGCGCTCGATCTGACGTCGACGCAGTCGTTTATTCTGCACCATCTGTCGCTGCATGAGCAGGAGGCCGTGTACCCGAAGGACCTTGAGAAGCGCTTCCATCTGACGCACCCGACAGTCTCGGGCGTGCTGCAGCGGCTGGAAGCGAAGAATTTTATCATCATCGAGCCAGACAAGGCGGACCGGCGATGCAAGCGCATCCGGCTGACCGACCGCGCGCGGCGCTGCGACGAGGCCGTCGGTCAGGCCTTTGAAACGCTCGAACGGCTTATGTGCAGCGGCATGAGCGAGGAAGAGCAGCAGACGCTGCTGCGCCTTTTAGACCTTGCGACAAAAAATCTTTGCACCACACAGGAAACGGAGGTACCCCATCCATGATCAAACGTCTGTCCGCCTGTATCCGGGAATACAAAAGGCCGACGATCCTGACCCCCGTGTGCATGGTGGGCGAGGTCGTATGCGAGTGCACGATCCCGCTGCTGACGGCGGATCTGATCAACGCGATCCAGAACGGCTGCACGATGCAGACCATTCTGTCCTTCGGACTCAAGCTGTTCGTCATCGCCATGCTGTCGCTGGGGTTCGGATCCTTGTCCGGCTGGTTCGCGGCAGAGGCCGCGGCGGGCTTTGCGAAGAATCTGCGGCATGATCTGTATTATCAGGTGCAGGGCTTTTCCTTTGCGAACATCGACCGGTTTTCGACCTCGTCGCTCGTCACGCGGCTGACGACGGACGTCACGAACATCCAGAACGCGTTCATGATGTGCATCCGCATCGCGGTGCGCGCGCCGATGATGCTGGTGTTCGCGGTGGTGATGTCCGTCCGCGTGGGCAAGCAGCTGGCGCTCATCTTCGCCGGGATCGTGCCGGTGCTGGGGTTCGCGCTGTTTCTGATGATCCGGAGCGCGCTGCCGCTGTTCAAGGCGGTCTTCAAGAAATACGACGCGCTCAACAACTCCGTGCAGGAAAACGTGCAGGCCATGCGCGTGGTCAAGAGCTTCGTGCGCGAGGACTATGAGACGGAGAAGTTCTCCGCCGCGTCCGACTCCGTGCGGAAGGATTTCCTCAAGGCGGAGAAAATCCTGGCGCTCAACTCCCCTGCCATGCAGTTCTGCGTGTACACGTCGATGATCCTCATCTCGTATTTCGCGGCGAAGCTCATCGTCACGTCGGGCGGGACGTATCTGGGCGTGGGAAGTCTGACGAGCATGATCACGTATTCCATGCAGATCCTCATGAGCCTGATGATGCTCTCGATGATCTTCGTGATGCTGACGATGGCGCAGGCCTCCGGCAAGCGCATCTGCGAGGTGCTCGACGAGACGAGCAGCCTGCAGAACCCGGCAGAGCCGGTCTATGATGTGAAGAACGGCGACGTGGATTTTGACCATGTCAACTTTAAGTATTCGGCGGCGGCGAAGCGCAGCGCGCTTTCGGACGTCGATTTCCATGTGAAGTCCGGCCAGACCGTCGGCATCATCGGCGGCACGGGGTCTTCTAAGACGAGTCTGGTGCAGCTCATCTGCCGGCTGTACGACGTGACGGACGGCAGCGTGCGGGTCGGCGGCGTGGACGTACGGCAGTACGATCTGGAGACGCTGCGCAACCAGGTCGCGGTCGTGCTGCAGAAGAACGTGCTGTTCTCCGGCACGATCAAGGAGAATCTGCGCTGGGGCGACGCGAACGCGTCGGACG
>OLSQ01001623.1_pt1 | contig 18052 bp, 17 predicted proteins | sample 1672561 | NCBI WGS metagenome assembly OLSQ01 (sample SAMEA3136699, study PRJEB25190) | human gut metagenome | biome: human gut; feature: human-associated habitat; material: faeces | place: Austria | collected 2013 | reverse complement strand
TTTTGTCGCTTTGCAAGCAAAATCCCACTAAACCCTATAGGTTGCGGATTTGAGGATATATAAATTGTCATAACCTTTGAACATTCTTTCGGTAGAGAAATCTTTTGATTTCACAAATGCATTTTTACCTAAGTATTCACGCAATTTTGCATCACCCATAAGCTTCTTTATTGCATCAACCAGTTGGTCTGTATTAGGACTAATCAAGATACCCGACTTTCCATTCTCAATCATATCTGGAACACCACCTACAGCAGACGCAATAATAGGCAAACCGCATCCCATAGCCTCAACAAGTGTTATAGGCATTCCTTCATACAATGATGGAAGTATAAAACAATCGGCAGATTGTAAAAATGGATAAACATTTCCTTGTAGACCACAAAAACTTATTTCATTTTCCAATCCTTTTTGTTTTACTTCTTGCTTTCTTTGATCTTCATTACCAGCCCCACCAATGAGTTTGATTACAAACTTTAATCCTTCCTCTTTCAGTTTTTGTGCAGCGTCTATAATAACGCTATGATTTTTCTGTGGGTTAAATCTTCCAATATGCAATATATTGAAAGGTTCGGATGCAGAATAATTTGTTTTTACTAAACATTTATTTAAATCAGAGCCGTTATATATTACCGGAGTCTGTTCCTTTGTTATATTATATTCTTTCACAACACTCTTTTGTATTAGAGGGCTGATACTTACAGGTATAACGCCACAATGCTTGAAAAAGAAATGTGCCAATATTCGTCTATAACCATCAACTTCCTTTGTGGCAATATTATGTACTGTATGTATTCTTACTTTTACTCTTGCCATAATTGCTGCTGGTATAGCATATTGCATTACATATCTATGTGTATGAACAATATCAATATTATATTCTTTCATCACTTTATATAGTTTATAAATAATAGATATGTCTATACCTGGCTTCTTATTAAGGTATATTATTTTCAATCCAGATTTCTCCATTCTCTCAGTTATTGGAGAATGAAAATCAAACAAACTTGCCACAATCACATTGTATTTACCAGATTTTTGTAATTGGTAACACAAAGATTCACACATAGTTTCTGCCCCAGCGAGACCGAATTCGGGCATTACTTGTAGTAAATTTTTCATTGATTGAATTTATAAATATGATATGTTATTTCGTATAAAGTATTTAGAAAGAAGAGGAAAATAATTAAATTCCTTTTTTTACTGTACTTAGAGTTCTGTAAATAATAAGCAAAGGAAATTGCAAGTGGAAACATTGCAAAATTCAAAGTTCGAGTATATAAGAAGGCAGATACATTTTGCCCATAAAAAAGGAAACTAACATATACTAAAATATATGTGTATTTTTGTATATATATTATAGCTTTATTGCATGTATTTTTTATGTAATATTGAGTTGTTTCATAGAAATACAAGAATAAGGCCATCCACATAATACTATTGGTCAGAATTCCAAAAATATTGTATGCCCCCTCTGATCCACGTTCCAAATAACTTGTTCCTCTATCAATTGTTTGTTCTCCCAGAAAGCCCATTTCCAAAATATCACTTGATAATGTATAAACTGCAACATATAATACGGGAAATAAAATCAATGATGATATTATTATTTTTTTATTATAAGGCAATAATACAGCCAAAGGGAATAATAATGCATAGATTCCTAAAGACTTATGGAAAAAAGTTGACGCAACAATGGTTGATACAACAACAACAAATTTTATGGCATTACCTATTTTAAACGGAACATAAAAAACCAATGCAAGCATCATCATTGCAAATCCCAAAGTACCTCTTGTCTGTGCGAAAGGTATTAGCATTATAATAGCTATAACGAATCCAGTAACATCTGCTCTTATTTGTAAATGCTTAAAAGCTTTGATATATAATATGGCAGAGACTCCCCATACAAATAAACGCCATAAATAATAGCCATGTGGAAGATGCTTTATTATCCAAAAATGAGTAGGTTCTACATGCCAAGGAAATTGTGATTTATATAGATCTTCATATAGGCCCATATAATGATATGTATCAGCTTCAGCAAAAGCAAATACACTATATAACGTTAAATATAATATAACAAACTTATAATTATTAACATTTCTCACAATGCTATGACTCATGTATACTTGTTTATATTTTACTATCACGAGTAAGAATATTGCTAAACTAATACATGCGAGACCAGAACTATAACCAAATTCATTAACCATATCTTTATTTATATTAATGCATATATTTAATCAATGGACGACAAGCCCAATACATTCCATAAATAGAAAAAAAACATACAGTTCGTAATACCAAACTATGTGGACCAGATATTAGTGATATATATTTACCATATTGCTTAAAATTGGAAACATAATAACTTGAATCAAAACTATTAGTTTTCATCGCTCGTTTCATTACATAGGGCACAGTACGCTTGTACATTGCTATCAATACAGCTTTATTATCATCCAACAAAGACTCTAAAGTATGCAACATCTTTAAATCTTGCAATGAGCGTTCAGCAGAAATACTCTTGGACTGACTAGCTGTTGTTGTTATCATATAATGATAATATGCCTTGCCGAGATAACTAATCTTTGGTTTACACTTCAAAACCTGTATACACCATATCAAATCCTCACAGCAATTAATGCCTTTCGGAAAGTTTGCCTTACCACTGTAACAAGCTCGTGAGACGAGCTTGTTACAGCAACTGCCATGCAGTTGCTGGAACAGTTCATATAAGACGACATTGGTGTCAAGTTTTGTTGGCTCTTGCTTTATATAATTCTGTTGAGAACCTTCGTTTGTATAATAATCACAGATAACCATATCTGCATTATCATCTTTGGCTTTTTGATACAGTTCTTCCAACATCGTTGGCTCAACCCAATCATCAGGGTCTGCATGTATAGTATATTCCCCACATGCCTCATCTTGTCCTCGTTGTCTTGCCGAGCTTACCCCACCATTCTCCTTATGAATTACTCGTATGCGAGAATCTTTCTTTGCATATTCATCACAAATCTCACCGCTCTTGTCTGGCGAGCCGTCATCTATCAGCAGCAGTTCCCAATCAGTGAATGTTTGGGCAAGAATGCTGTCAATGCAGCGATTTAGATAAGCTTCTGCTTTATATACGGGGACTATTATAGATATCAAAGTACCTTTTATCATATATATTTCTTTTTTAGGAGCCATAATGAATACAGGAGCTTATAGAATGACGAAACAATGTGTTTACCTTTTATCAAGGCTGTCAATCCTTTTGGTACAAAATCCAAAAATCCTTTAGGCTCATTTATATATTTCTCATTTATCTCTGAGAATAAGGAGATAATCTGCTTTGTTTCTAAGATATCAGAACAATAGGCTAGTTCTTTTGTTGCTCTCATGGAAGGATACAACAATTCTAAAGAACAACCTATCTCTCTAAAATGCTCAATAAATTGAATTTGAGAATCCAATCCTTGTTTTGTCACCTTCCTTACAATACTATTATTATTCACAATCTGATCGTAGTGATAAAAAGCCTTTGGCAAGTAAGTAACTCGAATAGGTTGCATTAACAATGAGCAGATAACATACAAATCTTCCCATCGTATTATGTCCTTCGGAAAAGAAACATTATACTTACAATAACATTCTCTTCTTATTAGCTTATTACAACAACTTCCATGCAATTGTTGTGCAAACATTTTTTTCAGAATAGCATCCGCGTGGTAAGAGTCTACCTGTTGTTTAAAAATTACCCCCCTGATTTGTATTCACAGATGAAGTCACATATTACCATATCTGCATCCTCTTCTTTCGCCTTATTGTAAAGCTCTTCTAGCATCGTTGGCTCTACCCAATCATCAGGATCAGCATGTATGGTGTATTCGCCTATAGATTCGTCAAGTCCTCTTTGTCTTGCTGAGCTTACCCCACCATTCTCCTTATGAATTACTCGTATGCGAGAATCTTTCTTTGCATATTCATCACAAATCTCACCGCTCTTGTCTGGCGAGCCGTCATCTATCAGCAGCAGTTCCCAATCTGTAAATGTTTGGGCAAGAATGCTGTCAATGCAACGGTTTAGGTATTTCTCCGCTTTATATACGGGGACTATAATACTTACTTTTGGCATATTATCTCTATTTTGACTTACAATATAGAATCAAGCAATTTACCAAACGATTATAACTACGGTATAAACAAACTGGTAATATTACACTACCATAAAGTATCAACTTTTTAATATCAATCAAACAACAAGAAAGCCTCATACTAAATGGAATACGTCCAACACTCTTACGTAGGGGGATTATTATCTTGTTTTGTTCATACTGATTTAAGCAAGTCCATTCAGGCAAACGATTATCAAGCACAACTAACATACCAAATAATTTAAGATAAGCATACTTGCTTTTAATATTTCTTTTCAACAGGAAATCCGCCATGCAACCAATTATCTTCTGAAAAGCAGCAGCTTTACGCTCTTGAGTTTTCTGATTCATCGTGATTGAACCTTCACGAATCTTATATATATAAGTTTCTTGATTGACAACATACATAGATTGAGCAAGACAAGCCAACTGAAAACTCCATAGTTCATCTTCATGGATTAAGCCCTCTTCAAAAAGCAATTGATTCTTTCTGAGAAAAGACAAATTACACAACTTTCCACATACCATCATGTACCATTTGCCGTCATAATAGTCTTGCATTATATTTAAATCTTTTAATGCCATACCATCAGCAAGTAACAGAGGAGGAGCGGAGTGCTTTATGCCTGTAATACGATACCCACCAATAACAAAATCATAAGCTTCTTTATTTAATGGTGAGGATAGCTTTTCAATACAATCTGAAGTTATCTCGTCATCGCTATCAAGGAAATAAATGTATTCTCCCGTTGCATGATTTATACCTGTATTTCGCGCAGCAGATAATCCACGGTTTCTATCATGATGACATATCTTAAAATCAATTTTACCTTGATAAGATTTCAATATACCTTCAACTATCTCCATACTATTATCAGTACCACAATCGTCTATTAACAAGCATTCCATCTTTCCTGGATAAGTTTGACTCATTATAGACTGTATACAATCCGTGATATACGGAGCTACGTTGTATATTGGAACAACTATTGTTATCTTTATGTCTCTCATTGTTTTTTATTTTCCAAAGCAATCAACACAATCACAATCTTTCAACCAAGTATTATAGAAAGAACTAAGTTTTCCATAACTATTATCTATATAATGAACTTTTTTACCAAGCAATGTGGACAAAATCATTACATGTAAGCGAGTTGTATAAACCTCCTTATATGCGCTTACAAACTTCACCCCTCTACGTGTCATACTTTTACGGTAAATATAATATCCTAATTCTTTTTCAAACCATTCTGCAAAAGTATGTAACCATACACAATTTGTTTTAGTTTTAAAACACAATGCTCTACTCTTATAAAAGACTCGTTCACCAATAGTAGCTCTACCATCCATTGTTGGCCAATCACGTACATCAACCTCCGTTGCATCAATAGTTATATCTGTACTTCCGAGTTCTTTATCTATACGTTTTAAATATAACACTTTATCAGTTTGAGGATGACGCCATTGGTTTATATAATCTAATGAAATATGATAAGCCATATCAGGTACCAAACGTATTTCATTGTCAAAATTTTCCTTTGCAATCTGATAAGATACTTTATCTCTTACACAAATAGTCAAGCGCTTTATCTTTGCCAATCGTTTAGCATCTGAATACATAACGTTCTTATCGTTATAAAATATTGTATTTGGCAGGATAATTATAGGATTGTCAGGATAACGCTCTATTGTATTCATTACATTGTCCCAGGCCTTACGCCATACATCCCCAAAGTAGCCTCCACCTGTTATCAATATAACAGTATCTTTGCTCAATGCCCTATACTGATATTCATCCCATCCACAAGTCCCAATACATTTATGTGGAACTGTTTTCAAGAAATCCAATTCTCCTTCCCATATAAGCGTATCGCCTATATTGGGATAATAAGGAAGTCCCCACAGTACATAATCATTATTTATGAGTGGAGTTATCTCTTTCTTGATTATTGATCTCAATTCTTTGATTTTCGATATATAGTTCATGTTTACTTATCTCCTTAACATATTTATAGTTCCGCCTTTATCATATTTCTTTTGATAAATTCTGTCTGCGAATAAATTACCCCCATTCCAACAGCTTATGTCATAAAAACTTCCGTAACTTTTACAATCCAACAAATACATTATAGCATCTGAAGCACAGAAATAATTTGCTTGATATTTACTATATTCTGGACCTAAATCCATTACAGAATATGACATACATCCAATATTAAATGACACTGTTTTTTTGTGTACATCAGCTACATTACCACCGTGAGAAAAACCATATACACAATTCAATCGAATAATATTTGTACCATCATGAGCTGTTGAAGCATTATTGCTCTCATATGTATTATTTACACCATTATGAAAAGCCTTACAATCTACTTCCACAATGTGAGGAGCATTTGACGAACCGTCTGGAGCTGCATGGTAGCTAAAGCCATCAAATCCATTATTGGAGGCTTCACATTTGTATAGATAATGTGTTCCACCTTGAATACGTAAACCTCCCAATGACTGTGCCTTCCCTACGTCTTCGTTATCCACAATCGAATTATTGAACTTGCATTGTATATAAGTACAAATAGAATTATTATCCTGTATATAAGTTCTTAAACTACCTCTATTGCCATTATCAAATTCTATATTTCGGATAAAGACATTTCCAGATACAACAAATGGCAACCCCTTATTATTGTCAACAACAACTTTTCCAATGCCAATAAGATTTATATCAGACAGGTTTGTGCCATTTTCAAAATTCTTCCCAGCCAAATAATGTCCTTCTAATAACACTATAGTATGCGCACTTGTTTTGATAGCTGATTCTATAGTTTGTTTGGATAAAATAGGGCTCCTACCATTATTACTATCATTACCAGATACTGAAACATATATGGTATCAGAGCCTGAAACCTTGTTCTTTTCAAAATCATAAGTTGTATAGTATTTCTCTTTATACTTATAGATTGGTATTGAAGCCCTAAATTCATCCCCAAACAATTTTAGTCTTTCTCCTTTTTGGGTATTCTCAACATAAATATCCGTTAGCGATTTTGGACAATCTATCAAATACCACCATTGCTTAATAGGATGACGTAAACAAAACGAAATAAATAGAATAGCTAAAAGAGCAATGGGGGGGGTAATTTTTCTTATTCTCATTTTATCTTTTCAATACAGTTCTTTTTATTTTGTTAATAACTCTATCTGCAAATCTATTAGCTATATTAAACCTTTGCATTAAAGCAGAATCTAGTTCATTACTATCTTCCAACTTTTCATCAAAGAAACTTCTAAGTTCTGGCTGTAACCAAGTTCCACCATCTTGTTTAACTCTATCTCTAAGATAACCATAGTGCACATCATTCAAATGAGGTATCAATCCCATACTCAACATCGCATGTCCATTATAGCAATGTGCTAAAGGACACTTTCCTACGGCTTTATGAGGGAACGGCTTGTTGGGATGTTCAAAGACATTTCCCAAATCAACATGACCATAACATCCAGAAGCTTCACCAGTTGTTAAATCTATGTAAGCGGACCAAGCACCAGCATAACAATATCCAGTCTGTTTCTTTCCGAAGATAGACTTCTTGAATTCCCAGAAAGTCGAGCAGAAAGGACTCCATGTTTTATTGTAATCCTCTTCACTCATTTTTGTAAGATAGTCAATATTCGATGTTCTATCATCTCGCAAAATGGTAAGTTGTGGCAAAGCGCCAAAATTTTTCATAGAGAAATCTTTAACTTCGTCTATGTATGGTATCAGTTCATCAGACGGAGCCAACTCGATATTGGCAGAAGCACCAGCATCCCAAATCTTATGAACATTTTCGGCAAAGCGGTCGAGCCATCCCTTACGCTTTAGTTCCAAATAATGGAATGAACATTTAAACTCCAAACGTTTTAATAAATCCTTGTCCCATGAAAGGAATTTGTCAAGCACATTCGAAACAGTCAAATTGGTAACAACTTCTGCATAATGTCCTTCCTCTACAAGAGCCTTTACATATTGGTCGAGATTCTTTGTGAGAAGAGTTTCACCTTCTGCACAAAAGTTCATGAAGCATGGTCCTCCTAGTCTCTTTTGAGATAAAGCTTTTGCGACTTCTGAAGGTGTATATTTGAACTCTGGCTGAACACCTTGAAAATGAATTGGGCGCTGGGCAATATAACAATAGTGACAACGGAAGTCACAAATTGACATAGGAATTTTAAACAATAAAATTTTCTTCATTACTTTCTTTTTATTAAATGTATTACTTTATTTCTTTCACTTTTACTCAACAACAAAAAAACCTCTGCTATTATTGCAAATAATGCAATAATTACAGCATCGTATATTATTGAGAACCAACCTGAAACAGGTAAAAATTTTATAACGACAAAAGCCAATACAGCATTTATTAAACAACAGACCAAAGTCAAAAAAATTTCCTTATAAAATGCTGCCCAATGTTGATTCAATAACTTTGCCGTATATGGTAATATTATCACAAACTGTCTTATTATTGTCAAGATAGAACTTGTTCCTACAATTATATACATACCATATTGTGAACAATATTTTAGTCCCAAATAAACGCCCAAAACATTAACAACTCCCATTGCTAAAAATGACAGTGAGTTAATCTTTAAACGATTAGAAGCAGTAAGCACATTATACAGAACTTGTGTGCCTGCCAATACTATAAATGCTGAACATCCTAACACAGACAATACTGTAAGAACTATAGGATTTAATGTAGGTTGCCACAATCTATAAAAGTTAACACCTAAACAACAAAATGTAACAATAGTAACTGAAACTATAACAATGGATATTTTCATTGCCATCCGCAATTCTTGTAAGACACTATTGTAATCACCCTTTGCCCAACTTTGCGTAATTGATGGAGAAAAATTGCTGTTTATAGTAGTTGCCAATTGTATTATTGCAGAAGGTATTGTTTTGGAAACAGCAACAACACCCATAGCATAGGGTGATATAAACAAATTGGACAATAGAAGATCAAGACCTGTCAACAACAAATGTCCACATTGATTAACTGAATTCCAAATCCCTGATAAAAGCATCTCCTTGACTGCTGACCATGAGAAACAGACTTTATCAAAATGTATTTCTGGTAACAGCTTGTTCTGATAATGAACATATGCAGGAAGCATAACTACAGAAAGAATTAATGCGACGAATGACACATAAAATATCTTTATTGGCAATAAACTAAATACTACCAACAATAGCACTGCATTACAAATTGTACGTATACAATTTAATATATTACTATAAAAAATGGCATTCTTAACATACATCGAAATAGAATAAAGCGAGGACATCATCCCTATGAAGAAATTGGCGAATACGCAACCAAACAATAACTTCACATCAAGAATATCAACATTGTCTATGACAATAATATGTTCCAACTTTAAAGCCACGGCTATGGATATTGGTAATAACAATGCAATCAATCCAATATTAACTACATATACAGATGAGTAATAACATTTGGCTTTATCTGTCTTCCCCTGATGATAAGCAACAGAAACAAAACGTGACGCCATCGAATTGAATGCTGTTGTCAACAATGTAGCATACATTACAAAATTTGCTGCCAATTGCGTGTAACCATTCGCTTCTGCCCCCAATGCTTTTACAATGAATGGTGACAGAAAAAAACTTGTGGCAAACTGCACTATTACGGTGAATAACCCTGTAATCAGATTGAGTATCGTGTAAAATTTATTCGACATTAATAATTATTGGTTATTTATTAAAAAGGCATAACGCCGTATTTACCTGCCTCCAAACTATTGGGTACAATAATATTTATTAATCCTTGTTCATCTTTAACAACAATAGAATCCTCTGTTAGTTCAATTACAGAACCAATTTCTTTATTATTTTTCTTGTCATAAAGATGATCACCAACCTTTACTACTTGTCCATTTAAGAATCCGCTTATAAGGGAACCATTGCTAATGCTGCCACGATACATACTCCTATTTCTACGAAGATTTCTCTGCATATCCTCACCTAAATTCTGTATAGCTTGCAATATCAAAGAACCATCACTTGACAATTCTGATCTATTCGGAAGCTTAGCAGGAGCATCAACAGCCAATAATTTCAATAAGGAGTTAGCCTCGTTTTCTTTCATTGATTGTGTATCATTCAAAGCTTTTGCCAGATTCTCAATGGCCATACCTACTAAATCGATCCTCAATGAGGAGGAGTATGTAAAATACCTTATAGTACTAATATCAAAAGGGCAATCGGTTTTGTCATCCATCATAAGGACTGTCTTCTTATCAAAAGCTTGCCTAAATCCTAATTCATAGAAAACATTAGGATTTCTTGCACTTAAATCACAAATTGCCATATCACAATTCAAGGCATTTTTCAAAATATCTACTATTATAACATTAGCCTTAGATGTATCATCTGCTCTTATAGCTTCATAACCAGCTTGTTGACAAGCGGGAATTATAATATGTTTATACACCCTATCGAAATGACCAGCTGTATAGCCCTCCACATCACTTATAGGCATTATAACAAAACATTTCTTCTTCTTTTCTTCTTGTGTTTTAGCCTCATTCTCTTCCATTATCTATCCTATGTTAAAATTATTGTATTTAAAGCATGTACAAGCTCCTCCTACACGTACATTTATCCTTTCATAATTATAACTCTTTTTGCCTTGATCATTCAACACCGGTTTTTGAACAAAGACAAGTGCATTTTCAACCATGTCAACATCATTGACTACTTTGGCACAAGAATAGCACAGTTCCTCCCCTACCAGTAATTTTGATTTAAACAAATCATATTTATCATGTGTACCAATCCGGTCATGTATGTTTGTTGTTTGGCCTATATAAATTATATCTATCAAAGAAACTGTATCATTCGTAGCATTGTATTGGCATCTATAAACCATATATATACCAGGATAAGCAGGGAGACCATTTTTATTACAATCCCTCCAATATCCATCAAAATTCAATATAAACTCTTTCATATTGTCTATTTTATGTTGTTTGACCCTCCATGTACATAGATGCTAAAATGGGTCTAAGATTATCTATTATGTTTCTTTTACGAGCCATTAAATCACTCCTTGTTTCTTTAGGATTTTTAGGAATAAAGACATAATAGAATAAAATATCTTCATTATCTTCCATCTTATTAGGATATAAGTCAGTGTATCTTACTAAATCTTGCGAGATAATAATATACAGACTATCCATTTTAACACGTGGTTTGAACTTTGCCTCTGTAATTAATATATTATCTATATCAATCTCACATTCATTAGATATGAATTGTTTCACAAATGGCTTAAAATCCTTATGCTTCAAAGACTTTGTACGATTGATACTTGGGAAAAAATGATAGAACTCATCAGGAGATTTCCATAATGCAACATGGTTGTACTGCCGACTGCTCCATTGCTTGTAATATTCATTATCGTCAAACTGCTTCATTAGAAAAATCAAATCATCATCCGACAGATTATGAACTGTTAAATGACCATCAAAAATTTTTATCTTATCAGTCAGTGCATTTATATTGATTATCTTTCCTAAAGCATTGTCTTCATTTGGAAACAATTTCAAAGCAAGTTTCTCTGCTGCTTGTCGAAGTAGCCATTGTTCATGATTTACTACATGATGATTTATTACATATCGCATTTGGAAATCTTTTACATTTAAGACTCCTTCTATCTCATGCAAGGAATTTGCTTCAAAACACACAACATAATCTTTTTCATCATTACGCATTATATGAAGGGCTGACACTAATCTTCTTAAATCAATGCTTGATGTACTATATCCTGAAGCCCAAACGTCACGACAAGCATAATCCAATCTATCCGCATCAATCACCTTCCCATGCAATAACGAAATGAAACAATTATGAATTTGATGATTCTCCTTGTCTGCCACATAGAATACACCTGTTATCATTCTAACAATAAATTCAGGATCAAGATACAATCGTGAAATAGCTTCTCCAAATTCATAATGTGCGATATATGCACTTACATATTCATGAAAATTGGGATCATCCAATGCTCTGACTTGTTCTAAATCGCTTGTAAAATTATCAGAATTAACTTCATCTGCTAATTTTCTTGCCAAGTCTTTCTTTTGTCCATAATAGTCCTCAAATGTATGTGAAAATGGAGCATGACCTACATCGTGAAGAAGACAAGCCACTAAATAAGAGTTGTATATGACACTCATATTATTGGCTGTCTCTCCCCAATAATCGTTGGCTTCTTCTTCCTTACGCAAATGATCAACAATTAGGGAGCCTATATGATAAACACCTAAAGAATGGATAAATCTATCATGCCGAGCACTTGGATATACAGAGCGAATAGATGTCTGTTCTATTCGTCTTAGCCGTTGGAATGCAGATGTGTCAATGATGTTTTTTACTAACTCATCCGACACCATAATATATCCATGTACTGTATCTAATATTCTCTTCATACTATCTGGAGTAAAACTGGTCGATTAGGTTTATAATGTCCTCACTCGGCATCAAACGCTCTATTTCATTTTTCACAGAAAACAGATTATTAATGACAAGACTATCATCCATCATTACAACATTTTTAGGGAAAGAACATCTGAATGCATCTATAGATATTAAATCAAACGTGGTTAACACGTTTGATTTAATATCTTCCACATATTCACAAATGGCTCGAATTTCTTTATATGTCAATTCATATGGGTTGCTATCAGCCCTTTTATGAACCATATAAGCAATTACTTCTGTCGAATCTAATTCAATAGGCATAATCAACTTATTCTGACCTCCTTAAGATCTCTAAATGTTTACTCAATTCTTGTATTTTATTCTTGTATTCCTGTATTTCTGCTTGAATATTTTTCTGCTCATCAGTCAAAGGTTCCAGAAAAGAACGGTCAAGAATAGCAATTTCATCTTTATAAGGCATAAATGGTCTATAAAGTTTATAGAACGTAACACCTATAGCACCTTTGAATGCCTTTAGTTTTGGAGTATTCCAGCCACACCTTAGTATTAAATCAGGAGCAATATCAGTATAAGGGTCAAGATAAACTATCTCACGAATACCTATTTGAAACGCTTTCTTTGAACATAAGACACAAGGTGATGCTGTAACATACATGATACCGTCTTTCAAGCCATTGCCACCAGACTTGGCAAGCCTCAACATCGTGTTTTCCTCCGCATGTAACGATCGTGTATTAACTTGATCCTTTGTTCCTGTAAACTTGTTATATTGCGAGCGAAAACAATATGAGTAACGCAAACCAAGATTAGCCAAACTCCCAACTGTCTGCTTGTTCACATTGTCTCTTAAACAAGAAACAAATGTTTTGCCTGTATTCTTAATATTACCAGTAAGTTCATATTTGCTGTATATCTTATCCTTAACATCTTTAATTGCTTCATCGTTATCTTCAGAATACAGTTCGTCAGCATATCTCATTTGACATGGAAGCTGAGTAGACGGAGGATCATTCCATCCGATTGATTGAACTGTGTATTCTTTGTCTACTATTGTACATCCAACCTTGCGTGAAATACATCCTGAATTAAACTTTGCCACATACGCGATAGACATACAACGTTCATCACTACTTGGTGTAATAAGCCCAGGACGAACAATCAACGAATAGAACTTCATCCATTGTTCTGCCAATGATTTGAAGGAATTGTTGTCTTCATCATCTGAATTATATGATAAATGAATCTCACTTTCTGTGACACATCTGCTAATATCTGGACTATAAAATAATCCTTTTTCGAAATCACACTTATCACTTTCCGCATTGCTCAAAGCCATTATTCTATTTACCGTTGTGTGATAAATACTTTTTTGGTCTTCAGATAGCTCATCCTCCCCTTTATTGAACATTGACTTTATAACTTTATGCTCAACCAACTTTTTCTCATTGCCATCATTATGCAAAGCCACTGAATAGAAGCCACTGTAACGCTCACGCATATACATTATCTCCAATGAACTTCTTACAGAATCTATAACAAATCTACGTGGCTTTTGAGGATAATTCTCATGATACCCCTTTATGATACCATTAATTAAGTCTATTACATCAAAAATATGATTACAATTATACTCATTATCCAGATTAACAATAGCGTCAGGATTTCCAGTAGCACGAATTGAATTGGCTAACCTGTGAACAAAGAAGTTCTTCGCAAAATAATCCCTTCTCTTCAATTCATTGTAGAATTTCTCACAAAAACCTTTGAACTTATCATCGAAATATATATTACATAGTTCTTTACGATATGCAAAACGTACTCTTTCTTTGTTGTTATGAATGTCATATAGGTGTTTAAATGAATTAAACAGATCTTCATCCAATCCCAAACCTATCAGTTCTTCATTGGTGAATTTGTTGTTTACCTTATAAGACTCATCAACATCTTTATGACTTTTATCAAACTTATTTTTTAGCAAATCAGACACCTGATTTAAGAAACCGTCATAGCTATTGACACATGCATATTTTTCCAATGTAGACAACAATAGAACATTGCGATAGCGTAAAATCTTAAAAGGCAGATATTGTTTTGAGCAGACATTATAACATGCCTCATATTTTCTTTGAAATACAACATCTTGCTTTTCTATTTTTTTTGTTGTGTCTAATATTTCTCTTGGTTTTCTTACTTCTTTCCAATCAGAAAAATCATTAGACATTATGCTTGCCAAATCGGAACATCCACTACCTGTTATACCAGTTAAGGCTACAACTATAAAATCACGTCGATGAACATACATTTGTTCAATTGGCATTTTAATATTTTCATTATTCATAGCGTTTATTGTTTAATAAATTTTATATATGCTGTTTGTTGATATCATTTATCAAATTGATTCAATATTTTCAACAAAATTTCGGCTTCACTTTGAACCAACATTGAGACCTCAGGGGGATTATTCTTATATTTGAAAACACGACCTTTGGGCAAGTCTAAAATACCATAGACCACATCATTTGGATCATATCCATATGTTTCTTTCATCATCTCCAATAGCAAATCAGCCTCGTTTTTAGATATTTTCTTTGTGTCATTTGAAAAAAACAATTTTATAATATGTACCTTGTCCTTATAAGAAAAACATAATTCGGGATAAACACTTACTCGTAAATCCTTATGTTTCCACATCCTCCTTGGTATACGCACCTTTTCGAATTTCTTCTTGCCCCAAAACTTTTTCAGTCCAGCAATTCTACTTTGATAATTCTCTTTCTTGTCTTCTGCTATATGTTCTATACATGCATCCAAATCAGCTGCTTTCCCAGACTTAGACAAAACATGACTTATATGTGAACGCAATGGTCCCCAATAATCCACCTTTATTTGATATTCAGATTTTATATCTTTATCAATTGACTTGGCAGCATTAAATCTATGCATGCCTATCTTCGATATAAAGTTACAAAACTGACTGAATGTTATCTCTTTTTTTGCCATATAAACTATTTCTTTAGTTAGTGCTCAATTTAGGGCATACCCCTTTGTATAGGCACTTTTGCAAGTGCCTATATATTGAGATGTTAAAATTTTCACTTGTTTATTAAGTATTTCATACTTTTTCTCGCCATGGCTAAGTTCAAGCAAGCTTGCTTTGCTCATGGCTTATCGAAAAAGTTGGCATATTGCCAATCCGATTTATTTCATGATTTTCGGCTGCACTCGGCATAGCTCAAACAAGTTTGGCTCTGCACTCGTTGGCACGAAAATTTATCTGGTCACAAGCTGAAAAAATCCCTGCAACCGTTAAATATTTTTGTAAAAAATTTACCAAGGTATTCCCATGCAGACCGTCCCTGCATCTTAACTGTTCTGATGATGCTATGATCACTGTAGCAGAAAAATATATCTTAATTTCATTTTATCGTGTTTTATTACTTAGTTTTCTCTTTTGGTATCCAACTTCTTAAATTCCAATGCCGCCAAAGTAAGGCATAAGGACATAGTCTTACATCATTTATTTTAAGCCACGGACTATCCACACAATTATTATCCAACAAAGGTTCTTGGTTTTGCCAATCAGCTCCGAATATTTCTTTAGCATTATTTTTTGTTACCTCACAAAAATCATACATTTCGCATAATGTGTTCCCTTTACTAAAGCATTTGTACAATTCTTCTATCGCGAGAAAATATTGCAAACTTATATTTGCTCCTTTTCCAGCGGCAGATATGTGTGTAAAATTGTATTCTGAATCAATAATCAAAGGACTTCCCACTCTATTCATAATTTTCAAAAGCGATTCGTTATAAAGAGCATACCCATCACGTACTATTTCTATGATGAAATGTGGATTACGTAAGCGGCATTCAATTCCAAAGCCAATGAAATCTCTAATAGTATTGTGGAATTCAATAAAACGACTATCGTTCAGATATAGTTTTAAACGGTCTTGCACCATCATCCCCATATGAATCAAAGCCATGGGGAGTGTTGTTGTTTTCTCTAAAAACATACATGGCTGATTATAAACACGTTCATAAAGATGTTCTGGAGATGGAGGCAAATATTTTTCAGCCTTCATATTGCGCAATGTCTCTACAAAGAACTGTCCAGGATTAACAAATTGCAAGGATAGGTCACACAATGCTATAATATTAAGAATGTCATGCGAAAATTCTGGATATTCAATACTTGCAACATTTTCCGCTGTAAGATATGGATAATCTGGTGGTGGTACACTGTCTTTTGTTATGGCTCTTTCAATAAGATAAGCCATGCTTTCCATAATTGCACAAGTCCCAAATTTCAGTTTTGTACCATCTATCAATTTCAAAAATGGTATTGTTAATATATGTACCTTACTATTTTGATATGGGACTCTAATCTTTTGGAACTCTACCTTTTTTATGAAGATATCATCTCTACTTCCAAAATCGCCCATGCAGGTTTCATTTACATATTCGTTTAAATCAACATTACCAAAATTATATGGAAGTTTCAAAGGTATATCAATTTTACCTTTGGGTAAACTATAAATATAATTTGCAGCGGCGTGCATGTACTCACTGTAGACGTAGGCATTATTCAGAAGACTATAAGAGGAAATATCTTGCAAGAAATGTATATATTCATGAATGAATGTGGAAAGATCTTTCTTACTAAGATTATATAACATAGAGGAAGAGTCATAATATGGAAAGCTTAATTTCATATAGAAAAAAGCTGGCATATAACTTCCTAAATCCTGATTGTAGGTTCTTATTTCTGACATTTCATTGTCCTTTCTTATCGAAAATGTTAGTGCTCAATTTAGGGCATAGCCCTTTGTATAGGCACTTTTGCAAGTGCCTATATATTGAGTAAAATTTTCACTTGTTTATTAACTATTTTCATACATTTTCTTCGCTCGATAATTTGAAAGCAGACCATTTCCGTCTCATTACCTTGCTTGTCATAGAAACACTCAATGGAAGACTTCGCATTTTTGAGTGTTACGCTCGGCTCGTAGAGAGGCTTGCCAAAGCAAGAATGTTGAATTATATCGTTGAACATTAATGACCGTTAATTGAACATTAATTGGACGTTAATTATTCCTTTCTTATTCATGTAATTTGTTACTATCACGCAACCTTTGCTTAATACCCTCCAAAGTCACGTCAGCCCAATGCTCATAGTTATTCTTCAGCTCCTCTTTCTCTTCTGTAGAATAATAAGAGTGTTCGATGTAATCTTTCATACATTCAACTGCCGTCTTCTTGAGCTTATCAAGATCTGAACGATGAATCCTACCAGTAATGAGCTGCTCTGTAATTGTGCAATATATATAGCCATTTAAAAAGGCGGCGCATATATTTTGGAACATAAATTGCCGTAAATTAAACGTAAATT
>OLSQ01001618.1_pt1 | contig 18082 bp, 15 predicted proteins | sample 1672561 | NCBI WGS metagenome assembly OLSQ01 (sample SAMEA3136699, study PRJEB25190) | human gut metagenome | biome: human gut; feature: human-associated habitat; material: faeces | place: Austria | collected 2013 | reverse complement strand
TACCGCCACCGAGGTCGAATACGGCAATCTTCATATCCTTGTTGGCCTTGTCTACGCCGTAAGCAAGAGCTGCTGCTGTAGGCTCGTTCACGATACGGCGAACGTTAAGGCCTGCAATCTGACCAGCTTCCTTAGTAGCCTGACGCTGAGAGTCAGAGAAGTAAGCCGGAACTGTGATGACTGCGTCTGTCACTTCTTGTCCGAGATAGTCCTCAGCGGTCTTCTTCATCTTCTGAAGCACCATTGCCGAGATTTCCTGCGGAGTATACTTGCGGCCGTCGATGTCAACGCGTGGGTAGCCACCTTCGTTAACTACAGAGAACGGAACGCGTGTAACCTCCTTAGCGCACTGCTCATAGGTCTCACCCATGAAGCGCTTGATAGAATATACGGTGTTCTTCGGGTTGGTGATAGCCTGACGCTTTGCAGGGTCGCCTACCTTACGCTCACCGTCCTTTACGAATCCAACGATTGAAGGAGTTGTACGCTTGCCTTCGCTGTTGGCGATTACTACAGGTTCGTTGCCCTCAAATACGGCAACACATGAGTTTGTAGTACCTAAGTCGATTCCAATGATCTTTCCCATAATTGTATCTTTTTTTATTTTTATTCTGATTTATAAATTTGTTGATTGATTGAACTTGCGTTCGCCGTATAATATACAAATGCTGTGCCAAAAACCTTGATGCTGAGTTTAGGATGACATTTTAGTGGCTTTAAACTCTGTCAATATGGCACAGGGAAGTAAAAAGGAAAGATTTATATGACATTTTTTGCAAAACGATATAAATTAAGTACTTTTGCAAAACTATTATTCACGTGCGAATGGAAAACCTTATCACAATATGAGATTTAAACCTTATTATATATTATATGCTCTGCTTGCTTTCCTGGCATTGCCCATGTCGGTGCAAGCGGAGGTGCAATCTTCCGACTCGTCAGCCACCCGTCACTTCGTACATCAATTGATGTTCGACTATCGTCCGGGTGCAATTCTTCACACCAACGACTTTCTGCGTGGCAAGAATCCCGAAGTTCGCACCATGAACCACGATATGGGTTATTACCTTAAGTATGCCTTCTCCGCCCCCGAGGACAGCGAGCAGGCAAGCATTTATCGTGATGCCTATCAAGGAGTGGGCATCGGATGGAACGAGTTCAACCCCCAGTTGGGCAATCCCGTGTCTGTATTTATACTGCAGGGAGCGCGCATAGCGAGCCTTAGCGACAGGCTTTCGCTCAACTACGAGTGGAATCTCGGACTCACCTTCGGTTGGAATCCGTACGATGCCGAATCTAATCCCGACAACAAGCTGATCGGTTCGCGCGTGACGGCATACATCGGTCTCGACATGTATATGCGATGGATAGCGTCGCGCCATGTCGACATCAACCTCGGATTCAACGTTACGCACTACTCCAACGGCAACACCCAGTTTCCCAACCTTGGACTTAACACCGTGGCATTGCGTATAGGTGCTGCCTATTACATCAACCGTCACACACCGCGCCTGCTCTATCGCCACACGCATGTGCCACCGGTGCGCCACGACATCACCTACGATCTCATCCTATACGGCGCCTGGCATCAGCGGGGATTCTACGACTACGACGGCAACGCATACATATTTCCCGAGAAATTTGCCGTGGCTGGATTCAACTTCAATCCGATGTACCGCTTCAACCACTGGCTCAAGGCGGGCATCTCGCTCGACGGCACCTACGACCGCAGCTCCAACATCGTCATAGGTGACAATCCTACTGACGAAACTATCGTTCCGCTATACTCCCGACCGCGTTCGGCGTGGCGCCAGATGGCACTCGGAGCGTCGGCACGTGTAGAATTCTGCATGCCCTATTTTGCCATCAACTTCGGCATGGGCAGCAACTTTCTCAACGCCACCGACGACTTTCACGGAATATACGAGCTGCTGGCGCTTAAGCTGAATATCACCCGACGCTTGCTGTTGCACGTAGGCTACACGCTCAACGACTTCCACAGACCCCGCCACCTTATGCTTGGCGTGGGATGGCGTTTCGGATGTCTCGGTCGGTCATAGCCGCAACGCACGAGTCCGACCATACATTCTCAGCCGTCTCAATCATGTCGAGCACGGTGAACACTGGCAGGATGATGCCCATGATGGCTATCGGTGCGCCCACACCCGACATGAGCGAGAGCGTAAGGAAGTAGCATCCCATAGGCACACCGGCGTTGCCGATAGCTGCCACCACCGATATGAAGAGCCACATATTCATCGTGCCCCACGTAATCTCAACCCCGCCGTTCTGCATCACGAACAGCGACGTGACGAAGATGAACGCCGCGCAGCCGTTCATGTTTATAGTGGTGCAGATGGGCAGCACGAATCGTGCCACACGACTGTCAACGCCCAGACGCTCCTCGGCGCTCTGGATGGTGACGGGCAGCGTAGCCGCCGAACTCTTGGTGAACAATGCCATGAGCACAGCCGGAGTCATGGCGCGAGCCACGCGTATAGGGTTCAGTCCGCGAGCCATGAGGAACAGTGGCAGCACCACGCAGAACTGCAGCAGATTGCCGCCCAATATCACAGCCACATACTTGCCTATCGACGTTACTACAGTGCCTGCCGTCACCTCAGCCGACAGCTGTGCTGCAAACGCGATGATGCCAATCGGCAGAATGTCGATGAGCCAATGAATGAGCGTAGACACAAGATTCTGCAGTCCGTTGACTCCGTTCATCAGCGTGCGCTTGCTGTCCGTCTCGGGCATACGTGCCAAGGCGATGCCCACAGCCACAGCAATGAGCAGCAGCGAGAGCACATTGCCCTCAACCAGCGGGCGCAGCACATTGTCGGGCACAATGCCGATGATGTAGTCCATGTATGAGGCGTCGCCCAGTTCCTGCTTCACCGAGTCGATGCCCGTGTCGCCCTTGATGGCGTCAAGCGGCAGATTGTCGGGCGCGATGAACCGGTAGAGCAGCATGCCCACAGCAGCAGCAGCCACCGTAGTGAGCAGCGTGTATGTAAGCGTGTGGCGGAATATGCGGCCCGTATCCTTCTGCGTGCCAAACCGTGCGAGCGTAGTAGTGACGGCAAGGGCTATGGTAGGTATTGCCACAAACTGAAAAAGGCGTGTGTAAATGGTAGCCACGAAGTTGGTGACGCTGTCGATCCATCCCACACCAAGCATTCCGAGCACCGTACCCACGACAAGCGCTCCGAGCCACAACCAGAAGTTCTGCGACTCAGCGCAACTGTGCTGAGCCATCTCTTTTTTATTATCCATTTTCAATTCTTTTTACTGCTTTAATGGGTATAAGATCCCGTCCGTTTCCAAATGTAGTCCTTTTGGCTTCCAAAAGGAGTCCTTTTACCGTGCAAAAGGAGTCCTTTTACACCTCAAAAGGGACCCTTTTACAATGCAAAAGGAGTCCTTTTGCAAGGCGGTGACACCACGTCAGGAATTTCCAAGGATTTATATCCCTTGCGTTATGTTAGCATTATTGCTGAGAATGGATGCAAAATTACAAAACTGTCGTCATTCTTGCAATAGTCTGAATTTGGTATTTTCGCTACGAAACCTATGATTTTTCATCGGAAAAGGCTAACTTTGTAAGCGAAAGTACATTGAGCGTGCTTGCATCAGATTAACCGACAATAACTGACATTTACTAAAACCCAATCAATAATGAATAAAAACAGACTAACTGTCGCATTGTGCGCACTCGCCATGACCGCCCTCACCGCCAGCGCACAGAAGACAAAGAAAGCCGACCTTTTCCCACTCGGCAATTACGAAGAACTTACCGACACCAAGCCGCACGACTCCGACGCTGCATGGGCTAAGCTCGTTCAGCCCACCCAACTGAGCTGGGCGTCGATCGACACACGCTACCGCCGCCTCGACATTCCGAAGGTGAAGCAGCAGAACATGGTAAGCCTGAAGGCGTGGCGTGGCGAACGTGTCAACGCACAGGCCCTCTTATGGACCAATGTCGACCTCGACGACGTGCAGATAACGGTCAGCGACCTGCGCTCGGGCAATTCCGTCATACCCTCGTCGGTACTCCGCACCAACTTCGTGCGCTACGTCATGACCGACGAACTCAACAAGGACGGTAGCGGATGCGGCTATCGCAATCCTGCCGACTGGGACTCGTCGGTAGTGGCAGACGTGCTCGACATCAACAAGACATTGCCCGTGCGCCGCAACACTACGCAGCCTATATGGGCTAATGTATGGGTGCCGCAGGACGCAAAGCCCGGCAATTACACAGCACAGATTACCGTGAGCGGCAAGAATCTGAAGCCTATGTCGCTGCAGCTCAAGTTGCAGGTCATCAACCGCACGCTGCCCGCACCGCAGCAGTGGACCACCAATCTCGACCTCTGGCAGAACCCTTACTCAGTGGCACGATACTATAAGGTGCCCCTCTGGAGCAAGGCGCACTTCGACGCAATGCTCCCCATCATGAAGATGCTTGCCGATGCCGGACAGTACAGCATCACCACCAGCATCATGCACAAGCCCTGGAACGGACAGACCGAGGACCATTACGACTCGATGGTGACACGCATCAAGCACATCGACGGCTCGTGGACGTTCGACTATGCCGTCTTCGACCGCTACGTGGAGTTCATGATGAACGATGTCGGCATCAACCGGCTCATCGCCTGCTACACCATGATACCCTGGGACCTGCGCTTCGACTACTACGACGAGGCCACCAACCGCATAAAGTTTGTCAAGGCAAAGCCCGGCGACAATGCCTACACCGAATACTGGGGCACATTCCTGCGCGACTTTGCCCGTCATCTGCGCCAGAAGGGATGGTTTGACAAGACCTGCATAGCCATGGACGAACGCCCTATGAAGGACATGCAGGCTGCAATAAAGGTGATAAAGGATGCCGACAAGGACTATAAAATCTCGCTCGCCGGCATATATCACGATGAGATTGAGCGCGACCTGTATTATTATTGCATAGCCTACGGCAACGATTTTCCGTCCGAAGTGCTGGCTCGCAGACGTGCCGAGGGCAAGATAAGCACCTACTACACATGCTGCACCGAAGGATTTCCCAATACATTCACGTTCTCGCCACCTGCCGAGGCGGCATGGATGGCTGTGCACGCATTGGGCGGCAACTACGACGGCTACCTGCGTTGGTCGTACAACAGTTGGACACGCGACCCGCTGCGCGACTCACGTTTCCGCTCATGGGCAGCCGGCGACACCTATTGTGTCTATCCCGGTCCGCGTTCGAGCATACGTTTTGAACGACTGATTCAGGGTCTGCAGATTTGCGAAAAAATCGTTCAGCTGCGCAAGGAATATACACGCACCGGACAAAAGGCAAAGTTGCAGAAGCTGAACAAAATGGTCAAGAAGTTCACACCGCAAGCAGTGCCAGCCAGCAAGCGTGCCTTGGCAGCGCCGATGGTGGAAGAAATTGAGCAATTGCTCAATTAATTAAAAAATGAGAGTTGAAAGTTGAGAATTGAGAGTTATGATTACCTTTTTAAAACATCGTAATTACGATGATATTGTATATAACATTGTATATAGCATATCATAACTCTCAACTTTCAACTTTCAACTCTCAACTATTGAGATTCTCAACTTTTTATTAGATGAAAATGTACTTCATCACAAACAGCACCGCAAGTATATAGAGCGTGATGTTGAGCTTCTTGAAGTTGCCGCAAATGACATTGATGGCAACATAAGAGATAACACCGCACAGAATACCGTCAGATATGCTGTATGCCAGAGGCATCATGACGATTGTAATGAATGCCGGGATCGACTCAGCCAAGTCGTCGAGGTCGATATCCTTGATTGGCGACAGCATGAACAGACCCACGATGACGAGCACCGGTGTAGTAGCAGCAGCCGGAATCGAAAGGAATACCGGAGCGAAGAACAATGCTATGACAAAGCACATAGCCGTTGCAAAGGCTGTAAGACCCGTACGGCCGCCCTGGGCAACGCCCGATGCACTCTCAACATATGTAGTCGTGGTGCTGGCACCGAGACAAGCGCCGGTCATAGTGGCAATGGCGTCTGCCATGAATGCCTTGTTCAGTCCCGGTATGCGGCCGTCCTTCTGCATCATTCCCGCCTTGGTGCATACGCCTACGAGCGTGCCCATGGTGTCGAACATGTCGATGAAGAGGAATGTGAACACCACAATAAGCATATCAATAGTAAAGATATGGTGGAATTCGAACTTACAGAATATAGGCGCAATCGACGGAGGTGTGTCGATAATGCCGTTGAAATTCGTTATGCCCATAGGTATACCGATGAGCGCAGTGGCAAGAATGCCGATGAGCAGCGAGCCCGGCACCTTCTTGATTACAAGTACTGAGGTGATGATAATACCAATTACACCGAGTAGGGCAGAGCCGCCTGTCAGCTTGCCGATGGTCACGAATGTGGCTGAATTCTCAACGATGATGCCGGCGTTCTTGAGTCCGATGAAGGCGATGAAGAGTCCGATGCCCGCACCGATGGCTCGCTTGAGCGTTGTGGGGATAGCGTCGACGATGAGTGTACGTATCTTCGTCACGGTCATCAGCACAAAGAGGAATCCCTCAATGAGGATGGCTGTCAACGCAAACTGCCACGAGTAGCCCATAGTGAGGCACACGGTGAACACGAAGAAGGCGTTCAGTCCCATGCCCGGAGCAAGTCCGAAAGGCTTCTTGGCGTATATCGACATTATGAGTGTGCCGACAATGGCAGCCAAGGCTGTTGATGTGAACACGGCATTGGTGTCCATGCCCTGCGATGCAAGGTTGGAGAAGATGCTCGGATTGACAGCGAGAATATACGCCATGGTGAGGAATGTGGTCACGCCGGCCATTATCTCGGTGCGGATGTTGTGCTTCTTGGGGTCGAAGCCAAAGAGTTTTGAAAGCATAGTCTTATCGTTATTAAAAACCTTTTTACTCTTTTACCTTTTTACTTTTTTACCTTTTTCCCTTTTTACTTTTAGGTTCAGGCTTAGAAGTCCCACTTCACGCCAAGGCAGGGACGGCACTTGAATCCGCCGGTAGAACCGAAGTTGTTAGACAGCTCAATCTCTGTACCGAGGCTGAGGTTGTCTACACCGAAGTGCTGGCCTACGTTATACCACAGCTGAGGCTCTGTAATGAATACGGTAGACTTCTTGTCTGCAGTGCCGTCTTCGCGGAAATCAACGAGATGGTCTTCCCACCAGAAATCGGCAAAACCGTCAAACTTCAATCCCGTGACACCGAAGAGGTCGTTCATAGCCCATACTGCTGTGAACTGCATAGGAACGTTAGAGTCCTTCTCCTTGATGTTCTTGTAGAGAGCCTTGAGGTTGAGCGTGTTCTTGAAGTCCTTGGTGTGCATGAAGTAGTCGACACCTGCGAGCCACGCATTGTTGATAGGATAAGAAGCAGTGATACCACCGTTGTACTCTACTTGGAGCGAAAGGTTCTTGATAGCTGAGTTCTGCCAGAAGTTAAGGCAGCGTGCTATCTCGAAGTAAGTGCCACCAGGAGCCAAGTTCGGACCTGCAACGTGCTGGTCGTAGTTGAAGTCGTGGTCGATGAAGAAGTAGGTGTTGCCCCACTTGTCCTGCTTGAACATCTCAAGCGTGAGGGTTACGAACTTGCGGTCAGAGCCGAAATCATAAAACAACTGTGCGTTTACCTGTGCTTTGGCCTTGGCCGGTGCAATGAACATGATGGCAAGAATGGCCATCACGAGAGTCAATTTGTTGGCTTTCATTGAATTGTTATTTAAAATTGTTGTTGCAAAATTAGACATAATTTTTGAAATATTAAGCCTTCAACGTCCTAATAATGTACATTAATATACAATTATACGTGGCTCGGGATAAATTTCGGGTAAAAATGTGTAATTTTGCATTACGAAACCAAACAAACGAATGAAATTATATACAGATGCCGAGCTGGCACAAATCCTTGACAAGAACATATTTCACCGCATAGGCGAGGTGGCTGACGAATTGGGCGTAGAGTGCTATCTCGTAGGCGGATATGTGCGCGACATTTTCCTCGAACGTCCCACCAACGACATTGATGTAGTGGTGGTGGGAAGCGGTATCGATGTGGCAACAGCACTGCAGCACAAATTGGGAAAGAACCCGAAGACGGGCAGATGGCGCGCCCATCTGGCTGTATATCGCAACTTCGGCACGGCGCAGGTGAAGTATCACGACACCGAAGTGGAGTTTGTAGGCGCACGACGCGAGAGCTATGACCGCTCGTCGCGCAAACCTATCGTCGAAGACGGAACCCTGGAAGACGACCAGAACCGCCGCGACTTCACCATCAACGCTATGGCTGTATGCCTCAATCACGACCGTTTCGGCGAATTGGTCGACCCCTTCGACGGCATTTACGACCTTGAGGACGGCATAATACGCACTCCGCTCGACCCCGACATCACCTTCTCCGACGATCCGCTACGCATGATGCGCTGCGTAAGGTTCTCCGCCCAGCTGCGGTTCTACATCGACGACGAGACGTTTGAGGCTCTCGGACGCAACGCCGAACGCATAAAGATAGTGAGCGGCGAGCGCATTGCCGACGAACTCAACAAGATAATGCGCACCCCACAACCCAGTCGTGGATTCGTGGAGTTGCAGCGTTGCGGACTGTTGCAGCTCATCATTCCCGAACTCTCGGCTCTCGACGTGGTGGAGACACGCAACGGACGCGCCCACAAGAACAACTTCTACCATACGCTTGAGGTTGTAGACAATGTGGCAAAGCATAGCGACAACCTTTGGCTCAGATGGGCAGCGCTGTTTCACGACATAGGCAAACCTAAGTCAAAGCGCTGGGAACCCGCCATAGGATGGACGTTCCACAATCACAACTATCTTGGTGCTAAGATGATACCGGGCATTTTCCGCCGTATGAAACTGCCCATGGATGCCAAGATGAAGTATGTAGAAAAGCTCGTCGACCTGCACATGCGCCCCATCGCAATAGCTGATGAGGAGGTGACGGATTCTGCCGTTCGCCGACTGATGAACGATGCCGGCGACGACATCGACGACCTTATGACGCTTTGCGAGGCTGACATCACGTCGAAGAACGAGGTGCGCAAGAAGCAGTTTGCTGAAAACTTCCGTATGGTACGCGTGAAACTTGCCGACCTGAAGGAGCGCGACTACAAGCGATTGCTGCAACCCGTAATCGACGGCAACGAAATAATGCAGCTCTTCAATATGCAGCCCTGCCGCGAGGTGGGACTCCTTAAGCAATATCTTAAGGATGCGGTGCTCGACAATAGGGTGCCCAACGAGCGCGAACCGCTCATGGCGCTACTCATGGAGAAGGCCCGCAGTATGGGCATCGTCTGACTGGGCCACGGCCCATATATAATAAGGTATAGGAGAACAACAATGCCTCTGCCCCCGTCGGAGCAGGGCTATAGAAAAGACAAGAGGAAACGGACTGCCGTTTCCTCTTGCTTGTTTATACGGGTGATGAAAGATGCCGTCGGCACCTCACGCCCCTCACGTAGCCCAAGTCTGCCCGAGCCTCGCCCGAGACCGCTTAGCGCATATACCACACCCCATTGTGGTACACCATGGGCACCACAATCTCCTCGCGGGTGCTGTCGGCGAAGGTGAGCATCACAAAGGCGTTACCCTGATGGCGCGCAGTGTCGACCAGAGCGCCTACGGCAGCGACGTCACAGATGCCGCCACGCTCCTTCTGCTGCTGGGCCACATACATACGGGCATTGGCGATGAGCTGTTCGCGATAGCTGTCGGGAATACTGTCGGGGCGGTAAGTGCCGTCGACAAAGTGGTCGTACTGGCCATGGAGCAGATGGTCGTAATAGACCTTGGCGGTCTGCGCCACCACGTCGTCGGACTTGGGCTCAGAGCCACAAGCCACGAAGAGCACGGCCACTACAGCCGCGAGTGTAAATATCAGTTTGCGCACGTTGACGGTGATTGCATCTGCCCCCGACACAAGGCCGGGGGCAGACTATGGTTATTATTTCTGGCGTATGAACACGTTGATGGGGCATCCGTGCATAGACCAGTTTTCGCGTATCTTGTTCTCGAGGAAGCGACGGTAAGGTTCCTTGATATACTGGGGCAGATTGGCATAGAACACAAACGAAGGGATTTGCGTGTTGGGCAACTGCGTACAGTATTTGATTTTGATATACTTGCCTTTGGTCGATGGGGGTGGCGTAGCCTCGATGATAGGCAGCATCACCTCGTTGAGCTTGGACGTTCCGACGTGGGCCTTGCGGTTCTGGTAGACCTCCTTGGCGGTCTCGAGCACGCGGAAGATGCGCTGCTTGGTAAGGGCAGAAGCAAAGATGATGGGGAAATCGACAAAGGGTGCCATGCGGTTGCGTATGGCGTTGGTGAAGGTATCGATGACCTTCTGGTCCTTGTCGGCCACGAGGTCCCACTTGTTGACCACCACCACGAGCGACTTGTTGTTCTTCTGGATGAGCTGGAAGATGTTCATATCCTGCGCCTCGATGCCTCGGGTGGCGTCAATCATCAGGATGCAGACGTCGCTGTGCTCGATGGCACGGATGGAGCGCATCACGGAGTAGAACTCCAGGTCCTCAGACACCTTGTTCTTGCGGCGTATACCGGCGGTATCGACGAGATAGAAGTCAAAGCCGAACTTGTCAAACCGTGTGTAGATACTGTCACGGGTGGTGCCGGCAATCTCGGTGACGATGTTGCGGTCTTCGCCGATGAAGGCATTGATGATGCTGCTCTTGCCGGCATTGGGTCGGCCTACGACGGCAAAGCGGGGGATGTCGTCTTCCACATCCTCCTTGGCCTCCAAGGGCAGACGGTCGAGGATGGTGTCGAGCAGGTCGCCCGTACCGCCACCGGTGGCGGCGCTGATGCAGAAGGGGTCGCCCAGACCGAGGCTGTAGAACTCGGCAGCCTCATAGTATTCGGCACTGTTGTCTACCTTGTTAGCCACAAGGATTACGGGCAGCTTGGCACGGCGCAGGATGAGCGCCACATCCTCGTCCCAGTCGGTGAGACCGGTCTCGACATCTACCAGGAAGAGCACCAGGTCGGCCTCTTCGGTGGCGACGAGCACCTGCTTGCGGATGGCATCCTCGAAGACGTCGTCAGAGTTGACTACCCATCCACCGGTATCGACTACCGAAAATTCTTTTCCATTCCATGAACATTTGCCATACTGGCGGTCACGTGTAGTACCAGCCGTGTCGCTCACTATGGCGTGCCGGCTCTGCGTGAGTCGGTTGAAGAGAGTAGATTTGCCCACATTGGGGCGACCTACGATAGCTACTAAATTTGCCATTTCTGTGTTTGTTTGTTTTGCTGAAGTTTAACATTCTCCGGCCCTCGCCCTTGGTCGGCGAGAGTACCCCCTACGTCTCATCAGGGGGGAGTGATATATTATTCGGGGTTATACCCGAAGTTGTTCAGTTCGCGCTGGGAGTTGCGCCAGTCCTTGTCGACCTTGACAAAGACCTCGAGGAAGATTTTCTTGTCGAAGAACTTCTCCAGGGCCTTGCGCGCCTCGCTGCTTACCTTCTTGAGCGCCACGCCCTGATGCCCGATTACGATGCCTTTCTGTGAGTCGCGCTCCACATAGATGACGGCATTGATATGTATATTGGTGTCGGTCTCCTTGAATCGCTCCACTGCGACCTCTACTGAGTAGGGTATCTCCTTGTCATAATACAGAAGAATCTTCTCGCGGATGATTTCGGAGACAAAGAAGCGGGCGGGCTTGTCGGTGAGCTGGTCTTTGCCGAAATAGGCGGGCGACTCGGGCAGCAGTTCTTTGATGCGCTTCATCAGCGGGGCGGTGCCAAACTTGTTTTTGGCCGACACGGGCAGTATCTCTGCATTGGGCAGCAGCGCGTGCCAGCGCTCCACGATGTCGCCGAGGGTTTTCTGGTCGCTCTGGTCTATCTTGTTGATGAGCAGCAGCACGGGTATGGTCATCTTGGCCACCTTAGCGAGGAAGTCGGCGTTCTTCTCGGGATTTTCCACCACGTCGGTGACATAGAGCAGCACGTCGGCATCGGCAAGGGCCGACTCCGAGAAGGCCAGCATCATCTCCTGCATCTTGTAGTTGGGCTTGAGCACTCCGGGAGTGTCAGAGAAGACTATCTGGCAGTCGTCGTCGTTGACGATGCCCATGATGCGGTGACGGGTGGTCTGGGCCTTGAAGGTGGCGATGCTGATGCGCTCGCCTACGAGCTGGTTCATCAGCGTAGATTTACCCACGTTGGGGTTGCCTACGATATTTACAAATCCTGCTTTGTGCATAGTTACATCCAAAATAGGCTGCAAAATTAACCATAAATCCTGAGATAGAGGCACTGAGAGGCAAAAAAGTAGTCTGCAAGGGGTCAAAAAAGTGCTTGCCGACGCCTTTGCCCCATCCCTCTGCGCGTCGGGCTCACCCATAGGCGGGCAGAGAAATATCGCCGCCCACGACAAAATAGTCGGGGAGATGCTTGGCAGAGAGGGAGAAAAAAGATAACTTTGCTTGCAGACAACAAAGTGATTATGCAACCTAAGATATGTTTTGTCACCACGGGCGACATACGCATCAACGCCACCGCCAAGCGCGCGCTGGGCATGGCGCGTCCGCTCGACGGACTGGGATGGAAGGTGGCGGTAGTCCTGGAAGACACCGCCGAGAACCGCCACCGCGCGGCATTGGAGTGTGGTGACGCCACAGAGCTGGTGTTCTTCCGCCAGCACTCGGCGACAGACGAGATAAGGACCAAGAGCGCCATCGTAGCCCGTCTGCATCCCGACGTTCTCTACATCAGTGCGCCAGTGGTGCGCAACATGGTAGCCGCACCGCGTGGCTGCCGACGGGTGGTGGAGCACTCGGAGCTGGCGTCTCACAATGCCGACGTACACGGACTGATGTGGCTCAAGGTGATGGCGATGGAGCTGTGGTCGATAGTCCAGGCCGACGCGCTGGTCTGCGCCAGCCGCTATCTGATGGACATCTTCGGGCGCCGGGCGCACCGCATGCTGTGCCGCACGCCCATGCTCTACCTGCCCTACGCCTACAACACCACCGTGTGCCACCCCATGGTTATAGACCGCACCACGGTGGCCGACGGGCGCTATGCCGGGCGATGGATATGCTGCTACATGGGCAGCCTCACCGACAACTATGGCGCGCTGACCATGACCGACGCCATAGACCGTCTGCGCAGCAGCCACCCCGAGGTGCTGCTCATCCTCATGGGTCGCGGCGACGCCGAGGACGAGGTGCGCAGGAGAATACGGGAGCGGGGCATGGAGCGCCACATCATGCTCACGGGATACGTGAGCGAAGAGGAGATAGACTTCTACTTCTCGCTCGCCGACGCCTTCATCTCGCCGATGCACGACACGCCTCAAGACTGGGCGCGGTGTCCCAGCAAGCTCTATATGTATCTGCCCTACGACCGCCCCATCGTCACCTGCCGTGTGGGAGAGCCGCTCGCCACGCTGGGCGACAAGGGCGTATACTACCAGCCTGGCGACGCCGACGACATGGCGCATCAGATAGGGAAGCTGATAGACTCTGGCGCGACCCGACTGGGCATCGACGCCAGCCACCACACATGGCAGGCGCGCGCAGAGGTGTTTGACCGATGGATAAGAAAGGAGACAGGATTATGCGAATAGTGTTCTGGCAAAACTGTATAAGCCCCCACCAGATGCCGTTTATCACCAGGCTCGCCGACGACCCTCGCGTAGACGAGGTGGTGGTGGTGGCAGAAGTCGACGTACCCCCCGAGCGCCGGCAGATGGGGTGGGACTCGCTCTACGACGCCAACAACCGCACGTGCCGCATCTATCTGCATCCCGGCGACGACGACATACGCCGGCTGCTGGACCAGAGGGCGGCGGAGAGCTGGCATATATTCATGGGCATCAGGGCCTTCGGCTACGTGTTCCATTGCCTCCGGCTGAGCATGGACTACCCCGTGAAGCGCGCCATGATGTCTGAGCGCCCCAACACCTACGCCCTGGGGCTGGCCAACGGCAAGCCGCTGTGGCTGCACCGCCTGCGCTTCATGCTGCGCGACAGGAGATACGCCGGACATATAGAGCGCGTGTTTGCGATAGGCGCGATGGCGGCCGACTATTTCGGCTCGGCCAGCAAGCACTGGCAGGTGAGCCGGTTTGCCTACTGCACCGAGACGCCCGTCATCGCCACGCCCCCACCCCATGACCAGCGGCTGCGGCTGCTGTTTGCGGGCTCGCTGGAGTGGTACAAGGCTCCGCTCACGCTGCTCAAGAGTCTGCTGATGACCAGAGATGGCGACGCCGCAGTGGTTTTTCATCTCGACATCATAGGCAACGGCAGTCAGCGGCGCAGCTTGCAGCAGTTTATCGCTACCCACTGTCTCGCCAACCGCATCGACATGGTGGGCACGGTGGCCCACAACCGCATGGCAGAGTGGATGGGCAGGAGCGACGTGCTGGTGCTGCCGAGCGTCTACGACGGCTGGGGAGCGGTGGTCAACGAGGCGCTGCTTGCCGGCAGCTATGTCATCGTGAGCGATGCCTGTGGCGCTGCCGACCTGCTGGGCGACAGCAGGTTGGGCAGGGTCTTTCATGCCGGCGACGCCAAAGGACTGGCGCGCATCATCGCCGACTGCCACCGCCGCCTCGACAGCATACGCGCCGACCGTCAATGGCGCCGTCAATGGGCCATAGAGCACATCAGCGGGCCACGCATAGCCCGATACTTCATCGACTGCCTCTGCGGCGATGACATCGAGCCGCTATATTAATTCTTATCAAACAAGCAACTGTATATCATGGACATCGAACAACTACGCGACTATTGTCTCTCGCTGCCTCTGGTGACCGAAGACATGCCCTTCGGCGACACCACGCTGGTCTTCCGCGTGAGGGGTAGGATATTTGCGCTCACCGACCTGGAGCGCCCCACGCTGGTGAGCCTCAAGTGCGACCCCGAACTGGCCATAGCCCTGCGCGAACGCCATGAGGGCATAGCCGGCGCCTACCACATGAACAAGAAGCACTGGAATCAGGTGGCGCTCGACGCCCTCCTCCCCGACACGATGATAGAGAGCATGGTGCGCCACAGCTATGGAGAAGTGGTCAAGAAGCTCACGCGCCGCGAGCGCACCGACTACCCCGAGCTGACGAGCATAGACACAAGGGTGTTCGATTAGACTAAGACTGAAACCACGCTGATAGCCCCCGCCTGCGCACCGACCATCACCGCCAGCGCACTGACCCTCCCCACCAGCGCACCAATTGTCCTCACCACCACACAGCTCGCACCCACCATACCACAGAATTTTCTACTCAGCGCACTGACCGTCCTCGCCAGCGCACCGACCCTCCCCGCCATAATCCTCAAAAGAGTAAAGTGCATGACTGCCAACGCCGTCACCACGTTGACGGGCTCGTATCGGACGACGCGGAAGCTCGTATCGGACGAAACGGATGCTCGTATCGGACGGTGCGGATGCTCGTGCCTTCCGACACGAGCCGCCAAAGGTGGTCTCGGCACTCGCCGGGATGGTCATAAATTCTGCAGAGATGGTCACGAGACTGACAAAGGTCATCTGGAGTATCGCAAAGACCATCGGCGTGCTACGCTGCGGCTATCCGCGTACTCAGTACTGGCAGCAGAAGACTGCGCATAGCTATCGGCAGGCAACGCATTGCCATCAGCAGGCAGCGCATTGCCATCGCCAGGCAGCGCATTGCCATCGGGGTACTACGCTGCGGCCATCCGCTTGGTTGTGAAGAGCTATGGGGAAAACAGGAAGAAGATGAGGGAACGGGTGCCGCCGACGGCGGCGCTTGGGAACGAAAAAAGCGTGTCGACATTGCCGATTGGTTTTGTCTACACGCTTTTATGATTGACCACAAAAAGAGTGGTATGCTATTTACTTCTTTGCTACATCCGAGCCGTTGTAAGCCCACTTGTAGTACGAGGCTCCATGAACGAAGCCGGCACCAAAGGCGGTGAACACAATCTTGTCGCCCTTCTTGAGCAGATGCTCATTGTCCCAAAGGGCCAATGGAATGGTGGCGGCACTGGTGTTGCCATAATGGTCGATATTGATCATCACGCGGTCGAGATTGAGCTCGGCACGCTTGGCTACAGCCTCGATGATGCGGAGGTTGGCCTCGTGAGGTACAACCCAATCGACATCCTCGCCCTTGAGGTTGTTGCGCTTGAGTATCTCCAGCACGTCGTCGCTCATGTTGGTTACCGCATAGCGGAACACGGTGCGTCCCTCCTGATAGAGGTAATGCAGACGATGATCGACGGTGAAATGAGATGCAGGACAAACCGAACCACCTGCCTTCATGTGCAGGAAGGGAAGACCCTTGCCATCAGTGCGCAGATAAGAGTTCTGCACACCCACACCTTCCTCTGTAGTAGCCTCGACCAGCACTGCGCCGGCGCCATCGCCGAAGAGCACGCATGTCTGGCGGTCGGTATAATCAATCAGTGAAGACATCTTGTCGGCACCGATAACGATTATCTTCTTGTAGCGACCACTCTGAATCATCGATGCAGCTACATCGAGCGAGTAGAGGAATCCGCAACAAGCAGCCTCAAAGTCGAAGGCGAAGGCGTTCTTCAGCCCCAACTTGCCTACCACGATAGACGCGGTAGAAGGGAACTTGTAGTCAGGAGTAGTGGTGGTAACGATAAGTGCGTCGATGGTATCAGGGTCAACGCCTGTCTTGGCGATGAGCTGCTTGGCAGCCTTGCGGGCCAGATAGCTGGTGCCAAGACCTTCCTCGGTGAGGATGCGGCGCTCCTTGATGCCAACGCGAGTCATTATCCATTCATCGCTGGTATCGACCATGCGCGACAACTCCTCATTGGTGAGGATATAGTCGGGCACGTAACCACCAATGCCTGTGATAATTGCGTTTATTTTCTCCATTATTCAGCTGCTTCCTTAACGACAGCTACTTTACCACGATAGTAACCGCAAGTACTGCAAACGGTATGATATACATAGTAAGCGCCACAGTTAGGACATACGGCGAGTGTAGGAGCTACTGCCTTATCATGAGTTCTTCTCTTAAGTGTACGAGTCTTCGACTGTCTTCTTTTAGGATGTGCCATTGTTGTGTAATTTTTAATTTAATCTTTAATATTCAGTTGCCTAAGGGCCTCCCAACGAGGGTCTACGTTATGCTCTTCATCCTCTTCACCACTTCGGGAGGTGGAAAGTTCATCAAGAACCTTCATCATGGCAGGGTTGCATTTTCCAGGTGCATGCACATGCCTGATAGGGATATTCAGAACGATAAATTCGTAAACAAACCATGCGACATCGAGTATTCCTTCGTCCTCGTTGACAGTCACAAGGTCATCGTCTTCGGAGTATTCGTCCCCAAATTTGACTACGAGCCTCTCGTCACAGGCGACAGGCTGAAGCATGTCGTCGAGACACAGGTCGCAAGGTACTATAACCTGACCTTTTATATCAAACATCAACTCAAAGAAGCTCTCATTCCGGCTGATAGTCAATCGCAAATCAAGCTGACCACGCTTAATGTCCGGGGCCTCAATGGCCTCAAAAAAAGCGTCGTCAAGTTTGATGTCGACGGTGGTCAAACCTTCTTGCAAACCTTTCAAGTCGATTTTCAAAGGTGCCAAATTGTACATTTCGGCTGCAAAGTTACTAAAAAAGGGTGAAAAGGCAAGCGTTATTTGCCGAAATATTGTTTGTAGATGTCATAATAGATGTTGAGCCAACCCCTGATGGCTATCTGGTCGGGCTTTTTGTAGAGTTGTGGGTGATGGTCGATGAGGCTGCTAAAAAAGCAAAAACATAAAACCTGCAGTCATGTTTTCCCTGCTTTTTCCTTGCAGGTTGACTGTTGGTTTTATGTTTTTGCTATAGTGTGTCAGCAGATAGCTTCTCTTACTTCAGATAGTCGAAGAAATACTGACTGATGCGCTCGTGCAGATGAGTGCTCTGATGTCCTCGCATATTGTGAGGCTCGCCAGGGTAGACAAAGAAGTCGGGCTGTGTGCCTCCAAAAGAACCGGTAGCCAGGATAATCCTTTCCGTCCCT
>OLSQ01001616.1_pt1 | contig 18100 bp, 10 predicted proteins | sample 1672561 | NCBI WGS metagenome assembly OLSQ01 (sample SAMEA3136699, study PRJEB25190) | human gut metagenome | biome: human gut; feature: human-associated habitat; material: faeces | place: Austria | collected 2013 | reverse complement strand
TGCTCCCGGCCGCTGATAAAGCGGCGATAGATACCGCCCTGTGCCATCAGTTCCTCGTGCCTGCCGCGCTGGACGAGGCGCCCCTTGTCCACGACAAGGATCTGATCGGCGCGGCGGACGGTTTTCAGGCGGTGGGCGATCATGATGACGGTCTTTTCATGGGTCAACGCGCCGATGGCCTCCATCAGCTCCTGCTCATTTTCGGGGTCGACATTGGCTGTGGCCTCGTCCAGAATGATGATGCTTGCGTCCTTCATCATGGCGCGGGCGATGGAGAGCCGCTGGTTCGCCGCCGGAGAGGGTGCCGCCCGCTTCGCCGATGACGGTCTCATAGCCCTGCGGCAGCTTCATGATAAAGTCGTGGCAGCGGGCTTTTTTTGCCGCTTCTATTCCCTGTTCCATCGGCGCGTCCGGCTGGCCGAAGCGGATATTGTTGGCGATCGTGTCGCGGAAGAGATAGACATTCTGGAACACGAAGCTGAAATTCTGCATCAGGCTGTCCATGTCGTACTCGCGCACGTCGCAGCCGCCGAGCGTGACCGTTCCTGCCTCCACATCCCAGAAGCGGGAGAGCAGATGGCAGAGCGTGGTCTTACCGCCGCCGCCAATGAGAGCGGTGACGCCCCTTTCCACGCCCAGCAGGGCGGAAATGTCCATTATATGTCCTCCGGCACACGCACCCAACGGGTGGGCACGCCGCCCTCAAACGTCACCTGATAGCCGGTGCCGGCCTTGCGGTACCAGTCCACCCGCAAGCCGCCGAACCACGTCATCATGAACCCGGCGATGACGCCGCCGTGGACGACGCACACCGCGTCGGTGTCCTCCGCCAGTACCGTCTCCATGGCCTTCCGGTTGCGCTGCATGGTCTGGGGCGCGCTTTCGCCGTTAGGGCAGGGGAGATGCTCGCTGTCGGTGATCCAGTGCCGGAAGGCGGGGTCGTCCTTCAGCTGGTCATAGCTGCGCATCTCGAAATCACCGAAGTCCATCTCCCGCAGCCCCGGCAGCGCCGTGTGGGGCACGTCGCCGTAGATGGCGCGGAGGGTCTGCTCCGTCCGCACCAGACCGCTGGTGAAATACCGGGGCGCGGTGGGGTACTGAGCGGCGTGGGCATGCAGCTCCGCCAGAGACTCCGGCAGCACTGGGATATCCGCCGCGCCGTAATACAGGTCGCGGAGACTGCCCTCGGTCTGGCCGTGGCGTATCAAGGTCAAGATCATTTCAATTCCTCCGTTAATCCGCATAATATCCGGGTCACATGGGCCGCCTCACGGGCCAGACGCTGCACCAGCGTGCCGTGTACCTCACGCCACGTCCGCTCCGCGCCGTCCATGGGGACGATGCCGCCGCCCACCTCCCGGGTGATGACCACCGCGTTTTCAAAAAGAGGCAGGTACTGCTCCGCGTTATCGCAGCGGCGGGTCAGGGCCTCCAAGTGCCAGTAGCATTTCTTACCCGGCACCGGGTCGCCCGCCGCCAGATCGCATACGTCGGCCATGGTCAGGCCGTAATGCCGGAGCGCCCAGGTCAGCTTGCCCTGAAACGCGCCGCCGATCACCAATTCCATACTCGTCACCTCACCAAAGTCAATACCGCAAGGCCCCACAGCTCGCCCAACGTCAGGGCGAAGCCCGACACGTCGCCGGACATGCCGCCCAGCTGCCGGTCAGCGTACCACACTGCCAGCCAATAGCCCACGGCCGCCGCCAAGGGGGCGAAGCTGCCCCACAGCGCCAGCGGCACGATCACAGCCGCCGCCATCACAAGGGCAGCAAAGACCACATAGGGGGTCTTTCGGCCGGTCATGGCGGCGTACTGGCTGGTGGTCATGGGCCGCAGGGTCAGCACCGCCAGCGCCGCGCAGGCACGACTGGCCGCCGGGATCACCAGCAGGGGCAGCAAAGGCAGCTCCTCCCGCGCCATGGCGAAGCTCCACTGGCTCAGCGCCAGCAGCACCATGGAGATCACGGCGAAGGCGCCGCAGTGGGAGTCCTTCAAAATTTCCTGCCGCCGGGGCAGGTCGCGGCGGCTCAGCACCGCGTCGCACACGTCCATGAAGCCGTCCAGATGGAGAAAGCCCGTGGCCAGCCACGGGGCAGCGGCGATCAGCAAGCCTGCCGCGCTCTGGGGCAAAAACCGCCCCACATACGCCGCCAGCAGCCACACACCGCCCACCACCAGCCCTACAAGGGGCAGGCAGCAGATCATTTTGCTGCGGGCCTTCTCGTTCCATAGCTTCAGCGGACAGGGGATGGCCAAAAACATGCCCCACGCCATGAAAAAGCCGTAGATCCAATCCTTCACAGGGGCCACGCTCCCTTCCACACATGGGGCAGGCTCGCCGCCATGTCGCACACCACGTCAAATTCCGCCGCCAAAGCACGGCACACTTGGGCAAGACCCCGGACGTAGACCTCCGTCCAGTCTTGATAGTCCTCGCCGCCCCGCCACAGGTCGTCGCAGACGCAGACAAAGTGGGCGCTGTGACGGCTGACGGCCAGCAGCTCCGCCGTCACGGTCTCCGCAGCGTTGGCGTCAAATTCCGGGCCGAACATGGCCTCGGACAAGGCTGCCGTCACGCTGTCCAGCAGCACCGCGCCGCGTTTGTCGATGTCCGGCAGAGCGGCGGTCAGGCCGGTGCTGCGCTCGATAGTCCGGAAGCCCCAGCCCTCCCGGTCGGCAATGTGCCGCAGGACACGCTGGTGATCCTCGCTGTCACGGGGCGTCATGGTGGCCCAGTAGTAGAGGGGAGCGCCCGCCGCCAGATGGCGGCACAGGCGCTGGGCGGCGGTGCTTTTGCCGCTCTTGCTGCCGCCGATCAGTAAAATTCTCATGATTTTTCCACCGTAAAGCTGTCGCCGGAGCGGATGAGCTCCAGATAGTCGTCCTGAATGGCGGCCTCGGAGAAGGTGGCCATGTTCTTCATCACGCCGCAGGCGCCCTCCAGCACCCGGAACAGCAGGGGACAGCCGCTGCCCTCCCCCAGACGCATATCCAGCGCAAGGCAGGGCGTCAGGCCCAGCGCCTGGGCCGCCCTGGCGTAGCCCAGCTCGTAGGACTGGTGGGACAGGAACAGGTAATCCGCCGCGGCGGGGCACAGATGCACGGCGCACAGAGCGGCGACGACGGAGATGTAGCCGTCCACGGCGGCGGCGATCCCCTCGTGGGCGCAGCCCAGAAACGCGCCGGTCATGGCGGCGATGTCCAGTCCGCCCACCTTGTGGAGCACGTCCAGCACGTCGTTTTTGTCGGGACGGTGCAGCGCCAGGGCGCGGCGCAGCACCTGCTTCTTCCGGTCAAAGCCCTCGTCGGTGAGGCCGCCGCCCCGGCCGGTGACAGTCTCCACTGCCGCGTCCAGCAGCACCGAGAGCACGGCGGCGCTGGTGGTGGTGTTGCCGATGCCCATTTCGCCGATGCCCAGCACCGAAATACCGTCGGCTTTCGCCTGCGCGGCGGCCTCCATGCCCACCGCCAGCGCCTGAAGCGCTTCGGCACGGGTCATGGCGGGCTCCGCCGCCATGTTGGCGGTGCCATAGCGCACCTTGCGGTTCACCACGGCGGGGCAGGACACGTCCACGGCGATGCCCACATCGTACACCGTCACGTCATCGCCGAAGGTCTGGGCCAGCGCCGACATGCCGGTTTTGCGGCGGGTCATGTTCACCGCCTGCTGCACCGTGACGGACTGGGGCGCGCAGGACACGCCCTCCGCCACCACGCCGTTGTCGGCGGCGAACACCGCCACACGGCACTTATTCACCTCCGGGCAGACCTGGCCGGTGACGCCCGCCATGCGGACAGCCATGTCCTCCAGCTTGCCCAGACTTCCCGGCGGCTTGGCCAACTCCGCCTGACGGCGGCGAGCGGCGGTCATGGCGGCTTCATCCGCCGGGCGGATGGCCGCGATATAGGCTTGCAGTTCCTGTTCTGTCATCGTGTGATCTCCCCCAGATAGCCCTGCGCCGCCAGCCAGTCAAGAGACGGGGCGCAGTTCATGTTTTCGATGGTAAAGGTGGCGGCGGGGCACTGGGTCAGCAGCGCGTCCAGCACCTGCTCCATGGGGATATTGCCCTCGCCCAGCGGGTTGTGCAGATCCCAGTCGCCGAAATTGTTGTGGATATGGACGTGCCGCAGCCATGGGGACAGAGGGGCAATCCAGTCTATGGGCGGCGTCTTGCTGACGGTGGTGTTGGCGTGGCCCACGTCAAGGCACACCCCCAGCCGGGGATCGTTTACGCCCTCCATGATGGCCGCCAGCATATCCGGGCCGTCGTCCATGACGTTTTCCAGCGCGATGGTCATGTCCCGGGGCACCTCCGGCAGAAAGTCCCGCCAGAAGCGCACCGACTGCTCCACAAACCACTCCGGAAAGTAGACGAAGGGGACATACCCGTCGTGTATGACGATGCGGTTGATCCCCAGCCGCCGGGCCATGGCGATGGTCTGGCGGTAGCGCTTCACCGCGATGTCCCGCACCAGCGGGTCGATGGCGCAGGGATGCAGCTCGGCAAAGGGCGCGTGGAGCCACAGGCGGGCAATATCCGCCGTTTCCGCTTCCGCAGCGGACACGGCGGCGCTGTCCTCCAGCGCTGCCGCCATGCAGAAGGCCGTGACCTCGAAGCCCAGAGCATAGCGGCGGGCCAGCTGGGCAGCGGCGCTGTCGATGCCGGACAGATGGAGTTTTTCGCGCAGATGGGCGCGGTTCATGGGCAACACCTCTTTTCTGACAGTATAGCATGGTCGAGGGAAAAAGGAAAGCGGTACGTTTTGGCGTACCGCTTTCCTGTGGTTATTCCCCGCCGGCGGCGTAGCCGCCGCCTACGTCCTCGCCCAGATCGCAGGTATAGACCCAGCAGATCACATCGCCGTCCTGCAAGGTGTAGCCGGAGCAGCCGTAGTTAGGGAATTCCCCGTTGACGCTGTACATCCAGCCGGACAGCTTGCCGCAGTCGAACTCGTAGAGATTGGCGATGCCCTCGATATAGGCGGTTTTATACAGGGGCGACCAGCTGGACTCCATGGAGATGCCGTTGTCCCGGCAAACACGCTGGAGCAGGTCGAAGGCCGTCTCCCCCTCGGTGAAGGAGAGCTCCGTCTCCGGCAGGATCACGCCGTCATCGGGCACGAAGTCCGCCTTGGCGGCGTTGAGCTGGTCAAGATTGTCCAGAATGGTGGCGCAGGAGATGGAAACGGTGCAGCTGCCTGCCGTCTCTGTTTCGGCAGAGGAACCGCCGCAGGCGGTCAGCAGAGCAAGGCACAGCAGCCAGCACAAAAGGGCCGCGCTCCATGGGGTACGGTGTTTCATAGGTCGCCTCCGATGGAAGGGAGCGGCGGAGCCGCTCCCTCCGGTTGGGTTTTCAGGGATTTTGGGGAAATTACGCGTCCTGACGGCGCTTTCTGGCCAGCAGAGCCAGCGCGGCGGCGGACACGACCACGCCGCCCAGCCACAGGGTCAGGTGGCTGTTGTCGGCGGTGTTGCCGGACTTGACGTTCTTGCCGTCGGTCTTGCCGTCGGTCTTGCTGTCGGTCTTGCCGTCGGCGGAATCGCTGGTGGAGCCGTCGTTGGCGTTCTGCTTATCCCGCAGCTGCTGATAGCGCTTTTCGGCGGCCAGCAGGGTGTTGTAGTTGGTGACCTGCGCCTTCAGCTCGTCGTCCAGCGCGTCGTAAGCGGCGCGGGCGGCGGTGATCTTGGCCTTGCTGTCCTTGTCCAGCTTCACCTTGCCGATGGCGTCGATCTTGGCGATCACATCGTCCACGGCGGCCTTGTCGGCGGCTTCCTTCTTCAGCTGGGCCAGCTTGGCCTCGGCGTCGGTCAGGATATCCAGCTTGCTGACCAGCGCCTTCTGGGCGTCGGTCAGGGCGTCGTAAGCCTTACGGGCAGCGTCGATCTTGGCCTTGCAGTCGTCGGTCAGGGTCACGTCGCCGATGGCGTCGATCAGGTTGTCAACCGCCTTGGCGGCAGCCTTGTCGGCGATCTCCTGTGCGCGAACGGCCAGATCGGCCAGCATCTCCTTCATGAAGGGATGATCCTTATTCGCCTCAATGGCCGCCTTCATGTCGGCAACGGTCTTTGCCGTACCCTTACCGGTAATGTTATACTTGGGGCTTTCACCGGTGACGGTGTTCTCCAGATAGAAGCAATTACCAACGTACGCTGCCTCCGCAGTGTTGGGGGACAGGCCGCCCAGATAGGAGGCAGCGCCGCTGGTGCCGGTAACATCACCGATGCTGTAGCAGTTGGTCAGGGTCGCGCCATTCGTGTTGCTGGAGAAGGAGCCGCAGATACCGCCCAGATAGCACTCGTTTTTGGAAGTGGTGGTGATATTGCCGCTGGCGTAGCAGTTGGTGATGATCGAGCCACCCGCAGTATAGCCCGCGATGCTGCCGCCGTGCTTCTTAGACGTGACATTCACGGAGCTGTAGCAGTTCTCGATGGCGGCATTGCTTTCCAGATAGCCCGCAATACCACCTGCCTGCGCGTAGCTCTTGGCGGTGCAGGTCACATTACCGGTAACACCCAGGTTTGTCACCTTGGCGCCCGTTTTCAGGTAGCCAAACAGGCCAAGGGGATAAGAGGCACTGTTGATGTACAGGTTCTTCACCATGTGGCCAGCGCCATCGAAAGTGCCATAGAATTTGGCCAGAGGCGTCCAGTCGAAGCCCGCCAGATCGATATCGGCGGTCAGCTTGGCGCTGGTCTTGCCATCAGTGGCGGCAAACCATGCCAGCTCGGCGGCGGTGCCGATCAGGTACACGCCGTTGCCGTCCTTCTTGGGCTCGGTCTTGGTCTTGCCGTCCCAAGCGTTTTCACCGGCCTTGGGCAGAACGGCGGTCTTGATGGTCAGGACGCCGTCCTTCACATTGGCGGCGTCAGCGCTTCTCAGAGAGAAGGAGCCGCGGGTGACAACATAGCCGTTCTTGGACAGGGTATAGGTATAAACGCCATAGCCCAGGGTGTAGGTGCCGTTCTCGTTGGGGGTGATGACGTTGCCCTTGCTGTCGGTCAGGGTGACGGTCACATCGCTGACAGCGCTGCCGTTCTCGTCGGTGATGTTCAGGTTCACGTCATAATTGACCTTGCGGGCCACGGTGATCACCGCGTCAGCATAGTGGTTCATGTAATAGTTGACGGTCACAGCATTGAAGTTAGTGCCCACGCCGGTATCGGTCATGCTATACAGGAAAGCGAAGGGATTGGCGGCAGAGTACATGAAGCCGTAGGTGTAGCCGTTGGTCAGGGTGTACTGCGCGGTGGCCGCGCCATCGGCGAAGGTCACATCCTCTGGGATGGTGACGGTGACGGTGGCGTTGTCCATCTTCTGGTACTGGCCCAGCGTACCCTCGTACTTGGTCTCACCGGCGAAATAGGTAGGCTTGAAGTTGGTGGGGTTGAAGATGCCGGAGATCTTGTTGACGGCGCGGTACATGCCGTCAAAGCTCAGCTTCACCTGATCGCCGGGCATGATATTCTCGCCGGGGTTGGAGACATTTTCAGCGGTGATGGTGACCTTGGCCACGCGCACCAGACGGTAGCTGACACCGGTGGAGTCAGTCATCTTGAGGATAACGGTGCCGCCCTTGCCGTTGCCGATGGTGTTGAAGCCAGCCAGAGGAACGGCGTAATTGCCGTCAGCGTCGGGGGAAACGGACTGGAAGCCGGAAACGGTGGTGTTCATGCTGTTGTCGGTGGCAGCCAGCGCGTATTCCACCTTCACGCTGCCGGTGGCATTGACGGTGAAGTCCAGCGCGGGGTTCGTCTCGTTGGCCTCATAGAACCAGGTGTCGTAGTTATAGTCCCAATCCTCGGAGCGGGTAGTGGTGACGCCGGAAGCCATGTTGTACTTCACCTTCGCGTCGGCGGTGCCGTGGGTCACGCCGGTACCGCCCACCACGATGACGCCCACACGCTCAGGGCTGGTGGCGGGGAACAGGCCGCCGTGGCTGCCGTGATTGCTGGGGTTCACGTCCACGCTGTCATAGTAGACGGCGATGATGGAATCCTGCGTACCGGGGGCAACGTCCGCCCAGTTGGCGGTGGCGTTACCGCCGTTAACGGGGCTGATCGCAGCATCGCCGGTCAGGGTGTTCCAGTGGAAGTCAGGCTCCACCATGATGTTGGCGGCGTCGGAGTTGATGAGCTGCCAGTGACGGTAGGCGCGGATACGGGTAGTGCCGGTAATGGCTTCGTAGCCGCTGGGGTCCAGATTGACCTGCAAATCGGCCTCGTCACGGTTGATGACCTGAGAGCCCAGATTGCTGAAATCGTGAGAAACGCGATCCGTGGCGGCGCTCTCGGCAAAGGAGACGGTCAGCTTGCCGCTCTCGCTCTGGCTGGCCAGCCAGCCCGCCTGGGTCACATGGGTATCGTCGCTGAGACGCCAGGTGTAGTTGCCATTGCTCTTGGAGATGAAATACTGGGCGGTCTTGGTCTTGCCGTCCGCGCTGGCAGTCCACTCTGTCTCAGGCTCCACCTCAGTGGTGTTGAAGTTGTTCCACTGGAAGTACAGGCCGAAGGTGGCGTCAGTGGGAACGGTGACATCCAGTGTGATTTCGGTGCCGATGGTCAGGTTCTTGCTGCCCGCACTGGAGCTGGCCTTATAGGTCTGGTTGATGGTCTGGGTGAACATATAGCCCTCAATGTCGGGATAGGCATAGAGGTTATACAGGCAGGCGTTGCCGGCCGCGTACAGCACAGTGGGATAGTAAGTATAATTGCCCTTGACATAGGCATCGCCCATGGTGGTATCGCAGCCCATGATGGGGCAGGTCACGCGGACATGGTACTCCTCAGCGGTAAAATAGGTATTATCTGTCTTTTTGCTGTTGACGTAGTAAGAGTAACACTGCAAATAGATACTGTTGCCGCCGCCCGCGCCGCCGTCCACGTTCTTGTCGGTGGGCAGGTTCAGCGTCATGCCGCCCAGCGCCTTGCCGTCAGCGGTAAAGGCACGGTAGGCATAGCGTCCGGCCGTCAGCTTGGTGTAGAATATCTGATATTTGGTGCTGTCCAGCTTGCCCATGGCGGGGTCATACTCCTCCTCGCCCTCAGGCAGGGTATCGGTGAAGTTGCTGTACAGGAACACATCCTTGAGCTCGTCGCCCAGCACCTCGTTGCCGTCGGCGTCCTTGGTGACGTTATACAGCTTGATGACGGGATAGCCGCCGGTGTAGTCCTTGCCCACGAAGAAGCTGAACTCCATGGTGGGGTTATCCTCCACGGTCAGGGTCAGCGTCCAGGTATCGGTGGAGAAGTTCTCGCCGTCGAAGGAGGCATAGAAGCGGTAGATATACGTGCCCGCCACAGTCTCGGTGAGCTGGATCAGGGTGCCGCCGAAGAGAGCCTTCTCGAACTTCTGCTTGGCGCCCCAGCTCTGGCCGTTGTCGGCGGAGCGCTCATAATAGTAGTTCTCGTAGGTGAGGCCCTCGCCGTCAAAGATCTTGCCCGCCTGCAGGTCGCTGAGCAGATAGGCGGTGCCGGTCTGGACGGTGGCGCTGGCGGTGGGGGAAACGCCGTCCTTCAGCTTGGGAACAGCCACGGCAGGGGTCGTGACCTCGCCCTCGGCGGGCACAGGCTCGGCGTTCGTGTCGCCGTTGGCGGGAGCAGGCGTCTCGTCGCTCTTATCCGCGTTGGCGGGGGTGGTCTGGCCCTCGTCGGGGGTGACGGGGGTGGTGGGTTGGTCATTGCCGTCGGTTGTGACGACAGTGGGGGTAACTTCCTCCGCGAACGCCGCCACGGACAGGTTGCCCATCAGGGACAGCACCATGGTCAGCGCCAGCAGCAGAGAAAGCAGCCGTTTGCTTGTTTTCATGTGTTTTTGGTTCCTTTCTATGATTTTTCTCTATATAAAGCCTTTCGGCAGAAAGCACTCCGAGGAAAGCTCCCGCCGAAATCGTCATCGCCGACTTGACAGCGTCCCGGTGCAGGCAGGAGCTTTTCCGGACGGCCCTGGGCGTATCTGACTGATCCCAAATTGGGCTTCACAGTGACCTGTTCGCGGGGATTTGCACCCCATTCCGCCTCCGGCGCAGTGCGCCGGGCGGGCCGTCCGGTATGCAGTTTTGGATGGCTGTCAGCTCACGCGGAGGCGAGCGGTGGCCGGTGCGAGGCGGGCGGCGTCGCTGCCCGCCTTGGGATCGACAGCCAGCAGGTAGTAGGTACCGGGTTTCTCGTTGACGACGTACTGGAAAGCATCGCCGCTCTCGTCTGCCGGGATCTCCGTCAGCTGCGTCCATTGATCGTCGTAGAGGTAGACCGTCATGCCCGCGATAGACTGGAAGCTCTCGCTGCCGCCGTCGGCCACGGATTTGGTTTCGTACTTCCGGGTGTTGAAGGTCAGCGTTTCCCCGGCCTTGACGGTGTATTCGTCCTTGTCAAAGCAGGTGAACGCGCCGCCGTCGCTCCAGAAGTTCCAGTCGCTGAACAGTGCCACGTCAATGGTATCGCCGTTGCTCAGCAGAATGTAGTCCGCCGTGGCGCCCCAACCTGGCCCCATCAGGGGATATACGTGGTTGCGGTAGTACATGAGGTTTTCATCGTGGCCCCAGAAGTTCGGCATGTACATGCTGGTGGCGGAGCCGCTGATGGTCAGCGCCGGGCCGGGCCAGCTGGCCGTCTGCTTTCCCAGAATGTCAGATACCTCTCGGTATCTGTCGTTCTGGCCGTCGACCACCTTTTTCGTGCCGGAGGTTACTTCCTCCGGGGTATAGCCCTTGCAGTACACGCCCAGCAGATACAGATACAGGTGCAGAACGGTAGGCCGCTCCACCACCACATTGTCGATATAGCTGCCGCCGCCTTGGCCGTTTTCGGTGTGGTAACGGTGGAATTCCTCAAGTCCCTGATTCTCCAGATCGAAGTAGGGCACCTCCACCTCCAGATGGGCTATGGGGGTACCGTCGACGCCGTAGATGGGTACGCCGTCGTTGGAAACGGTGACGTAGACGGTCACGCTGTCGGCTTTCTCCTCGTCATAGTCGTACTGGCCGGGGTCTCCGGCGGCGCTCTTTGTAACGGTAACCGTCAGGTGATAGACTGCCTGCACCGCGCTGTCGGCGCCGCACACGGCGGTGATGGTCAGGAGATAGTCGCCTGTCTTGCTGTTGGTGAAGGACAGGTAATCGCCCTTATCGTCCGCGGCCAGCTTGGTGTGCTCGCTCAGTCCCTCGCCGGACAGCGTGTAGGTAACGCGGTCCGGGCAGGTGTCGAACACATCGCTCATGTACAGGGTATACATCCCGCCCTGCTCCACCTGCGCCGTTTCGGGCGCGGTGCTTTTTACGGTGATGGCGTGGCGGGAGGAGGGCCACTGGCCCTCGGTCAGATAGCCGTACAGCGCCGCTGCGTCCGCGATATCCTGCTTGCCGTCGCCGTTGACGTCCAGCCGGGCGAGGGTGGCCCTGTCGGTGATGGTGCTGTTGTCGCAGCAGTACTCATACAGGTATTGCAGGTCGTACACGTCCACCGCGCCGTCGCCGTTGATATCGCCCTTCACGGCGGCTCTGGCCGGGGCGGAGGACAGAGAGGCGGTCACGCCCTTCAGGGCGGTACGGTCAACGGCTCCGGCGCTGGACGCGCTGCCCAGCAGTCTGGCCGTTCCGCCGCCGCTGGCAGCCATCGTCTGAGGGACGGCTGCGGAGGTATCGCTCTCCGGCCAGCTGCCCTGCGTCAGAAAATCGTACAGCGCCGCCGCGTCCGAGATGTTCGTCAGGCCGTCGCCGTTGACGTCCAGCCGGGCGAGGGTGGCCCTGTCGGTGATGGTGCTGTTGTCGCAGCAGTACTCATACAGGTATTGCAGGTCGTACACATCCACCGCGCCGTCGCCGTTGATATCGCCCCGGTCATAGGTCTTGCCGGTGACGGAGATGGGAATGTCGGTCTTGGCCGCCCGGATCACAGGCTCGCCGTCCGCGCCGCTCTGGTACATGACGGGCACGTAGGTCAGCTCAAAGTAGCCGTCGTCCGCTGCGGTGAGGGTATCGCTGTTGTAGGTGAAATACGTCACCTTGACGCCGTTGATGGTGCGGCTGACCGGCAGAATGCGGCTCTCGCCGTTGGCGTAATAGACGGTCAGCTCCATGCCGGCGGGGTCGAAGGCCTCGCCCTCGTTGTAGCTCATTTTATCCGGCAGCTGCGTCACCTCCACCTTATCGACGGTGCTGGTCAGCGCCATCAGATAGGCGGAGTCGTTCTTGAAGAACACCGTGCCCTTGCTGTCGGCAATGGGAGAGCAGATGGCGTACTGCGCCTGATCGTTGGCGGGGGTGAACAGGGCGTAGGCCGTTTCCACCGTGCGGGTGCTGCCGCCCTCCTGATAGGTCTCGGTGGTGGTTTTGCCGGGAGCCGTTCCCGTATCCTCCAGCAGCCGCAATGTGCCGGGGGTGAAGTTATCGAAGAAGTAGACGCTGGGGTATTCATAGGCGGTGGTCAGCAATCCGGAGGTCTGGGGATAGCCCTTGGTGGGCACACTGTAGAGCACGCTCATGGAATCCAGATCCACCACGGTGATGTTGTGGCCGGTATACGCGCCGAACTGAGACGTACCGGACACGCCAATGTAGGCCCGGCCGTGATACAGTACCGGCGTGCAGGTGCTCATGGCCGGTGTACTCGGGTCGCCGCTGCCGTTGCTGAGGGCGCAGGAGCGCGTATCCGTGATCTTCCAGCCGTCCGCCGTCTGCGTCACGGCGGCGGAGTAGAGATACCCGCCCTTGGAGGTGAAGTAGAACCGTCCGTCCCCGTCTCTGGCGATGGAGCTGCGCACGTCGCCCCGCAGGCCGTCCCAGCGATTCAGTTCTTCACCGGTGGAGGGGTCAAGGCACAGCAGCGCGCCGGTGGCGCTGGAGGATCGATCCTGTCCGTCGTCGGCGCCCACCAGCAGGTAGTTATCGCAGACATACGCGCCCGCCCAGTAGAAGCCGCCCAGACGGGTATACGTCCAGCGGGCCAGCTTTTTCTCGCTGCCGCTGGTGGGATCCTCGTCGGTGGCGGACAGGCAGACGAAATTGGCGTTCTCCTGCTCCTGATTCCAGAAGCCGGTATACACATAGCCGTCATGGTAGGTCAGGGGACAGTTGGGCTGGCCGCCCAGCATGTCCTGATAGATCCACAGGGACTCCAGCGTGGCCGCATCAAAGGCCTGCACCGTGCCGCTGCTGAGGGCCACGAACAGCATGCCGCAGTCGGGGCCGTAGGTGGCGGAGGTGATGGCGAAGCTGGAGGTATCGCACATGGCGCCGGTGGCCACCACCGTACCGGTGACGGATTCCACCTTGTACAGCGTCCTGCCGCTGTAGACGATCAGGAACTCCACGCCGCCCTCCTCGATAAGAATGGGGCAGCCCAGCGCGGAGGTGCTGTAGCCGTCGCCCAGCTTATTGGCCCAGCTGAGCACGGCGGTATCGCTGGAGGTGGGGGTCTTGGCGTTCACCACGCCGTTGGCGTTGTCATTGCCCCGGAAGGAGGGCCAGCTGGAGGTGACGCCTGCGCCGTGGCTGGAGACGGGAGCCGCGGCCAGCGAAATGACGATCTCCTCCGCCTTGCCGGCGGCGATCTCCTGCGTGTCGCCCACATAGCCGGAGCAGGTGGCCACGCAGGTGTAGGTCAGGCCCTCCACCAGCGAGAACGTGCCGTCGTCATTGGGCCAGACGCGGGAACCGCTGCGCATTTCGTACACGGCGGCCAGCGCGCCGTCAATGGTTTGTTTGGTGTCCTTATCCTGAATAGTGACGGTGGTGTCAATAGGCGCGCCCTTTTTCAGCGTCAGGGTATAGGCGCGGGCCTGATGCCCCTCCGCGGTGCAGGCGGTCAGGGTAAAGACCTCCTGCTTTTTCGTCTCGTCCAGCGGCAGGGTGACGGTAACGGTCTCCGCCGTTTCCCCGGTCTCCGGATCCACCTTCGGCGCGTAGATCTGGTCGCCGTTTACCTGCACGCTGTAGCCCGTGACGAAGGGTGTCACCGTCAGCACCGCCTCCTGGGCGGAGCCGAGGACGGTGGTCTGATAGTCATACTGCTTCCAGTAGAAGCCGTCGTAGTCGGCGACCTCGCCCTTGATCACCGGATAGTACGCCGTCTCCATGCCGTCCACCGACAGCGACATGTCCGCCAGTGTCAGCACTCTGGCGAAATCCACCAGATAGTCCTGCTCAAAGGTGACCTTCTTCTCACTGTCCTCCCGGGAGACGAGGAGGGTGAAGCGGAAGGCTTCCGGCCCCGTCTTTGCCAGACTGGACGCGAATGTGCCGGAGGTTCTCCCGCTGGGCACGTTCGTATCCTTGCCATCGGTACGCGGCACGCGGATCTTGCAGCCCTTGTCCTGAACGGCGACAGCCCAGACGTATACGCTGTTGTTCCGGTCGTCCATCTGCGAAGCATAGACGTGGGTGCCGGCACGGAACTGTTCCGCGGGCAGATACACGCTGGAGGTGCCGACGGCGCTGGCCGCCAGCTTCAGGCTGGTCAGGTAGTCGTCCGTCTCCGGCGTGACAGCCGTGATGGTCAGGGACGTGTCGCCCTCCTTGGGAGCGGCGAAAATGCCCTTGGCGTGGTAGTACTCGTTCTTTGTGGCGATGTAGGTATAGCTGCTGTCGCCGGGGGTCAGGGGATAGGTGCCGTCGGCGTCCACGCCGATCTCCGCACCGGCGGCGTTGAAGATGCGCACCGTCACGTCATCATCGTGCTTTACCGTCAGGGGGACGGCGGCCTTTCTAGTGACGGTGAGGGTATAGGTGGTGGTTCGTCCGCTCTCCGGCATGGTGACGGCGATGGTGGCTGTGGTGTCGCTGTCTTCCGCCAGCGGAAGGGTATACGTGCCGTCCCCGTCAAGCTGACCGCCGTTCACCGTAACGGTATAGCTGCTGTTCCGGGCAGGCCGCAGCACCACCGATTCCGTGGTGACCACGCAGGCGTATTCCGTGGTGGTGCCGGAGAAGTCCAGCTTCTGGTCAACGCCGCCCGCCATCACGCTGAGACCGTAGAGGGTAGGGGTGCGCTCCAGCGTCAGCTCCCACGCCTGATACATGGTATAGCCATCCATATCGGTGCGGGCCTCCAGACGCAGGGCGCTGCCCTGTGTACCGGCGGTCAGCACATCCGCCAGCGCCTGATGGGTGGATTCCCAGCTGCGGCTCTTGTCGACCTTCTTGCCGTTGACGTCGGTATACATGGCGCAGAGGGTAACCTTGCTGCCGTTCCACTGGTAGGTCTTGCTCTCCAGATCAGCGCCGGGCACACCGTACAGGTACAGCCCGCCGGTGGTACCCACCGCGTCGGGCACCAGCGCCACCGTTCCGTCCTGTTCCATTGGGTAGCGGTTTTCCGCCGCGTCGCCGCCGTTGACTGACCGCAGCACCGGCTGAGCCATCCACGCCACGCCCTGAGGAACGCGCAGGGTCGTCAGCGTCTCGTCCGCCACGGTCACGCTGCCGTCCTCCGCCACCGTCATGACACCGGACGCGCCGTTCAGGCCGGAGGTCAGGGTGAAGGTATAGCTGCCCGCCGCCAGCGCGGGGTGTTCGTTGGTAAAGGTCTTTTCGTTGCCGTAGGGATCCGCCGCCGTGAAGGTGTAGTCCGTCAGCAGCTGGCCGGTAAGACCCAGAAACCGCACGTTCAACGGCTTGGTCTCCGCGTTTTCGTACTGCGTATAGGCCTCCATCCGCTCCGTCAGCGCCGTGGACAGCGCCGTCAGCTCGTCGGCGGTCTTTTTCGCCGTCAGCGCCTTGGCGGCGGCGTCATACTCCTGCTGGGCGAACTTCTGCATCTGGGGCTTTTCCGCCTCCTGCCACGCCAGCATGGCGCGGCCCAGCGCGCACAGCGCCGAGGCGGTCTCCTCGTTCAGCGTGTCATAGGCGGTCAGGAACAGGAACGCGCCCACGCTGTCGGCGCGCTGCTCCAGATCAAAGCTGCCCTTGTCGTCGCTGCGGGAATAGTTGGCCGACACGCCGTCGATGGCGGTGACGAAGCCGTTGACCGTTTCCAGCCCGTCGAAGGTGTGGGGCGTTTCCTCACGGTTCTGCAGCGCCAACAGCGCCTCGCGCACCGTCTGGTTCGGCTGATAGGGAACGCGCTCCGGCGCGATGAGCACCTCCACATTGGTGGCGGCAAACAGCAGGAAGCTGTTGTCGTCCGTCAGCTCCGTGTCGGCACTCTCCGCCGCAGGCTGGACTTCCGCCGGGGTGGTTTCCTCCGCGGCGGACGGCTCCTCCGCCGTCTGTTCCGTCAGGGTCTGCTCTGTGATCGCCGGGGACGGCTGGACGGCCCACGCGGTGGTGGGCAGCAGGCTCAGGGTCATGACCAGTGCCATGAAAAGCGATACGATCCGTTTTTTCACTCCGCTTTTCCTCCTTAATACATGCATAGGATCCATTTCTGATACAGCTTCTGCCAGGGCTTCAGCTTCCGGCGGAAGCACCGCAGCGTGTCGTCGGCAAAGTACCGCATCTGGCTGCGCTGGGTCTCGGTGATGGGGTGGGGGCTGTAGCGGGCCTCGGCATTCAGCCAGACCAGCGCCGGGAAGTCCACCGGCTTTCCCGCCCAGTCCGACACGGCCTTGTCCTGCTGAAGCAGCGAGCCGTTTTCACGGTGCAGGCCGCCGTGCCACATCAGCTCCATGGCGTAGGCGAACAGGGCCGCGGTGGCGGCGGCGCGGTCAGCGCCGTCAAAGGCGGCGGCGCGGCGTTTGCACGTCCGGTGGCGGCGCAGCACCACAAACAGGATGGCCGCCAGCAGCGCCAGCGCCAGCAGGAGCAGCAGCCACCGGCCCACATGCAGCCGGGACAGGCTGCTGCGGAGGGTGGAGGAAAGCTCCTTCCAGATGGTGATGACCTGAGGCTGATCGGCGGTCTGATCGGGTATTTCCACGGTGCTGTGGCGCACCGTACTGTTCTGCTTTCCACCGCCGTCCTGCGCCTGGGCGCCGGTCAGGTCGGCGTCGTTATCCGGCTGGAACCAGCGCCAGTCGGACTCCGCCATCACGTTCAGGTAGGGGGTGGCCGTTTCAAAGGGGATCCAGCCCACGCCGTCCTCGTAGTACTCCGCCCAGGCGTGGGCATCGTCGGCGGTCAGGGTCAGGGTAGTCTCGCCGGTCTTGCCGGACACCATGTCAGGCGTGACGAGATAGCCCTCCACGTACCGGGCGGGGATGCCGTAGTACCGCAGCATCATCACCGCCGTCGTGGCGTACTGCACGGCGCTGCCCCGGCCGGTCTCCTGCAGGAAGCTGCTGACGGGGTCGGCGTCCTCCGGCAGCGCAACGGGGGACTCGTCATACTCCACCATTTCCGCGAGACAGGAGCGGATGCGGCTCTTGGCCTCGTAGGAGGTGATGGAGGCGGGCGCTTTGCCCAGAAAACCCGTCAGCGTTTTTTGGGTGTCCTCCGGAATGGTCAGGTAGTTGTCATAGACCAGCTGGCGATAGACGGTCTCCTGTGCCAGATAGTTCTTCAATTGGGGATCCTCCAGATGCTGGCTCAGCACATCCAGCAGCTCATAGGCCCGGGCGGTCAGGTTGCCGGAGATGGTGTAGGCGTAGTGCTTTTCCCCTTCCGGCAGGGTATCTCGCAGCTGATAGGGGTCGCACACGCCGCTGTCCGACAGCTCGTAGGGCAGCAGGGCGAAGCGGCGGCACGCACCGGAGACGTCGAGCTGCACGTCAATCTGCGGCGTGTCCAGCTTCAGCAGCGCCGCCAGCTGGCTCAGCTGGGTCTGGGAGAAGAAATCGGCGCTTTGCAGCCAATATACGTCGTTGGCCTGGTGGGACAGCTCCCCCGCGTCCAGCGCCGTCCATCCGTCGCGGGTATAGCGCTGGCCGATGAAGCCCCGCAGATACAGGGACTCCGGCCGGGACAGGGTCACCTCCAGCATGGGAGTATCGGAAAAATCCACACCGGCGGAGAAATCGCCCTCCGGCATGGCCTGAGCTTCGTTTTCATAGCGCAGGGCGTGAACCGCCTTGCGGACGGTCTCGCCGGCGGATGTCGTATTCCACGACGCGCCCAGCCCCGTGATGACCGTGACGCCCACGGTCAGCGCCGCCAGCAGTACCGCCAGCGCCGCCGTCCACAAGGACACGGCGGGGGAGCGGCGGCAGCTCCTCCGGCTGCCCAG
>OLSQ01001615.1_pt1 | contig 18113 bp, 14 predicted proteins | sample 1672561 | NCBI WGS metagenome assembly OLSQ01 (sample SAMEA3136699, study PRJEB25190) | human gut metagenome | biome: human gut; feature: human-associated habitat; material: faeces | place: Austria | collected 2013 | reverse complement strand
ACTACTGACGATAATATTACTTGCAAGGGTATCTGTCCCTCCCCTACGGGGGAGGCCAGGTGGGGGCTGATGACAATTGGCGGAGTTATATTAATAATTTACTGCGCAGCAGGTTTATCTTGGTTTTTGTCTGAAAGGCTTCAGGGTGGGTATCCTGGTTTTTGTCTTATATAAAAGTTGTTACTCCGTGATGACAAATCCGTGTTCCTAGAGTGATATCCGCTTTCTATTTTAGGTCTGTGCCCGTCGCAGAAGGCTGATGAGCTCTTTATTCTCACTGTCATGTAAAATGGAAGATTTTGGGCACGACATGAAAAGGAAATGTGCCCTGGTGGGGCAACGTGCTTGCCCCACTTGGGTAAGGTACGTGCCCAAAAATGGGACAAAACAAGACTGGAAACCACTGTAAGCGGAGAGGAACGGCAAATGCCTGAAGCGGGAACACAACGACAATACTGAATGACTGTATCAGTGAGCAACAAGATCAAAGAACTGAAGGAACCGGTTGTATTACAAGGTTTCGCTGCCCAAGAAAAAAAAGAGTAAACATCAATACAGCAACAAAATAATTTCGCAAACAGACGTTCAAATGTTAATCACTTTGAAATGTTGCAAGCATATCAATAAGAATGACTATCTTTGCATAATGTTGGACCTGTTACACTAGGCTGCCGACAAACGATAATAATTACCACATTAACAGAATCATAAAAAACGATATGCAAACAAGCGTAAAGCCCGCTGAGGGCAAATTAGGAATAATGATTGTTGGCAACGGTGCCGTTGCCACGACATTCATGACAGGTGTGCTGATGACACGTCGCGGTCTGACCAAGCCCATCGGCTCCATGACACAATACGACAAGATACGCGTAGGCAAGGGAACCGAGAAGAAATATCTGCACTACAAAGACATCGTGCCACTGGCAAGTCTCGACGACATCGTGTTCGGCACATGGGATGTATACCCACAGAATGCCTATCAGGCTGCGATGTATGCCGAGGTGCTGAAGGAGAAAGACATCAACCCCGTGAAGGACGAGCTGGAGAAGATCAAGCCTATGAAGGCCGCCTTCGACAAAAACTACGCCAAGCGCCTCGACGGTGACAACGTGAAAGACTGCAAGACGCGTTGGGAGATGGTGGAAGCACTGCGTGAAGACATCCGCAACTTCAAGAAGGAGAACAACTGCTCACGCATCGTGGTGATTTGGGCTGCCTCAACGGAAATCTACGTTCCGGTGGACGAGAAGATCCACTATTCGCTCGAAGCTCTGGAGAAGGCGATGAAGGAAGACGACCGCGAACACGTGGCACCATCAATGTGCTACGCCTATGCCGCCCTCACCGAAGGAGCACCGTTCATCATGGGTGCGCCAAACACAACTGTCGACATTCCAGCAATGTGGGAACTTGCCGAGAAGACGAAGATGCCTATCTCGGGCAAGGACTTCAAGACCGGTCAGACCCTCGTAAAGAGCGGTTTCGCCCCAATCATCGGCACCCGTTGCCTGGGACTGAGCGGATGGTTCTCTACAAACATCCTCGGCAACAGAGACGGTCTCGTGCTCGACGAGCCGGCAAACTTCCACACCAAGGAGGTGAGCAAGCTCTCCACACTGGAGACAATCCTGAAGCCCGACGTGCAGCCCGATCTCTATGGCCACGGCAACGACGAGGACACACAGTATTATCATAAGGTGCGCATCAACTACTACCCTCCACGCAACGACAACAAGGAGGGCTGGGACAACATCGACATTTTCGGATGGATGGGTTACCCAATGCAGGTGAAGATAAACTTCCTCTGCCGCGACTCCATCCTCGCAGCCCCTCTGCTGCTCGACCTCTGTCTGCTGAGCGACCTCGCCGCAAGAGCCGGACGCTATGGCACGCAGCGTTTCCTGAGTTTCTTCCTTAAGAGTCCTATGCACGACTATACCAAGGGCGAAGAGGCAGTAAACAACCTATACCAACAGTACACAATGCTTAAGAACGCCATCCGTGAGATGGGTGGTTATGAAGCTGATGAAGAGATTGACTAATAAACAAAAGAAGACAATATTGTGGTCGCTACCAGTAGTAATACTGGCAGCGATTGCTTTTATTACGGTACCCTCGCTGCTGCCAGAAAGCTACGACAGCATGAAACGGAGCGTGGTTACCGTAGAATGCGGTGAATACTACGAGATTCTGAGCCGTGGCAGAGTGATAGCCTGTTGCAACAACATCAATGCCGACACCACGCTCCATGCCGTTAGCATAAAGCCCGACAGCGACACGGAGCGCAAGGCAATGGTGTGCGGATGCTGGATAAACAGGTTCACATTCATGCCCTCATGCCAGGGCCGCATACTCACCGTCAGTCCATTTTCCACAGACGCAAGACTGATTTCCATGGCAAACAGGAACATCGGCACCCTGATTGAGAATACCATCAAAAGAGCCGAAGAGATGCTTGCCACCGACATGAAGAGGGAGACCGAAATGGATTATTATCTGAATACCCACAATGTGAAGGACGAAGGATACAACGCCATCGCCGCATACGCCGAGGAGAACAAGAAGAAAAAAGACAGTCTGCAGCACAGCATCAACCTGCTGAAATCGCTGCAACAGAAAAAGGGACTCAAGATAAGGCGCAAAAGCAGATATACGCTGGTATACCCCGTCAACGCGAAGAAGGCGAACAGAATAGCATGCCGCATCCTGCCTGAGGAGTCGGGAAAGACATCAAGAAGCACCATCGTGCTGCAGACGAAAGGCAAGTTCATGCCCGAAGATGCAAACAGCCTGTACGGATTCGACGTGTTCTGCCTTATCCCCGAAAAGGGCGACACCATATCCATAGCCGGAGTCTTCGGACTGACAAAGAACAGTCTGCCCAGCACAGCGCTCCAGAAGCCAAACATCTTCAGAGGCACCACCATCTCAACCGAGCGCCATGCCACACCAGAGCTGCTGGCTCCCCAGGGTGCGCCGATATTCAACCGCAACGGATATTTCATCGGAATAAACAACAAGGGAGGAATAGTGAAATGAAAATATCCCACCTTATTATATATGCCTTGACGGCACTCGCCATCATCTCATGCAAAGACGGCAAGCCCATCGACACCGTGACCCTATACCACGGCGACTACTGCTACCGCGGAGAGATGGCACACGGCAAGCGGAACGGCTACGGAGTGTTGTCGCTGAAAGACAGTATCGTGTACAGCGGAATGTGGAAAGACGGCAAACGCTGTGGCTACGGCACTACGACCGACTCTCTGGGCAGACGAATCACCGCACTATGGCACGCCGACACGATAGTGAGCGGAACGCGAGAGGACTCTCTCGGAATATACCACGGAGGATTCAGTGAAGACCTGCTTGCCGACGGACACGGCACATGGAGAAATGCCGACGGAGAATTCTATACCGGCCAGTGGACCGCCGACCGCCGCAACGGTTTCGGCTGCGGAGTGGCAGAGAACGGCAAGGTGAAAGCCGGCGACTGGCGGAAGGACAGATACCGCGGAGAGAAGATGGTGCATACAGCCGACAGGATATACGGCATCGACGTGTCGAGATACCAACACGAGAAGGGAAAGAAGAAATTCCGTCTCGACTGGACAAAGGTGCGAGTCATCGGACTGGGTTCCGGAAGGAGAAGTGCCGGCGACATAAACTACCGCATCTCATTCGCATACATAAAGTCAACGGAAGGCGTCACCGTGCGCAACAGATATTTCGCCTCCGACTATGTCAACGCCAAGAAGAGAGGCATCGCCGTAGGGGCATACCACTTCTTCTCGACAAGGAGCAGTGCTGCGGCGCAAGCGCATTTCTTCCTTAGACACACGGCTCTGAGAGTCGGCGACATGCCTCCCGTTCTCGACGTGGAGCCAAGCGACGCCCAGATAAAACAGATGGGCGGACCGGAAGTGATGTTCCGTGCCATCAGGACATGGCTCAACATCGTGCGCAACGCCACCGGCACGAAGCCCGTGCTCTACGTGAGCCAGAATTTCGTGAACAGATATCTGTCTGCCGCTCCCGACATCAAGGGCAATTACCCCGTATGGATTGCGCGCTACGGACAATACCGTCCTGACGTCAGGCTCGCCTTCTGGCAGCTCACGCCCTACGGCAAGGTGAGAGGAATACAGGGAGACGTCGACGTCAACGTGTTCAACGGATACAAGGAGCAGTTTGCCGAATTTCTGCATAAGGAGACGATAAAGAAATAAACGCCATGCTACCTTTGCCCCTGCCTGCCACACGGCAGAAAAATGGCGCAAGGAAGGGAATAACAAAGAAAATAAAACTACATAAAACGACGACATGAAGAAAAGCAAATTCAGAACATTAGCCACGCTGATTGCACTGGCTTGTTCCAGCGTAGCATCCCTGGCACAGATTCCAGAGGGCTACTACGACTCACTGAAGGGAAAGAAGGGTGCAGAACTGAAAAGCGCAGTCCACGACATCATCAAAGACGCCAAAGTATTGAGCTATGGCTCTGGTAGCGGAAATACCTGGTGGGGATTCTGGATTACCGACCGCACCAGCGACGGACGCTTCATCGACCGCTACTCCAATGAGAGCACATGGCCGATGAGCACAAGCCAGGGAGCAGCGGGAGCCGGAATGAACATCGAGCACTCGTTCCCCAAGAGCTGGTGGGGAAAGACAGAAAACCAGGCATACAAAGACCTCTACAACCTCATGCCCTGCGAGAGCAAGATAAACAGCAGCAAGAGCAACTACCCGATGGGCGAAGTGGTGAGCGGCGACACAGGAAACGGATGGACGAAGGTGGGCAACGGCAACGACGGCAAGAAATACTGGGAGCCTGCCGATGAGTGGAAAGGCGACTTCGCACGCGGATACATGTATATGGCAACCTGCTACAGCGGACTGCCCTGGACGGGAGTGGGACTGCAGATTCTGGAGAAGAACGACTACCCCACCCTACAGAAATGGGCTTACGACCTATACATAAAATGGGCAAAGGCAGACATGCCAAACGAACTGGAGATAACGAGAAACAACAAGGTGAGCGAGATACAAGGCAACCGCAACCCGTTCGTTGACTTCCCTAACCTGATGGAATATATCTGGGGCGACAGCATAGACTACGCCTTCGATCCTATGACCACCACCTGTTCAGACAACTACAAGGGCGATGACACACCTGTCACCACTTCCGATGTGATTGCCTCATACGATTTCACCAAGGGCGAGTGTGGTTTCACAATCGAAGACGTGAACAATCCGCTTGACAACAGCAACATCTGGGTGATAACAGACACATACGGATGGAAGGGAACGGCATTCAAAGGCAGTTGCCATGAGGCCGACTCTTATCTCGTATCGCCGGAGATAGACCTCACGGGCTATGAATCGGCAAAGATGAACATCAACCAGGCAGTGAACTTCATAAAGACCGACAACATTACAGACAGGCTCAGCGTGGAGGTACGTTGCGACGGAACGGCAACGGTGCTCAGCGGTTTCACATGGCCTACGGGCGACAATTGGACTTTCGTGGAATCAGGTGACATCAGCCTCAACGAATTCGCCGGCAAGAAGATACGCGTGGCATTCAGATACACCAGCACCTCTACAATCGCCTCTACATGGGAGATTAAGAAGATGACAGTAAGCGGCAAGAAGATGACCGACGGCATCAGCGACGCCGCAACGATTACCAACTCCAAAGAGCCTCGCCTGACCTTCAGCATCAACGGCGAACGCATCACCGACACCGCCAACCACAACGGCATCATAATAGTGAAGCAGGGTGGCAAGAGCTGGAAAATCACAAGATAAGATGAACAGCTGACATACTTGAATCACAAAAAACGGTCATTAGGGCATCATGAATTATATAATTCCGAGCAAGCCCTAATGACCGTTTTTTGTTTAATTGTTCTTTTACTTGAGGATGAACTTCCTGTCATTGATGATGTAAGCACCCTTCTTCAGACCCTTCAGGCTCTTCGCATTGAGCATCACAGCCTGACCGTCGAGAGTATATTCCAATGACATAATATCAATGCTAAGAAGAAACCTGCAAACACTGCAAGAAAAGACAAATCGCAAGGAAAGGCTCCGCCTCTGGCAAACATTCAGACGGCGCTTCCTATCCAACCCTAACGGATAGCAAACGAGAAGCATCTGACAGCGGGGAAACGGAATAATTCCCCAATATGCGCATCAAAAACACGGAATAATTCCCCAATATGAGGTCGGTTTTTATGGAATAATTCCCTTTTTTGACACCGTTTTTCATGGAATAATTCCCCAATGCTTGCGTAAGTCGCTTATTATTAGTACATTTGCAGAAACTCAATCCACATATCATGTTAAAGAGGAAGTTTACGGAACGACTGGAAAAATTCCTTACCAAGGAAACGCGAAAAATACTCCTTGTTAATGGTGCAAGACAGATTGGCAAGTCTTATCTGATAAGGCATATCGGAAAGAATCTGTTCAAGCATTTTGTAGAGATAAACCTGAAAGCCGATCAGGAGGGCGAACGCATCTTTGCCACGATAAGAAGCAAAGAGGATTTCTATCTGCAACTTGGCGCAATTGCCGGCTACAATCTCGGTAACGAGAATGACACGCTGGTATTCCTTGACGAGATACAGTCGTATCCGCATCTGTTGACGTTGCTGAAATTCCTGAACGAAGACGGGAAATACAGATATGTGGCAAGCGGTTCGCTATTGGGCGTTGCCCTATCGCAGACCCCATCGGTGCCAATTGGCAGCATATCCATAGAGCAGATGTATCCGCTGGACTTCGAAGAATTCTTATGGGCGATGGGATGCGGTGAGGAAACGATAGCAGGCATCCGCAAGTGTTTTTCATCACATGAATCACTCAACGACTCCATGCACAACTACCTGCTGCAGCAGTTCAGGATATATCTCCTTGTTGGCGGAATGCCTGATGCAATAAACAAATTCAAGGAAAACCGCAACATAGCCCAGGTAAGAGCCATCCAGCGCGATATCCATGCGCTGTATAGGATTGACGCCTCACAATATGACAATGAACGCAAGCTCGTAATTCGGAAAATCTACGATATGGTGCCTTCGAACATGGAGAACAAGAAGAAGAGGATAATAGTAAAGAACATAGAAGACACCAAATCACACAAGCAGTTCAGCGACTACGCTGAAGAGTTTGAATATCTCACGAATTCCGGAGTTGCATTGCCGGTGAATGCCATCAGCAACCCGAAATTTCCACTTGCCGAATCTGAAAGCAAGAATCTTCTGAAACTGTACCTCAGCGATGTAGGACTGCTGACCAACCTGCTTTACGGAACAAACATCAAGGCTGTGTTGAAAGATGAGCGCAGCGTAAACTTGGGAGCGGTATACGAGTCGGCTGTAGCTCAGGAATTGCATGCACACGGGTTCTCGCTCCACTATTATGACAACAAGCAGAAAGGAGAGGTGGATTTCCTCATCGACGACTACGAACGCCTCACCGTATTGCCGATAGAAGTGAAATCAGGAAAGGACTACCGCATACACAGCGCACTGGACAAATTCCTTGCCACACCAGACTACAACATCAACCGTGGCGTGGTGTTGAGCAATGAACAGAAGGTACACTCGGACAAGGGCATCATATATATGCCGATATACTACTGTATGTTCTTCCTGCGCGACAACTCAAAAGAATCCGACACCATAATCCCGGAACTGACGCTTCCAGAACAAGCAGCTGATGACAAACAAGATCCTCTCTTCTGACAAACAAAATCCGAGCAAGCCCTAAATGACCGATTTAGGGTTTTATCGGCATAATCCAACAACTCTGAATTATATTTATGATTGGCGGAAATCTGGTTATAGCAGAAAAGAGGGAAGCGTCTACAAGAAAGGAGTGAGGAAAACAGGCAGGAAGAGTGTTCTCGCCAGACTGCAATCTGACCCTACAACTATAAAAAGCGTACCAGCCTTTGCAGACCGGTACGCTTTTTATGGTATGTTCAATGATATAAGAATCCTTACTTCTCCTCCGGAGCCTTGTCGATGAGGTCCATAAACTGGTCGAGCTTAGGAGTGATGATGATCTGAGTGCGGCGGTTGCGCTGCTTTGCAACGTCAGAGTTGTTGTTGGTGATAGGGTTATACTCGCCACGTCCACCGGCTGTGAGACGCTTAGGATCTACACCATACTGGTTCTGCAAAGCCTGAACCACGCTTGAGGCGCGCAGACAAGAGAGGTCCCAGTTGTTGCGGATGTTCTTCATCGAAGCGGCGCTGCTGTTCACAGGCACATTGTCGGTGTTACCCTCAATGAGCACGTCGTAGTCTTTGTAGTCCTTGATGATCTTGGCGATTTTGCTCAGAGTCTCGGCAGCACGGTCGTTGATTTCATAGCTACCGCTCTTGTAGAGCATGTTGTCGGCAAGCGAGATGTAAACGACGCCCTTCAGCACCTGCACGTCAACCTCCTTCATCTCCTCCTTGCTCAGCGAACGGGTGAGGTTGTTTGTCAGCACCATGTTGAGAGAGTCGCTCTTGCTCTTCACCTCAACGAGGTGACGGATATACTGGTTAGACTCGTTGATCTGGTCTACGAGCTTCTCGATGCTGATATTGTTCTGTCCCGCATTTGCCAAGCTCTTGTCGAGCGAACCCTGCAGGGCGGCATAGTCTTTCTTTGCCTGGGCGAGCTGGTCTTCGAGGCTTGCCACGCGAGCGCGGCTTGCAGCGAGCTGCTCCTTGGAATCCTGATAGTTCTTTGTCAGCTCCTTATTCTCGTTCTGACAGTTCTCAAGGTCTTTCTTGCTGGCACAGCTACCCAACACGAGACAGCCAACAGCAAATGTCATAGCTAAAATTTTCTTGTTCATAGTTATTTTCCTTTCTTTTTTTGTTATCAATGTTTTGTGGCTTTCCCATCCCTCTAAAGGCCTCAACGGGGGATGACACGGGAATCGCGCCACGAATTTATTAATAAAGACGTGCATAACCGCTTTTTATTTACTCCACTTAAAACATTTTAACCTGAAAGCGATTAAGTTATCGTATATTAACCAAAAAAAGGAGGTCTATGAAATATTCCTTGTCATCAACGATTAATCTGTACTGGTTGCCCATATAAGAAAAGTCGGCACCAAGAGCCATGATAAACCGCTTTATATTTTCAACGATCTTGGTTTCCACTTTGTGCTCATCCCATTCATCTACATCATCAATCTCTATGAAATCAAGTTTGTAGTTCTTGCGAAACGCCCTCATTGCCTTTTGTTTCTGTTCGCCATCATGCAAAGTTACAGCAAAATTATTGGGCATTGTGCCTTCCTTCAAATACAGTTGCTCACGTATATTATATTTAAGTTTGTCAACACTCCAAAACTCACTTGCAACACACCTTATATAAAAAAGACGTTCATTAATTGACTCTGATCGTCTAAGTATCTCATAATGATGGGTAAACTGCACTGTAAGGAAAGCTTCCAGTGTTGCTTTATCAAATTGGTCAGTTATTAACTGACCAATTGTTATTTCATCATTGTCTGCCGAAACAGGTGAGATTTTATTTGATGTTACACTATTATTCCCTTTAAAGAATATTATTCCAAAAAACTCTTTCCATCCTTCATAAAACACACACATTTTCTTTAGGTTGCTTTTTGTAAAGCCCCTAAGTCCCGGCAATTCCTGTTGTAGCTGTGAAGAAATCGTATCAAGAACTTTATCACCTCAATGTGAGGTTTGTTTACGACATGATATATATCCACCGATGGAATAATTCAAGGCCAAAGAATCCTTGTTGGCTTGAATCATCACCTTACGCCTCGTTTGCAGAATAATAGCCGGTACCTTCACGTGTCTTTGAGGATAATGGGCGACACGGGAAAACATTCTTCCGCCTGGTGCCTCGTTTTTGATAGTTTTGTCGTAATTTTGCAGCCGGTAAGAAGACAGCGCCCTGAAAACGACAACAAACTACTGCCGGGGCGGAATGCAAAATCGGATAACAACAACAAAAGACAATGAAAAAGAGTTTGATTGCCCTTGCCTTCGGAACGCTGGCACTGGGAATGACGGAGTTTGTGATGATGGGCATCCTGGCCGACGTTGCCAATGCACTGGGCATAACCATTCCGCAGGCCGGACATCTGGTGTCGGCATACGCCCTGGGCGTGACCTGCGGCGCACCGCTGCTTGCCGTGGCGAAACAGTTCCGGCCCAAGAGCATACTGTTGTTTCTGGTATGCCTGATATTCATCGGAGCGCTGATATCATCGGTGGCACAGAGCTATGAGATGCTGCTCGTGGCGCGTTTCATCTCCGGACTCCCCCATGGAGCATACTTCGGAGTGGCGTCTATCGTTGCCGTGCGCCTTGCCGACGAGGGTCACAAGACGGGTGCCGTGTCTACGATGATTGCCGGCATGACGGTGGCAAACCTGCTGGGAGTGCCGCTCGAAACGGCGCTCAGCGCCCACATCTCATGGCGCATGCCGTTTATAATCATATCTTTCTACTCGCTGCTCGTGATATATTATATATGGAAATGGGTGCCTCAGCTGGAGGTGACACCCAGCAACGGATACAAGGGACAGTTCCGCTTTCTGAAGACCGGTGCGCCGTGGCTCATTCTCGGTGCCACGATGCTCGGCAACGGCGGCGTGTTCTGCTTCTACAGCTACGTCACCCCGATACTGACCAGCGACGGCGGCATACCATACGAATATATGTCGGCGATAATGATTCTCGCCGGTTTCGGCATGGTGGTGGGCAATCTCGTCAGCGGAAAGCTCAGCGACCGCTACACTCCGGGCAGGGTGGCCACGGCGATGATGCTGTTTGCCGCCGCATCACTGATGTCGGTATTCATCTTCGCCCACAACGGCTGGGTAGCAGCAGCGTTCACCGTGTTCTCGGTGCTCAGCATGTTCGCCATGAGCAGTCCGCAGCAGTATCTCATCCTCAAACACGCTCCCGGCGGCGAGATGCTCGGCGGCGCCTGCATACAGATGGCATTCAATATGGGAAACGCTGTGGGGGCTTTCCTTGGCGGACTGCCTATAGAGGCAGGTCTCGACGACAGGTATGCGGCGATTGTGGGAGCTCCGATGGCACTTGGTGCGGCTGTGCTGATGACGGCGTTTTGTGTAAAGTATGAAAAGAACAAAGTCTGAACATCATACTTTTACCTGTTTCCCAAGACAGGATGAAGATACTTGAGTCCCAATGTCTTTTATGAGTAAGAGTTGCCCATATCGCTGAATCTCAGCAAAATCGAGAATTTCTGAAAAACTGTCAGATTGTCTGGTTTTTTGTTGTAACATTCTTACAAACAGAGAGTTAACCGTCTGGCGATTGTCAGGCAATTGTCTGGATGGTTTACTGATGAGAGGGATTGTCAGATGGATGGAATTGCATGCGTTGGCTGAACTCCGTAAATGGGAATGTATCGGGCAGGTATCGGAAACCAAATCTGCCCATCAGGGGCAAGCAGCGTGCCCATGATGAGAAAGCAGCTTACCCCAGTTGGGCAAGCAGCGTGCCCAATTTTAGCCAGAATCGGTCATTGGAATTAAGTGTGCACTAAATTAATTCCGCCAACGGGTTGCGAACGGACAACTTCTATGGAAAATATGAAAACAAGCATCCGATGATAGTTGTAGGTCTTGAAACAGAACGGAAGATGAAGGATTTTGGATTGAAGGGCATTGATTTTGATAATGTTTATGGCTGATAATGTATTATCAGGAAAATGTATATGGAGGTATAAAGCACATTTTCTTGCCACCAATTGTTTCAGTCTGCAATATTTTTTTTACCTTTGCACGCATAACATTTGTTAGTAAGACAAACAAACATATTAAAAGATATCTATAAACGTTATGATTCTTTTTTTCAGAACTCCTTCAAAGAGCGTGATAGCAACACAGGTTGACCATCAGCTCGACAGCAATGAGATTAACGAACTTTGTTGGCTCTTCGGAGACGCCGTGCTCGAAAAGGCAGACAGCCTCGAGGGTTTCTTCGTGGGACCACGCCGTGAAATGATTACTCCTTGGAGTACGAATGCCGTTGAGATAACACAGAACATGAATCTCCACGGCATTTCGCGTATTGAGGAGTATTTCCCCGTGAGCTCGGCCGACGCTGACCACGACCCGATGCTGCAGCGCATGTACGACGGCATCGGACAGGACGTGTTCACCGTAAATCACGAGCCGGAGCCTATCAAGCGCATCGACAACCTCGAGGAGTATAACGAGCAGGAAGGTCTTGCCCTCTCGCCAGAGGAAATAGAATACCTGCACAAAATCGAGAAGCAGCTGGGCAGACCGCTGACCGACTCTGAGGTGTTCGGCTTCGCACAGATCAACTCGGAGCACTGCCGCCACAAGATTTTCGGCGGTGTGTTCATCATCGACGGCAAGGAGATGGAAAGTTCGCTCTTCGCCATGATCAAGAAGACGACAAAGGAAAACCCTAACAAGATTCTCTCGGCATACAAGGACAACGTGGCGTTCTCGCAGGGACCGGTTGTGGAGCAGTTCGCACCGGCAGACCAGTCTACGTCTGACTACTTCCAGGTGAAAGACGTGGAGAGCGTTATCTCGCTGAAGGCGGAGACACACAACTTCCCTACGACAGTGGAGCCTTTCAACGGTGCCGCTACGGGTACGGGCGGTGAGATCCGCGACCGTATGGGCGGCGGTGTAGGCTCATGGCCTATCGCCGGAACAGCCGTTTACATGACAGCCTATCCTCGTCTGAAGGAAGACGAGCTAAGCCTCAAGGCAAGCAAGGTGGCACGTGGCGAAGACGCCGCCAAGGAATACACCGGCGAGCGCGACTGGGAAGACATCATGCCAGTGAGAAACTGGCTGTATCAGTCGCCAGAACAGATTCTCATCAAGGCATCAAACGGCGCTTCCGACTTCGGAAACAAGTTCGGCCAGCCGCTCATCTGCGGTTCGGTGCTCACATTCGAGCATCAGGAGCCTACCACTACCGACGAGGCAGAAACGAAATATGCCTACGACAAGGTGATCATGCTCGCCGGCGGTGTGGGCTACGGCACCAAGCGCGACTGTCTGAAGAAAGAACCACAGAAGGGCAACAAGGTTGTCGTTGTGGGTGGCGACAACTATCGCATCGGTCTCGGTGGAGGTTCGGTATCATCAGTAGACACCGGCCGCTACAGCAACGGCATCGAGCTGAACGCCGTGCAGCGTGCCAACCCGGAGATGCAGAAGAGAGCCTACAACCTCGTGCGCGCTCTCTGCGAAGAGGACACCAACCCTGTTGTCAGCATCCACGACCACGGATCGGCAGGTCATCTGAACTGTCTGTCGGAGCTGGTTGAGGAATGTGGTGGACGCATCGACATGACCAAACTGCCTATCGGCGACAAGACGCTGTCGGCAAAGGAGATAATAGCCAACGAGAGCCAGGAGCGCATGGGACTGCTCATCGACGAGAAGCACATCGAACACGTGCGCAAGATTGCCGAGCGCGAGCGTGCTCCGCTGTATGTTGTCGGCGAGACTACCGGCGACGCACACTTCTCATTCGTGCAGGGCGACGGTGTGAAGCCTTTCGACCTGGATGTGGCTCAGATGTTCGGACACTCTCCTGTGACATACATGAACGACGTGACAGTGGAACACCACTATCAGGACGCTACATACTCTCTGAAGTCTATCGACGAATACGTGGAGCGTGTGCTCCAGCTGGAGTCGGTGGCATGTAAGGACTGGTTGACCAACAAGGTTGACCGCTCCGTTACCGGCAAGATCGCCCGCCAGCAGTGTCAGGGCGAGATACAGCTGCCACTCTCCGACTGTGGTGTAGTGGCTCTCGACTACCGCGGCCACAAGGGTATCGCAACAGCTCTCGGACACGCTCCGCAGGCTGGACTCGCCAACCCGGAGGCAGGTTCGGTATTGTCGGTGGCTGAATCACTGACCAACATTGTGTGGGCTCCGCTCGCCGACGGCATGGACAGCCTCAGCCTGTCGGCAAACTGGATGTGGCCCTGCCGCTCACAGAAGGGCGAGGACGCCCGTCTCTATGCTGCAGTGAAGGCGCTCAGCGACTTCTGCTGCGCTCTCCACATCAACGTGCCTACAGGAAAGGACTCTCTGTCGCTCTCTCAGCAGTATCCTAACGGCGAGAAGATCATCTCTCCGGGAACTGTCATCGTGACGAGCGGCGGCGAAGTGAGCGACGTGCGCAAGGTGGTATCGCCGGTGGTAGTGAACGACAAGAATTCTTCTATCTATCATATCGACTTCTCGTTCGACGAACTGATGCTCGGCGGAAGTGCTTTCGCACAGAGCCTCGGCAAGGTGGGCGACGACGTGCCTACGGTGAAGAACCCGGAATATTTCGCCGATGCATTCAACGCCGTGCAGGAGATGATAAAGAGGGGATGGATAATGGCAGGCCACGACATCAGCGCCGGTGGTCTCATCACCACACTGCTTGAGATGTGTTTCGCCAACACCAAGGGCGGTATGCACATCAACCTGCACGACATAGCAGGCGACGACGTGGTGAAGATGCTTATGGCTGAGAACCCGGGAGTGGTGGTACAGATTTCTGACGACCACAAGCAGGAGTTCAAGGAATTCATGGACGAGGCAGGCGTAAGCTTCGCCAAGATCGGATACCCTACTCCAAAGGAGCGCACCATCACGGTGAAGGCTGGCGACTACAAGCATGAGTTCGACATCGACAAGCTGCGCGACGTATGGTATAAGACTTCTTATCTGCTCGACCGCGACCAGAGCATGAACGGATGTGCTGCAGAGCGCTACAACAACTATAAGGAGGAGAAGCTGGAGATGAAGTTCAACAAAGACTTCACCGGCATGCTCTCACAGTATGGCATCTCTGCCGACCGCCGCACGGCGTCTGGCGTGAAGGCTGCCATCATCCGCGAGAAGGGAACAAACGGTGAGCGCGAAATGGCTTACTCTCTGTATCTCGCCGGATTCGACGTGAAGGACGTGATGATGACCGACCTCGTGAGCGGCCGCGAGACTCTGGAGGATGTCAACATGATTGTGTTCTGCGGTGGATTCTCTAACTCCGACGTGCTCGGTTCTGCCAAGGGATGGGCAGGTGCATTCCTCTTCAACCCTAAGGCTAAGGAGGCACTCGACAAGTTCTATGCCCGTGAGGACACCCTGTCGCTCGGTATCTGCAACGGATGCCAGCTGATGGTGGAACTCAACCTCATCAACCCTGAGCACAAGCAGCGCGCACGCATGCTCCACAACAAGTCGCACAAGTTCGAGAGCAACTTCCTCTGTCTCACCATACCGGAGAACAACAGCGTGATGTTCAATACTCTGAGCGGCAACAAGCTGGGTATCTGGGTGGCCCACGGCGAGGGCAAGTTCTCGCTGCCTGAGGCTGAGTCGGAATACAATGTGATTGCCAAGTACAGCTACGCCGGATATCCTGGCAACCCAAACGGTTCGGACTACAACGTGGCTGGTATCTGCTCTAAAGACGGCCGTCATCTGGCTATGATGCCTCACTTGGAGCGTGCCATCTTCCCATGGCAGAACGCCTGGTATCCTGCCGACCGCCGCAACGACGACGTGACGCCATGGATCGAGGCATTCGTGAACGCACGCAAGTGGATTGAGAACAAGACGAAGTAAGAGGAAACGAATCTTACGGACGGAACCGCAGCGCGCGGAATGACCGCACTACGGTTCTACTGACATAAGGAAACGACAACCCTCCCCTCGAAGGCTAACACACTGAGGGGAGGGTTCTTTTAATAATACAAGATATGAACCTGTATCTGACCTTTTTCAAGACTTTCTTCAAGATAGGACTGTTCACCCTCGGTGGCGGATATGCCATGATTCCGATTATCGAGAAGGAGGTGGTGGACAACTACAAATGGATAAAGAGGGAAGACTTCATCGACATCATCGCCATAGCACAGAGCTGTCCGGGAGTGCTCGCCATAAACATGAGCGTGTTTATCGGCTATAGGCTGAAGAAACTGCCCGGCGCCCTCGTGACGTGTCTTGCCACGGCACTGCCCTCGTTTATCATCATACTGCTCATCGCGATGTTCTTCCATCAGTTTGAACACAACAAGGTGGTGGAGGCGATGTTCCGCGGAATACGCCCTGCCGTGGTGGCTCTCATTGCCGCCCCTACATTCAAGCTGGCGAAGTCGGCTAACGTTACGCTTAACAACTGCTGGATTCCGATCGGATGCGCCTTGGCGATATACCTAATGGGAATATCACCGATATTGATAATACTGCTCGCCGGAATATGCGGATATGTCTACGGACAATATATCAAGCCCACGGAATAATAATAATATTATGTTATACCTGAAACTATTCATAACGTTCTTCCAGATAGGACTCTTCGGATTTGGCGGCGGCTACGGTATGCTGTCGCTGATACAGACGGAGGTGGTACACAACCATCACTGGCTCACGACAGCGGAGTTTACCGACATCGTGGCGATAAGCCAGATGACACCGGGACCGGTGGGAATAAACTCGGCTACCTACTGCGGATACACGGCGGCTCACAATGCCGGATACGGCGAGGGAATGTCGGTGCTCGGAAGCGTGACGGCAACGACGGCTCTGGTATTGCCGTCGCTGATACTGATGATACTGATAGCGAAGATGTTTCTGAAATATATGAGCACCACTCCCGTGCAGAGCGTGCTCAGCGGACTGCGTCCTGCCGTGGTGGGACTGCTCGGCGCTGCCACATTGCTGCTGCTGTCGAAAGAGAACTTCAGCACTCCCGACATCAACCCATGGCAGTTCGGAATCAGCTGCTTCCTGTTCATCGCCACTTTCATTGGCACATACTTCATGAAGATAAACCCGATAAAGATGATAGTATATGCAGCCTTTGCAGGACTGGTGCTGCTGTATTAACCCCAATCGGTCATTAGGGCTTTGTCTGATGACCGATTCGGGTTTTATAATTGTCTGCCTCCGGCTATAGCTTTATCACCATAGCCAATCCATCGGGCGACACACCGATCTGCACCTTCTGTTCATCGTCAGAAGGCACCACGCCATCAACCTTCTTTTTCTTCTTTCCGGCAATCTTCTCCACTATCCAATAGCCAGCCTCGGCAGACAGATAACCGATTGCCGCTCCTGCCGCCACGTCTACCCAATGATGGCGGTTGCGACGCACGCGGTCTACTGCCGTTGCCGTAGCCACTGCATATCCTGCAACGCTGATCCAGGGACTCACCTTGCCATATTCCTTATGCAGCACCGTAGCGCCACAGAAAGCCACTGCCGTGTGACCAGAAGGGAAAGAACGGTTGTCTGTGCCGTCGGGACGGCGTGAGTGGATAGTATGCTTCAGAGCGTATGTCGTGCCGGCACAGAGAAGAAAAGTGGCTCCAGACTTATATATGCGCTGTTCCCACGAACTGCGGCTCGGCACGCCAGCCATCTTGAGGATAAACGAAGCTGCCATCGGAGTATATTGCAACACATCATCGATACCGTCGCCGTGGTATCTTTTGTCTTGTGCCGTAGCGCCAAGACAGACGCTGAAGGCAAAGAATAGTAAGATCAGTTTGTTTCTCATGTCTGCAAAGATAGTGCAAAAAACTGATTAAGCGAGAGAAATGGGAATTTATTCACATTTCCGAGCGTGAAGTTTTTATCCAAATCGAGAGCAATGCAAAATAAATTTATTTATTTTCATTGCCGAGATGCAGCCTACCTTATCTAAAGGTAATCCAAAAAACTGATTAAGCGAGAGAAATGGGAATTTATTCACATTTCCGAGCGAGAAGTTTTTATCCAAATCGAGAGCAATGCAAAATAAATTCATTAATTTTCATTGCCGGGATGCTACATACCAATATATATGAATAAAATAAGCCCGGCACAATACCGGGCTCATTATTACAAAGAAGTTGATCAGATATTTATCTTACCACGATTTTCTTGCGCCAGTTCACCGACTATTAGCATAGACTCAGGTGACTGCGGCATTATAATCTTTCTGTTGATTAAACTCAAAATACAAACAAGGTCTAATGACCGATTTGGATTAAAATTGGGCACGGTGCTTGCCCAACTGGGGCAACGT
>OLSQ01001612.1_pt1 | contig 18145 bp, 21 predicted proteins | sample 1672561 | NCBI WGS metagenome assembly OLSQ01 (sample SAMEA3136699, study PRJEB25190) | human gut metagenome | biome: human gut; feature: human-associated habitat; material: faeces | place: Austria | collected 2013 | reverse complement strand
GCCGAAAATATTCAATTCTCGGAGGCTTCATGGACATGAGTTCTGCAACACCCTCATTGGCGCATGGTAATTGCTTGCGCAAATCAGATTATTTCTGGAACAATACCATAAATTCCATAATCCTCCGCTGGTGTAACTGCTTATGGAATTTGCCTTTGTAGCGGCAGTGCGAGGTGTAGGATTTGAAGATATCGCGGTTGCCGGATTTGAGTCGCCTGTAAACGCTGGATTTGTTGACAACGCCGGGCCCGCAGTTGTATGCCAAAACTCCGAGGAGCAGCGCATCATTCGGTCTGAAATCGTCATAGAGGGCTACGAACTTGCGGAGGTCTTTCCGCAACAGGGCATCCGCCTGTCTTTCGGAGAGCTGCACGCCACGTCGGTAAGGTTCTCCGGGCTGCACTTGATGTCCATATCCTACATAAGGCCAGTGTTTCGGCTTATGTAGCGTTTCAAATTTCTTGATTATAAGCACAGCCCGTTCAAACGGCGGCAGTTCCATTATCGACCTCTTCTTGGTTTGGGCAGTGATTCCGGGCGTTGCCGCCACAATGGTCAGCAACGCCACGAAGAAGAACAATAGTTTTCTCATCGGATAACGGGTGTTATAGGGCCGACAACCGGACCGATGATTGAGCCGCCGTTATCATCGCCTTTGTTCTTGCCGTTGAACTCGAATGTCTGTTCCCACGGTGTTGAGCCGAAATTGTCCTCGATCACGATGAGGAATTTGTGAGCCTCGGAACTTTTGGCAGTGTAGTTGAGTCGGAAGACCTTGCTTTCGAGAAGCACGCGGTCATTGTTGACCAGCACCGGACCGTCAACCAGTTTGAGCGTGCCTTCGCCGTCGTACTGGAAATAGCGGATGGTGTAGAGCGTATTGGTGTAGTTGCCCTCCGGCTTTATCTCAAAGCGCAGTTCCACGGTCTGCCCCTGCGTGATTTTGTCAGCGTAGGGCATCACTTCCACCGTGAACGGATAGGATTGCTGCACATCGAGGTCGTCGGAACAGGAAGTCATTGAGATTACGATTGCGAACAGAGCAATCCAGAAGCCGAAGAAACGGCCGGGGGTGAGGCGAATATCGCCGATGCGTGAAAAGAAATTTGTAGTCATAATTTGAATTTGGGTTTAGTGATTTGTTTGGGATTGAGCGACATTAAAAAGTCGTTCAGATCCTTGTGGTCGGGATAGAGTGCGGATTTGTCGCTCACCCTGTCGCCGAACTCGCGGCGCAGTCTGGCGACTGCGGCACGCCCGGCGGTGTCGTTGTCGAGATAGCACAGTATCAGCGGGTATTCCGTAAGAACCGGGATTGCCTTTCCGACATTAGCAACGGAGTTAAGCACAACACTGTCGTTGCCGTAGTTGTAACCGAGGCGTTCAGCAGACAGGAAATCAATGAAGCCCTCGAATACGTTGCAGCGCGGATTGCCGCCGGATATTCGTGTAATGTTCTTTGGCGGATAGCTCCCCTTGAAGAACGGGTTGCGCAATTCATAGCCGTGTGCGGTGTTCTCAAAGCCGATAGCGTAATAGCGTTTGCCGTGAAGCTCATAGTCAACCTGCACGCAGTAGCGTTGTGCAATCTCTTTCGGTATGCCACGCTGTTCTAAATAGCGGAGCAACGCGGGCGACTCCAGCCGGGATATTGCTACATTCTCAAATGTCGGTTCTTCGACAAATGGCACTGGCTTGTAAGGCTCTGCAACAGGCATATTCATCTTTTCGGCGATATACCGTGCCTGCTCAACGAAATCGGTCTTGCCCGACAATACCCCGGCGAGCGTGAAGATGTCGCCGCCTTCACCTGTGCCGAAATCGTACCATACACCTTTGCGCGGGTTGACATGGAACGACGGCTTTATCTCGTTGCGATACGGGGCATAGAACCACAGACCCTTGCTGTCGCGTCCCGTCGGGTCATAGCCGAGGCGGTGCAGGAAATCTACAAGGGATATTCCTTTGATTGCGTCTATATCCATAGGCTAAAAGCGCATTTTGCGTCCGGGCTTCGGCTTCCGGGTTTCCTCCTTCGGCCGCTCCTGCTTGGCATCGGCTCTTTTGCCATCTTTGTTCTTGACAGGCATTGCCAGTATCATATCGGTGTCGGCACTCTCGCCGTTACCCAGAACCTCGTAACATTTGAAATCCATAATCTTTTTCATCTCGGCGGCGATGAAAAGATTTAATTCCGAGCGATTGCAACTGCCGGTTATCTCATAGGCAAGATCATAAATTCCACCGTAGCATTTCTCCAGCTCCTGTTTGTCGTACCAGCCGTTCTTTTCGGTATCCACGACGATGGAATCGTCAGAGGAATACGGACTGTCGTATGTCAGCCGGTTGCCGTCGCGGGCTGTCGGCTCATAGCCCATAGCCCGCATGAAATCCGCGAGAGGCAGATTGTGTATGTCAAGGTCGAATACTTTGATACCCATAGCTCACTCGATTATGAATTTGACACCGACACCATACTGCGTATGGAAATGCCCGGTTGAATTGCCGAATACAAACCGTTCCTTTACGTTGGCTGTCAAGGCGATTTTATCTGAGAGATAAAAATCAGCTTGCAGGGTGACCGCACCGCCATAGATGAAGGCATCTCCATTGTGGAGCGTGGAGCCGTCGGATAAAACGTGCTTGCCCCAGTTTACAGTTTCGTAGCCACCGAGAGCCGACAATCCGCCATAGAGATGGAAAGTCTGGGAATAGTCGCGGACAAGGTGTAGATTATATCCCGCCTCCGCCGTGAACTGTGCCACGGGAATCCGACCCTTTTCGGCGTAAGGTTTATAAGTCTGGAGATACTCGCCGCCGAAGCTCCATGTGTTCGCGCCACCCTTGAACACCGAGTAATACACTCCGAATGAATAGCCACAGTCGCGGGAACTGCCGGTATAGAAGCCGTCTGCCATATCAGCCTTTATTTCCACTGCTGACATACCGGGGAGGCATCGCTGGGCCATTGCCTGCCCCCCGCAGAGGACAAGCATGGCAGCGATTATCATCATCGCTTTTCTCATGGGTTACTGAATTGAAAGTTCGTCAATAACATTTGCTCTTACAATATCCTCGTTCTCCACTACGAAGGACTGATGTCTGCCACCGTCCTTCTCGGCGACCTCGATCACGAGTTGCTTGTCGTCGGGGATAGTGAATTTCTCCAGCGCAAACACAGTGCGTTCAGAGGATTTTGCAGGAACGACCACGACATAGTTCTGGGCGCGGAGAGGCTCCAAAACCTGCTCCTGCATGGCAGTACGCTTGATAACCTTTTTGTCCACAATCTTGAACGATACAAAATCGACATCGAAAGGAATGTTGGAGGTATTCTTCAGTTCCGTGTGAAAGTAGAGAAGCCCGTTATTGGCATAGATGGATTTCAGAAGGAACTGCACTCCGAAACGCTTTGAGCCTATATGCTTGATTTCGCGCTTGTTCTGCTTGTAGATAGATTTCATAATCAACTTGACAAGCATAGGACTTTCACTGCCGAGGCGTTCAAGGTAGATTTCCTGCGCGTTGTTGGGACGGTTCACCGATTCTCCGTCGTGGAGGAAGTCTGTCATCTCGATACTTAGCAACAGCGGCTCTTTGGCGAATTTCACGTTAAACGTATAATAGCTGCCATCTTCCGTGATTACCGACAGGTTTGTTTCCTGCTTGAAGGACTTGAAGGCGGATTTGACTCGCAGTACATTCTTCGCGCCGTCGGCAAGTCCGGCGACAAGGTTCTCGTTCCCCAAATCGACATAAGTGATTTCTGCCGGGAAGATGATGTGCGTCGTCTTCTCATAACATACCTCCAGTGCGTGAGGCGGTATCATACGGTCGAAGCCCACTTTACGGGTAAGACCGCTGAACTTGTCGCCGTCGGTGTAGTTGTCACCGTACACGTTCAAGTCGTGTTCCGTTGCGTTGGTTGTTACCTGTTCAGTGTCAGGCGACACATTGTTATCGGCACTATTGACCGTCTTTTTGCCTTTTGCAAAGGCGGGTGTTGCCATGCCAATAATGGCAACGAGAGAAATAAAAAACAATTTGAAACTCATTTGATTGTGAATTAAGTGGTAAAAAATCATATATCTTCCGGCTGGTGAAGCATCACACGGTAGCCGGCTTTGAGGTGGACTTTCACGGTTCGCAGCTTCTTGTTGAGATACTGGCTGACACCGTTTATCAGTCCTCTCCCCACATCGGAAGCAATCTGCGCCCCTGTATTGGTGGAGATGTTGATTGAGCTTCCCATCGTACTGCCCATATTGGCACCGATTTCGTGAAGCGCATCACTCTCCATAGAATTGGGAATGTTGATACCTTCCTGGCCGTCGGAGTCGTAAACCTGCAACTCCACATCGTAGATGGATCCGTCGCACTCGATAGAGGATATTTCGATTTCCAGCCTCTCGCCCTGCACTCTTGCAGAGCCGACTATTACGGTGTTGCGGGGTATCAGCCGTGAGCCCACCCACATCGGTTCGGTAGTGCGTAACTTTACGCTTTCGCCGTCGGTTACACTCTGGTTGCTGGCGACAACTGCGGCGATAGTGTTCTTATTCACAGTCTTTGACGAGCCAACCGATGTATTGAAACTTCTGCTCGACGATGCACTGAGGGATGATACGACATTTCTGTTTACCTGCGCCACCGGCTGAACATCGCGCTTGCCTTTTTCCTCCGGCTGCGTCTGCGTCTGATAATTGCCGCCGTTACCGTTGCCCATATACTGTGCCGCCAACTGGTAGGAGCGTTCCATAAGTTCCATTTCATTCGGTTGCTGCACCTGTTGTTGAGCAACGAGGTTCTGCGCCTCCAGCTCATCAATCCTCGCCTGCAACTCGGCTACCTGAGCCGCGTCGCTGCTTTCCGGTACAAAAAAGTCGTCGAGTGAAGCCTGCACTTCCTGATATGCCTGCGCCGATGTTTCCACCGCCGAGGGCTGACGCAGAGCGCTGTCTTGGGGCATCGTGGCTGTGAGGGTGTCGAGGACGGATACTGTCTGCTGACGGGTCTCTTTCTCTTTCGCGGCTTCGGCGGCCTCATATTCCGACATCTTGTCTTTCATGCCGTCGTTCTCCCCTTCGGGTATCTCGGTGTTGAAGGCGTCGCCAACACGCTCATCGCTTTTGTTGAGGCTGGAGTAAAGGAGCCATAATATCACGGCACCGCAGAGAATAGCGGCGGGCATCACCACCAGATATTTCATCATCTTCTGCCGTTCAGCCTGTGATTTGGGCTGGAAGAAGCCGTTAATCTTCGCTTTCCATTCCTGCATCGTCATAGGCAACGGGAGTTATCGGTTTGACATCGGGATTGGAGATTTTCAGTGGCTGTATATGCTCCACCTCCACAAGTCGGCCGGAATGACCCAGCCCGATTTTATAGCAGGCGTGACCGAACACGAAGAAGGCGATCAGGACGAAGGCGCAGAGCATGATGGTTACGGCCAAGAGTCGTTGTTTTTGAGGAATACCGTCGCAAAGGCTCCTCAGTTTGGCTGAGAGTTTTCCTTTCGGGGTGTGCCACACCTTATTATATACGGTGTCTCTCGCGGCACGGAGATTTGAAAATACACTCATCGTTTGGTAGTGATTATATCCTTGTTTTCAAGGATGTTGAAACCTTCAATAATAAATCCGTTGGGATTGTCGTCGGAGCGCGACACGTTGGAAAGGCGGCATACCGTTATCAGAGTGCGCTCCGTCATATTGCTTTCGCGGATAATCATCTGCCGCGCGTAGGTCTTGGCGGTATATGGATATGTGTTGAAGTCACACACCACGCTGTCAACCTGTACGACCTGATTGATATTGCCGGCGATGATACGGTTGTAATAACCTTTCTCCGAGAAATCGGTATAGTAGTTGTATGCCGACTTGTCGCTGAGAATCAGAGCGCGGTTGATGTTATGCTCGATGGCCGATTTGTCGGGCGAGAGGTTGAAAAACAGCTCATGGAAGCGGCGCACGTGTTCACGCGCCTCTGCCGGACGGTTCTGGCTCATATCCTGCGACAATGCAAGCATCAGTGACTTGCCGTTGTCAAGGACATAGATTTTCTCCCGCTGCCTTTCGGCGAAATTGAACACCATTATCATGGCTACCGACACCACAACGGCACACATCGCAACGAACACGATACCGAAAAGGCGTATCTGGCGGAACGATGTTTCGATATTCCTTAATGATTTGAACTCCATAGGCATGATTATTTGAGAAGTTTACCGGCCCTACCCGCCACATTGCCCGCAACTCCACCGGCGACACTTGCCGCACCGGAGCCGACCTGCATTGCAGTCGTATTGACTGCACGGTTGTAATTACCTGCGCCACCCGCCTGAATAATCCAGCCTGCCACCGTCGGGATAGTGAAATACCCGATAATGCCGATAATCATGAACACCGTATAAGCGGTGTTGCTGCCGTCAATGTCAACATTTGGATTGTTGGTCAGTTCCGAAATGTCGTTCTGGAGCATCAGGACTTGGATTTTGGCAAGGATTGTGGAGAATAAATCTGCCACAGGCAACCATAGATAGGTCTGAATGTAGCGGCATATCCATTGTGTCAGGGTTGACTGAAAACCGTCCCAGACGGATAGAGCGAATGAAATCGGTCCGAGGATTGCCAATACAATGAGGAAGAATGTCCTTATCGTGTCAATCGTCAGGGAGGCTGCCTGAAAGAGCATCTCCAAGAGTTCACGAAAGAAATTCTGGATTGCCTTCTTGACCTTATACATACCTCTTTCTATATACATACCGGCGGCGGTGCCTATCTCCGTCACGCCCAGCTCGTCTATCTGCCTGTCAAATTCGGCATCATCGACGAGGTAAGCGGTAGAGGGGTCGTTCATCATCGCCTCATATTCCAGCCTGTCTTTTTCCTCCCGGTATTTCTTCATGTCGAGGGTCTGCCCTTCGAGCATCGAGGCGGTACCCTGCACGATAGGCGACATTACGGAGTTGATGGTACCTAACACGACCGTCGGGAAGAACATGATACAGAATCCGATTACAAACGGACGCAGCAGCGGGAACACATCAATCGGTTCGGCTCTTGCCAGCGACTGCCATATACGGTAGGCTACATAGAACAGCGCGCCTAATCCGGCTATACCCTGAGCCACTCCTGCCATATCCTCGCAAAGAGGCATCATCTCATCGTACAGAGAGCGCAGGATGGTGTGGAGATTTGAAAAATCAATAGCGCACAGCATAGGCATCACCAGTATTTTTCGGAGCCGTCACCATAGAGAGCCACCACACGTTTTGTGTCGGCTTTCTTCTTGGCGCGCAGGTACGACACACTGATATTTTTGTTAGTATAGTACGCCGTCAAGTTCTTCAGACGCTTCATTTCCTTGTAACAGTCGTCAACGACATCCATACGGTCTTTGTCGGTCATGCTCAACGTAGTTATATTGACTACCTGCTTCAAGTCGCCGAGGACACCGTTGGCTTCTTCAAGGATACGGGTGTAGCCGGAAGCGATTGCCGAGAGTTCGGCACTGGTGAAGTTCGGGTCTGTCAGCATCTTTTGGAAATTGTTGACATAGTAGCCAGAGATATTGCCGAGCATCAGGATTGTCTGCTGCACCTTGCGGGCATCGCGGACAAGGTTGTTCACCGACTGGAGCGCGTCATAATATTTCTTCGCCTGCTGGTAGATTTTCACAGTTTCCTGAAAATTCTTCACCATGTGCGTCGCCGTCTGCGACTCCTGCACAAGTGATTTAGAGTTGTTTACGATGGACTGCGCTATGTTGGACGGGTCTATTACAGTCCACTGGGCCGAAGCCCTGCCCGTGCCTAAAAGAAGGCACAGAGCGATTAAGGGGAAAAGAAACTTTAATTGCTTCATTTGATTGTGGATTAAGTGGATTTAGCGTATTCTGTGAGCCATACTCACAATGATTCTGATTAGGGCTGTAAACAGCCGGTAAGCTGATACAAGGAGGAGGCCGAGGAAAAGGAACAGACCTGAAATGATGAATATTAGGGATTGCTTGACTTTCATACATCAGTTTTCTCTCCTTTCGTTTGCTAACTGTTTGATGGCAGCCTCGATGTCGCCTCCGAGCTGACGGGCGCGGGCGAGTACCTGCATCTTCTCCGTTTCCTCGGTGGTATAGGCGAGGTATTCTTCCGGCGATACCTCTGTCGCATACACTGCCGACTGCGTTCCACCCAGCCCGATCCACACCTCCTTATATAATCGGTTCGGATTATTAGAGAGATTTATACTGAGAATCTGGCCTTTCTCCTTATCGGTCAGACCGAGCAACTCCTGAATCTGGTCGAAGCGGTTCATATACTTTCTCTGGTCGAGAAGTATCTTGCAGTCGGAGTTGTTGATGATGGTTTCCTTGACAATCGGCGACGATATTATGTCGTCAACCTCCTGCGTAACCACCACAGCCTCACCGAAATACTTTCTCACCGTCTTGAACATATAGCGCATATACTCGGCCATGTTCGCTGTTGACAACGCTTTCCAAGCCTCCTCGCAGATAAGGACCTTGCGCACGCCTTTCAGACGGCGCATCTTGTTGATGAAGGCTTCCATGATGATGATTGTCACCACCGGGAACAGGTCTTTGTTGTCGCGGATAGCGTCAATCTCGAATACCACGAAACGCTTGTTAAGCAGGTCGATGTTCTCTCTGGAGTTCAGCAGGAAATCAAAGCGGCCGCCATGATAATACTGGCGCAGCGTTGTCAGAAAGTTATCTATGTCGAAGTCTTGTTTGTAGATGGGGATAGGACGCTGTGCCATTTCTGCGCGGTATTCATCACGCATAAACTCGTAAAAAGAATTGAAACAGGGAACGATGTCGCGGTCTTTCTTCATCTTTTCAAGGAACATCGACAGTGCGGAGCCTAATTCGCCACTCTCCGTTTTGGAAACCCTGTCATCCTCTGATTTCCAGAGCGTCAGCAGGAGTGTCTTGATTGAGTCTTTCTTCTCTACATCGAACACCCCGTCGTCGGTGAAGAACGGATTGAAGGAAATCGGCTTTTCCTCCGTGTAAGTGTAATACACACCGTCCTCGCCGTGGGTACGGTTATGGATAAGGTTGCACAGTCCTTCGTATGAATTGCCGGTATCAATCAGCAGGATATGCGCGCCTTGCTCGTAATACTGGCGCACCAGATGGTTGGTGAAGAACGACTTGCCGCTACCCGACGGGCCCAGTATGAACTTGTTGCGGTTTGTGGTTATGCCGCGCTTCATCGGCTCGTCGGAAATATCCAGGTGGACAGGCTTACCCGTGAGGCGATCAACCATCTTTATACCGAATGGCGACAGTGACGATCGGTAGTTTGTTTCTGCGGTGAAAAAACAGACGGCAGGCTCTATGAAAGTATAGAAACTTTCCTCAGCGGGGAAATCCGCCTCGTTACCGGGCATAGCAGCCCAGAACAGCGTCGGGCAGTCGATGGTGTTGTGCCGTGGCATACACCCCATAGTAGCAAGCTGACCGCCGACATCGTTCTTGATGCGCCGCAGTTCCTCGGCATCATCGCTCCACGCCATGATGTTGCAGTGGCAGCGCACGGAGGTGAGGCCGTAGCTGTGTGCCTCGTTCAGATAGCGGTCTATCCACTCCTTGTTTATGGCGTTTGAGCGTGAGTAGCGGCTCAACGAGTTCATATTGCGCGCCGTCTTTTCAAACTTCGCCAAGTTTTCGTCGTGGTCGTCGATGAACACATACTGGTTATATATGTGGTTGCACGGCAGGAGCAGACCCACGGGAGAGGCAAATGACAGACGACAGTCAGAGCGATCTGTTGACAGGCGTTCATAGCGGTTGTCGGTGCTGGCCTTGCCGGGCAGGTCGTCGGTATCCGAAAGTGTATGCAGGCACAGCATCTTGTCGCCAACGCGCATTTCTTTCGGCGACAGGTCTATGTCCTCCAGACAGGTGACATCGCCGGTTGACAGCGAGAGATACCTCTCTATGATACCCGATGCGTTGTCGGTGCCTACAATCTCATCGTCACCCATGCGGCGCAGCGAGATATATCCGGTATCGTTGATTATGCGCTCGAACTGGCCCACGGCTTCCATGAAGCCGACAATCATCTCGTGATTGAGTTCCTTCGGAGTGATACGCCCACGGCAGAGAGTGGAAAAATTCGACTGCTGGCGCATACGCTCCTTTGTGGTCTTTGTCAGATACAGGTAACACTTGTGCGCCAGATACGGACGCTCGTTGAAATGACGCTCGAAAGAACGGTCGAGGAACGAAAGGTTATCCTTTTGCAGTTCCGGCTTATAGTTCTCCGACACGAACCAGTCCTGCTTGTGTGCCACCGTGAAGCGGGGCAATACCTTGATAGCCTTGCACCAAGCGGCGTGCATCGCCTCGTATTCCTGTGATGTGACGGTGAACAGTTCCGGAAGGGTAACTTCGTAACACACGGTTATGTCAGCGTCCTTGCTGATTATACAGCCGTGTTCCACCGCGAGAAGCGGCAACTTTGACTCCAGTGTTGTGGCTTTCAGTATATTTCTCATCGGCGACCTCCCTTCATAATTTTGCGCACACGCAGACGGTTGATAATGTAGCGGGGACGATACTTCACCGATGTGAGCTTCATAAGTCCGTATTGCCCATACTTGCCGTTGAGATGGAAGGTGTACCACACCAGCACTGACGCGCTTATAGCACCGAAGCCTATGCACAGACCCTGCTGCACCCCGCACATATAGAGGATTACGAACAGAATGAAGTCGGCTATAAGACCTCCGGCGAAAATGAAAAGGTACTGCGCTTTAAGGCCCTTGTATTCCACCGTCCTGCCTATGCCCTTGTTAATAGAATATTCCATCAGTGGCAGGGATTATAGGAAGAACGAGCGCAGGATTGTGGCGGCGACCACAAGAAAGATACACGCACCGAACCACGATGCGGCGGTCTTGCTCGTGTCGGGATCGCCGGAACTGAACTTGCCATAGACCTTGACACCGCCGATAAGACCGACGACCGCGCCGATAGCATAGATCAGTTTCGTGGCGGGGTCGAAATAGGAGGTCATCATCGAGGTTGCCTCGTTGATGCCTGCCAGACCGTTGCCGGCGGCATAGAGGTTGGCGGCACATATCATCAGCGTGAGCATGGCGGCCATGGGGCGACGCATACCGGGAGCGTTCATAAACTCCACGATGCGCCTGTAAAGCGACTTGAAAAATTTAGTCATAAAAAATCTGGATTTGAATGTGGATGTAGTGGTGATCAGTGGAGGATATTGAAGTCGATGGCGTCAATATCGGTGGTGTCGATGTCGGCATGGAACACGATTTTGCGTACTTTTCCTATTGCCTCATCGGTTTTCACAGCTGGAGTATCTTCCGGAATGTCAGGCAACTGACATTCAATCATCAGTATGCGTTTGCGCACGACCGGATCGAGCTTGACATATTCGATAATCTCGGTGCCTTCAAGTTCGGAAACTACGCGACGGGCGGTCTGTTCATCCTCAGTGGTGTGAGGCTGATTCTTCAGCACTTTCATGGCGGTCTGCATTTCCTCGAAGTCTATACCGTCGGCATTTGCCTCGGCGGGAGGCGGAGTTTCGCCGGTAAGCTCACTCACGGAATGGGTTGAGAATATCTCGTCCAGCTTTTCGGGTGGAATCTGGGCAGACGGCTTTTCTTCGGGAGTATCGGGCAGTCCGGCATCTGAGGGCTTGCCGAGTTCCATGACTATAAGCGGCACGACCTCCCTTGCGGCTTCGGCAGCGGCTTCCTTTGCGATTTCGCGGAACGAGTCCATGAATTTATCGGCATCGAAGGAGCTTTTGCCTACTACTTCTTCCGACGGAGCTTCATCTGCGGGCGGTGGTTCCGGCGCGGCGCCATTTTCATTTTTGCCGACGCTCTGAACATCCGGCTTTGTCAGGACTTTTCTGATAAGCCACACATTGCTTGCAAGCAATGCTATGATAAGCAGCGTTTCCATCAGAAAAGAGGCTGGCTGTTCTCGTCATAGAGACCTTCCATGACCTCGCGGTTGTTGGCGAAGTGGTCGAGAAGGATCTCCGATACATACGAGCCGATGGAGGCACCGGTATCTCGGAACCTGTCTGCCATACGGCTCAGGACGGCATGGACTTCGGGATAGATATACACTTTGGTGTTGGAGCGCACAATGCCTGGCCGGAGAAATTTGGCGGCATATTTCCTGCGCTCCTCTGCGGCTCTGACATCTATGTCAGTGGCCGGATTCACGTTGATGGTTACAAACGGGGATTTGGGCATAGTTGGTTAGAGTTTAAGCTGGTTGATAACATCGGCATATTCCTCCAGATGGGCTGCCAGTACGTTGTTGATGAAAGCCTTTAGCGAGCATACGCGCCCTTTCTTGCGGCCGAACAGGATACTACGTATTTTCCATACAATTTCAGGGTCTATCTCTGTCGTGACGTATTTGACTTGTGGAGCCGCATACGTATTGTTATATACGAATCGTTCCATGTATTCGTGAGTACGATTCGGGAGAGAAGGGTTTTCATATACATCGGCTTCCATAACGGCTTTACCATTTGAAGCCATATGCGTTGAAACATCGGGATTTTTTCTGCCATCCTTCGGTATTACCCTGAAATTCCTGTCGGAAATAGTTGAGATTGATGCTGATTTGGGCATAGCTGGTTAGAGTTTGGGGTTGATAACATCGGCATACTCCTCAAAATGGGATGCCAGTACATTGTTGATATAGGATTTGAGGGAGCAGGAACCGTTCTCGAAAGCGATAAGCCTCTTGATTTTACCAATCAGAACCGGGTCTATCTCTACCATAAGGAATTTGACCTGTGGACGCAGATAGGTCGTTCTCGTGATAAACCGTTCACGGAACTGTGCCTCCCGTTTTGTATCGGCAGAAGATTGTTCCGAGGGTGCGTGACTGGATTTGGTGGACGCAGCCCTGTCTTCTGTCGAATCGGGTGTGTCAGGCGTCGGACTTTCTTTAGGCTTCCTTTTCAGCGTTGACAGAGAGGAGGACTCCTCTCTGAATGACCTGATGAACTCATCGGGATCGATTTCCGACTCATATTTCTTTGCCATATCGGTCAGAGTTTGAGTAAGTCGAGCAATTCATCGGTAAGTTCCGGCAGGCGGGTTCCTTTTAGCAGTGTCTTGTCCGGCGGCATAACCGTCGAGCGGAACACGGCGCGGTTGAGCGTCTTTGACCCTTCACGCCTATACTTTTTGGTATCCGGGATCTTGGTTTTAAGCGTCATAAGACCGTATTCCTCGAAAACGGCCTCATACTGGTCGTAGAGGTCTGTTTTCTCGCGTGCATCGACGAGGTTCCAGAGCATATACATCTGTTTGACCTGTGTGCGTCCGGTAGTGAGCCACTCCTGTATCTTCAGGGCGAAGGCGAGTGAGCTTTCAAGGATAACCTTGTCGGCTGCGACGGGCACGATAACCGTATCCATGCAGTTGAGAATGTTGACGACACCACGGTTATTGACCGTGCCTGGCAGGTCGAAGAAAACGATGTCTATATCGTTGCCGTCCTCGATGATGTCGCGTACCTTCTGCATAGCCTCCTCCGGCTTTGCCGTCAAGAGAGGATAAGGCGCGAGTTTAGTCTGGCGCAGATTGTCGGAAAAAAGTTTCTTGAACTGGGGGCTGCACTCAATCAGGTCTTTGTCACGCTGGCGCATCTCTTCGATGCTGTACTGCGGATAGTCGCAGTCCACGACAAGGACTTTAAGCCCCTTCACATAGTAGAGGTAACTCGCCGCCAAAACGGTCAGAGTGGTTTTGCCTGCTCCCCCTTTCTGGGTGGAGAAAGCGACAAATTTGGGGTCTGTCATAGAATTTAATTTGGATTTGGATGTAGTGGTGGGTGCATAGCTTTGGCCGTCAGCGTATCTTCTGACACGGATAGACCGGGCTTCCATCGGCGCGAATCAGTGCCGGCATTATACTATGCGGGGTGGATTGACAGCTTTCTATGCCGCAGGGAACGGCCGTCCTCCGCTGTCGGGAGGGCATCGGCTAAGTAAGCCGGGAATGTTTGGGTTCGTCAGTCATGTCTGGTTCGGGTTTGGATGTGGAGATTAGTGGTGCCTGTCACCATAGCTGTCAAGCCTTGAAGCCATCAAGCTATGAATTATAGATAAATAAATTTGTCAATCAAACAGTAAATAATATTGCAGATACATAAATCTATAAGACTGTATCTTTATCGTTCATTAAACAGTTCCAATTCCATATCTATAAGTTGAACTGTAAGGAAGGATACAGATTTGTCTAAAAACAGATATATCCATCAATAAAAATAATGTTCTCAAGACAGATTGAAAATCATACTTGCAGTTCAATGGATAGTTCTATAATAATATCGGTAAGTTGAACTCCTTGAAGGCAGGTTTAACTGTCAATCTCTACACAAAGAAACAAATAATTCTGCAAATTGGCAAATCTGAAAATAAGCCAATTTCTTGGGATAAAGAGCATTGTCCGGCTATGTCCAGGTATGTCCGGCTATGTCCGAAAAATTCGGCTGAATTTTTAACATTTCGCCGTGCATATTTTTTTGGCGCATCGGCACCGGCTCCATCGCCGGGAAATAAAGCTCACAAAATTTTCTCCGGTTGTTAGGAATTGCGCCCGATTTTTTGTAAATTTATGGAAGCATAACGATAACAGGCACCATACGGCGCATTGGAATCAGGGAAACACACAGGTCGGAATATAACCGGGCATATCCGATAAAGTCATTTCCTTATTTCATATTAGGAGGGATGTCCACATGAACATTGCAAGTTATGTTTCCCGGCACACGAATCGAAGTTCGTGCCACGGAAAACACTTGCCATGTGAACATGGGGAAGATTTACTCCAAAGTCGTAAATCCATACGGTGAAACTGCGTTGGCCTGTCATGTCGCTATGCGATACCTCCACTTAATCCACATAATTATGACTCAGATTTCAGGCAAAGGGGGCCGTCGCCCCAAGACAGACCCGTCTGTAAACCGCTATGTAGTGCGGTTCAATGCCGAGGAAAACGCCCGCTTCCTCGCCATGTTCGACCGTTCCGGTCTTGAAAGCAAGGGCGCGTTCATTAAGAATTTCATATTTCAGAAGCCTTTTAAGGTCTATACCATTGACGAGAACACCCGTGTGTTCATCGACAAGCTGTCGTCGTTCAACTCACTTTTCCGCACACTCGGCGTTTCATACGACAACGTGGTAAAGACACTGCGCGAGAACTTCACCGAGAAAAAAGCAATGTCGGCTCTTTACAAACTGGAGAAACTGACTATCGAGCTGGTAAAGGTAAACAGCGAGATTGTCGCACTCGCACAGAAATTCGATGAACAATGGTCGCTAAAATCTCGATAGGCAACTCGCTCTACGGAGCGTTGACCTATAACGGCGAGAAAATCAACAAGGAGAAAGGCCGGCTGCTTGACACCAACAAAATATACAATGACGGCAGCGGCTCAGTTGATATTCATCGTGCATACGAGGACTTCATGCGCTGGATTCCTACATCTTCCCGCACAGAGCGACCGATGATGCACATTTCGCTTAATCCGCACCCCGACGATGTTCTTAGCGACACCGATTTTACCCGTCTGGCGCATGAATATATGGAGAAGATGGGCTTTGCCGATATGCCGTATATGATTTACAAACATTCCGACATCGACCGGCACCATGTTCACATAGTCGCGCTCCGTGTCGGTACTGACGGACGCTGTATATCCGACCGCAACAACTTTTACAAAAACAAGAAAGTGTGCCGCGAGCTGGAGAAGGAGTATGGGCTGAAAGTTGCTGAGCGTGAGAAAATCACTCCCGATATGCCGATCAAGAAGGTTGACCCCTCCGGCGACATCAAGCGTCAGGTTGCCAACACCGTCAAAATGGTCGGTATGCGATACAAGTTTCAGACGATGGGCGAGTATAACGCCGTTCTTTCCTTATATAATATAAGGTGTGAGCAGACCAACGGCAGGGTTAACGGTCGTGAGTATCACGGTCTGGTGTATTTCGCCACCGATGATGAAGGCAAGGTGATTGCCAATCCGTTCAAGGCGTCGCGCCTCGGCAAATTCGCAAGCAGAACGGCGATTGACAGCCGTTTCGAGAAAGCTAAGGACAAGATCGACATTACACCCACTAAACACAAGGTTGCGGACTGCCTCGCCCAATCAACGGGTAAGGATGATTTTACAGCCAAATTAAAAGACTGCGGCATAGATGTTGTTTTCCGTCACACCGACGAGGGACGTATATACGGCGTTACGTTCATAGATCACAACACCATGACGGTATTGAACGGTTCCAGACTCGGCAAGCAGTTCTCGGCAAACGCCCTTAACGAGCGTTTCAACAATCCGCAGATGCAACCGACAATCGATGTGCCGATTCCCGACACACCCGTTATTGTGACGGAACCGGAGCAGAACACCGACACCCATTCGGATTCTCAATCCCAGAACATCGACACTCAGACTTCGTCGGATTGGCAGCAACACACCGCAGGCAGCCAGCATCAATCGGCCGCCACTCATTCTTCCACTACTGATTACAGCGAAAGTGGCTTCACGCTTCCGGGGCTTGACCTGTTCCAGCCGGGGCAGTCGTTCAATCCCGACGAGGAAGAATTCCGCCGCCGTATGCAGCGAAAGAAGAAAAAAGGTCACAGACCAAAATTTTAATCTTTAATCCCACTTTTTATTATGAGCCAACAAGAGGACGACCTCAGAGCGTTGGCGAAGATCATGGACTTCCTGCGGGCGGTCAGTATCGTGCTGGTCGTAGCCAACCTTTACTGGTTCACCCGCGTGGAAACCGTGGACAGCGGCTGGTTCTATTCGACCGTCTATAAGATCTGCGCCAACTTCAACCGCACCTGCGGTCTTTTCAACACCACCTTCAACGCCAAACTTTTCGCGCTGCTGCTTCTCGGTCTGTCGTGCTTCGGCACCAGAGGAGTAAGGAGCGAAAACATCACATGGCGGCACATCGGGATAATGCTTGGTATCGGCTCCGTCTTGTTCCTGCTGAACTGGTGGACGCTCGACATGGGTATGCGCTATACTTATATAATCACCACCGTCACGGGCTACATCTGCCTGATGATGGGCGGTATATGGGCGGGGCGTATGCTGAAGAACAACATGATGGACGATCGTTTCAACGACGAGAACGAGAGCTTCATGCAGGAAACGGAGCTTATGGACAACGAGTATTCCATAAACCTTCCGACCAGATTCTACTTTGAGAAGAAATGGCACAAGGGCTGGATAAATGTCGTAAACCCGTTCCGCGCCACTATCGTGCTTGGCACACCCGGTTCCGGCAAGTCTTACGCTGTCATCAACTCGTTCATCAAACAGATGATAGAGAAAGGTTACAGCGGCTATATCTATGACTTCAAAAGCCCGGATTTGAGCGAGATTGCCTACAACCATCTGCTAACACACAAAGAAGGTTACGGCAAAGTCAAGCCTAAATTTTACATGATAAATTTTGATGATCCGGAGCGTAGCCACAGGTGCAACCCTATACACCCCGACTTTATGACCGATATTGCCGACGCATACGAGAGCAGCTATACCATAATGATGAACTTGAACCGGAATTGGGTGCAGAAACAGGGAGATTTCTTTGTGGAGTCACCGATTGTTCTGTTCGCGGCAATTATCTATTTCTTAAAACTTTACAAAGGCGGCATACACTGCACCTTTCCCCATGCCATTGAGCTTTTGAATAGAAGATACGAGGATTTGTTTCCTATTCTCACGAGCTACCCGGAGCTGGAAAACTATCTTTCGCCGTTCATGGACGCTTGGCAGGGAGGCGCGGCGGAGCAGTTAATGGGACAGATCGCATCGGCGAAAATCCCGCTGTCGCGTATGATTTCACCGCAGCTTTACTGGGTTATGACGGGCGATGATTTCACGCTCGACATCAACAACCCGAAAGAGCCTAAAATCCTGTGCGTGGGCAACAATCCCGACCGCCAGAACATTTATGGCGCGGCACTCGGCCTGTATAACTCCCGTATCGTCAAAATCATAAACAAGAAAGGCAAGCTCAAAAGCGGTGTTCTTATAGACGAACTCCCGACCATATATTTCAAGGGCCTCGACAATCTCATTG
>OLSQ01001611.1_pt1 | contig 18146 bp, 9 predicted proteins | sample 1672561 | NCBI WGS metagenome assembly OLSQ01 (sample SAMEA3136699, study PRJEB25190) | human gut metagenome | biome: human gut; feature: human-associated habitat; material: faeces | place: Austria | collected 2013 | reverse complement strand
CGGCGGGGATCAGCTTACCGATGATGACGTTCTCCTTCAGACCGGCCAGCGGGTCAACCTTGCCCTTGATGGCGGCTTCGGTCAGAACGCGGGTGGTTTCCTGGAAGGATGCAGCGGACAGGAAGCTGTCGGTTGCCAGGCTGGACTTGGTGATACCAAGCAGGATCTGACTGGCCTGGACCAGCTTCAGGTCGGTTTCGCCTGCATCAATGCGTTCCTGAATCTTCTCGTTCTCGATCATCACATCGCGGCGGTTGACAACGCTGCCCATGATGAACTCGCTGGAACCTGCATCGTCAATGCGAACCTTACGCATCATCTGGCGGACGATAACTTCGATATGCTTATCGTTGATTTCAACGCCCTGCAGACGGTAAACCTTCTGGACTTCGCTGATCAGGTAGTTCTGGGTAGCAATGCGGCCCTTGACAGCCAGGATATCCTGCGGATAAGCATGGCCTTCGGTCAACAGTGCGCCCTTGACGAGCACATCGCCCTCCATCACCTTCAGGCGGTGGCCGAACGGGATCAGGTAGCTCTTGGTAACCGGTGCGCCATTATCGTCAACACCGGTCACTTCAACGTGGCGGCTCTTCTTGGTATCGTCAATATGGACGGTACCGGCGATCTCGGACATGATAGCCATTGCCTTCGGGCGGCGGCTCTCGAACAGTTCTTCAACACGCGGAAGACCCTGAGTAATATCTTCAGCAGATGCGATACCGCCAGTATGGAAGGTACGCATGGTCAGCTGAGTACCGGGTTCGCCGATGGACTGTGCCGCAATGATACCGACGGATTCACCGACCTTAACACACTGGCCGTTGGACATGTTGGAGCCGTAGCAGCGGGCACAGACGCCAACGTGAGCACGGCAGGTCATCACGCTGCGGATCTCCAACTCGGTAATACCGGCAGCTTTGATCTTTTCAGCGTCGAACATATCCATCATCTTGTCCTTGGACACAATGAGTTCGCCGGTCTTGGGATCCATCACGTCATGCAGAGCATAACGGCCAATCAGACGCTCGGAGAAGCTTTCGATGGTAGCGTTGCCTTCGCTGATCTCGCTGACGAGGATACCCTCGGTAGCGTGGCAGTCTTCCTCGCGGATGATGACTTCCTGAGAAACGTCAACCAGACGGCGGGTCAGGTAGCCAGAGTCAGCAGTACGCAGTGCGGTATCGGTCAAGCCTTTACGAGCACCTCGAGAAGAGATGAAGTACTCCAAGATGTTCAGGCCTTCGCGGTAGTTTGCACGGATAGGCATTTCCAGGGTTTTACCTGCGGTGTTAGCCAGCAGGCCGCGCATGCCGGCCAGCTGCTTGATCTGGTCCATAGAACCACGAGCACCAGAGTCGGACATCATATAGATGGGGTTGCGCTGGTGGTGGGTCTTCAGGTTGGTAGACAGAGCGTTGGAAACTTCCTCGGTAGCTGCCTGCCAGATCTCAACGGTGTTCTTATAGCGCTCTTCATCAGAGATAAGACCACGGTTGAAGTTCTTCATGACCTTTTCAACCTTCTTGTCAGCCGCAGCCAGGATCGCCGGCTTCTCTTCGGGGATGATAGCGTCAGGCACGGCAACGGTGATGGCGGAAAGGGTGGAATACTTATAACCCTGTGCCTTGATGTGGTCCAGCATGATAGCGCAGCGCTTGGTGCCATGCTTTGTCAGGCAGCGGCTGATGATGTCGGGCAGCTTCTTCTTGGTGACCTGGAAATCGACTTCGTAATCGAACTTATGTTCGGGGTCGGTGCGATCCACATAGCCCAGATCCTGCGGGATGGGGGTGTTGAAGATGATCTTGCCGACAGTGGTGGTGACAAGGGCGGTTTCGGGGCCGTTGCCAAAGTCCATGGTGCGGCGCACCTTAACGGGAGCCTGCAGGGTGACGATATGCTCGGCGTAAGCCATCAGGGCTTCGTCCTCATCGCGGAACACCTTGTCGTGGCCGGGGTCTTCGGGGTTGACCATGGTCAGGTAGTAAGAGCCCAGGATCATATCCTGCGTGGGCACGGTGACGGGTTCGCCGTCAGACGGCTTCAGCAGGTTGCCGGAAGCCAGCATCAGCATCTTGGCTTCGCGCTGTGCTTCGGTGGACAGCGGCAGATGGACAGCCATCTGGTCGCCGTCGAAGTCAGCGTTGAAGGGGGTGCAGACCAGCGGGTGCAGCTTGATGGCGTGGCCTTCGACCAGAACGGGCTCAAATGCCTGAATGCCCAGGCGGTGCAGGGTAGGTGCACGGTTCAGCAGAACGGGATGGCCCTTGATGACGGTTTCGAGAGAGTCCCACACCTCGGTGGAAGCACGCTCGACCTTTTTGCGGGCAGCCTTGATGTTGGAGGCAATGCCCTTCTGGACCAGGTCCTTCATAACGAAGGGCTTGAACAGCTCCAGAGCCATCTCTTTGGGCAGACCGCACTGGTACATCTTCAGCTCAGGGCCGACAACGATAACGGAACGGCCAGAGTAGTCAACACGTTTGCCCAGCAGGTTCTGGCGGAAGCGGCCCTGCTTGCCCTTCAGCATATCGGAAAGGCTCTTGAGGGCGCGGTTGTTGGGGCCAGTGACCGGGCGGCCGCGGCGGCCGTTATCGATCAGGGCGTCAACTGCTTCCTGCAGCATGCGCTTTTCGTTGCGCACGATGATGTCGGGAGCGCCCAGCTCCAGCAGGCGCTTCAGACGGTTGTTGCGGTTGATCACGCGACGGTACAGATCGTTCAGGTCGGAAGTCGCAAAGCGGCCGCCATCCAGCTGGACCATGGGGCGGATATCCGGCGGAATAACCGGAACAACGTTCAGGATCATCCACTCCGGGCGCTGGCCGGACAGGCGGAATGCATCAACGCACTCCAGGCGTTTCAACAGGCGGACGCGCTTCTGGCCGGTAGCCTTTTCCAGTTCCTCATGCAGCTCTGCGGACAGAGCTTCCAGGTCGATCTCAGCCAGCAGCTTCTGGACGGCTTCGGCGCCCATGCCGGCTTCAAAGGTATCCTCGTACTTTTCCCGCATCTCCTTGTACTCGCGTTCGGTCAGGAGCTGCTTTTTCTCCAGCGGAGTAAAGCCGGGATCGGTAACGATATAGTTTGCAAAGTAGAGCACCTTGTCCAGCTGGCGGGGGCCGATGTCCAGCATCAGGCCAATGCGGCTGGGAATGCCCTTGAAATACCAGATGTGCGAAACGGGTGCAGCCAGCTCAATGTGGCCCATGCGCTCGCGGCGGACCTTAGCGCGGGTAACTTCGACACCGCACTTATCGCAGATCTTGCCCTTATAGCGGATGCGCTTATACTTGCCGCAGTGGCATTCCCAGTCCTTGGTAGGTCCAAAAATGCGCTCGCAGAACAGGCCGTCGCGCTCCGGCTTCAGGGTGCGGTAGTTGATGGTTTCAGGTTTCTTGACCTCGCCATAGCTCCAGGCACGGATCTGGTCGGGAGAAGCAAGGCCGATCTTGATAGAATCGAACTCTTTATTTTCCATTCAGCGAACCCTCTCATTTAATCGTGACGTAAACAGCATTCCGATCATTCACCGTCGAACAGGTCGTCGCCATTGTCGGCTTCGATCTGTGCCAGAGAAGCTTCATCCGGCTCCTCATCGCCCAGGTCGTCGTCAAAGCCTTCATCGGCATCCTTGACACTGTAATCATCCTGCAGCTCGCTTTCCAGCAGAACGTTATCACCGATATCGCTGTTGTCAAAGTTGGCATCGTCATCGTCATATTCCTGACGCATATCAACAGCGTTGCCTTCCTTATCCTGAACAACAATATCCAGGCCAAGGCTCTGCAGTTCTTTCAGCATAACGCGGAAGCTTTCGGGGATGCCCGGATTCGGCACATCTTCGCCCTTGACGATTGCTTCGTAGGTCTTGACACGGCCCACAACGTCGTCAGACTTGACCGTCAGGATCTCCTGCAGGGTGTAAGCCGCGCCATAAGCTTCCAGAGCCCAAACTTCCATTTCGCCGAAACGCTGGCCGCCGAACTGGGCCTTGCCGCCCAAAGGCTGCTGGGTAACCAGAGAGTACGGGCCGGTGGAACGGGCATGGATCTTATCATCAACCAGGTGATGCAGCTTGAGGTAGTACATATAACCGACAGTAACCTTGGAGGGGAACTTTTCGCCGGTACGGCCATCGTAAACGGTGGTCTTGCCATCATCGGTCAGGTCGATCTTGCTGAAATCGATGATGTGGCCCTTATCGCCCATCAGGCGGGGCAGCTTGGTGGGATATTCCGGTGCATGGTCGCCATGCCACTTATCGCGGGCTTCGGCCAGGCAGTCACGGATATCGGATTCGTGCGCGCCATCGAACACGGGGGTCTGCACATGCCAGCCAAGGGCCTTGGCAACATAGCCAAGGTTGACTTCCAGCACCTGACCGATGTTCATACGGGAAGGAACGCCCAGGGGGTTCAGCACGATATCCAGCGGGGTACCGTCAGGCAGGAACGGCATGTCCTCCTGCGGCAGAATGCGGGAAACAACGCCCTTGTTGCCGTGACGGCCTGCCATCTTATCGCCAACGCTGATCTTACGCTTCTGGGCGATATAGACGCGCACGCAGGTGCGCACGCCGGGCTGCAGCTCGTCAGAGTTTTCGGGGGTAAAGACCTTAACATCCACAACAATGCCGTAAGCACCGTGGGGAACGCGCAGGGAGGTATCACGTACTTCCCGTGCCTTTTCGCCAAAGATGGCGCGCAGCAGGCGCTCTTCGGCGGTCAGTTCGGTTTCACCCTTCGGGGTAACCTTACCAACCAGAATATCGCCGGTCTTGACTTCGGCGCCGATGCGGATAATGCCGCGGTCGTCCAGATCCTTCAGGGAATCATCGCCGACGTTGGGGATATCACGGGTCACCTCTTCAGGTCCCAGCTTGGTATCGCGGGCTTCGCTCTCGTACTCCTCAATGTGGATAGAGGTGTAGATATCCTCGCGGACCAGCTTTTCGTTCAGCAGAACAGCGTCCTCATAGTTGTAGCCTTCCCAGGTCATGAAGCCGATCAGAGCGTTCTTGCCCAGAGAGATCTCGCCGTCCTTGGTGGCGGGGCCGTCAGCCAGAACGTCGCCCTTCTTGACAACATCGCCCACATAGACGGCGGGGCGCTGGTTGACGCAGGTTCCCTGGTTGGAGCGCATAAACTTAATCAGTTCATAGGTATCGGCGGAGCCATCTTCCAGACGGACAACGATCTTATCTGCGTCAACGCTTTCAACGGTGCCGTCATGGGCAGCCAGCACGCAGACACCAGAGTCGGTAGCAGCCTTATATTCCATGCCGGTAGCAACCAGAGAGCGCTGGGTAACCATCAGAGGCACAGCCTGACGCTGCATGTTGGAGCCCATCAGAGCACGGTTACAGTCATCGTTTTCCAGGAAGGGAATGCAGGCGGTAGCCACAGAAACCATCATTCGCGGAGAGACATCCATGAAATCGACCTGTTCACGGGCAAATTCCTGAATGTCGTTGCGATGACGGCCGGAAACGCGGGAACGGACAAAGCGGTTGTTCTCGTCCAGCGGTTCGTTGGCCTGTGCCACGATGTATTCATCTTCAACGTCGGCGGGCATATAAACAACTTCATCGGTAACAACGCCGGTTTCTTTATCCACGCGGCGGTAAGGTGCCTCAATGAAGCCGTACTTGTTGATCTTGGCGAAAGATGCCAGATAGGAGATCAGACCGATGTTGGAACCTTCGGGCGTCTCAATCGGGCACAGACGGCCATAGTGGGTATAATGAACGTCGCGGACTTCGAAGCCTGCGCGGTCACGGGACAGACCGCCGGGGCCCAAAGCGGACAGACGGCGCTTATGGGTCAGCTCAGACAGCGGGTTGTTCTGGTCCATGAACTGAGACAGTGGGCTGGAACCGATGAACTCACGGATGGCAGCCACGACCGGGCGGATGTTGACCAGGCTCTGCGGGGTGATCTCGCCGGATTCCTGGTTCTGCAGGGTCATGCGCTCGCGCACAACGCGCTCCATACGGGCAAAGCCGATGCGGAACTGGTTCTGCAGCAATTCGCCAACGCTGCGCACGCGGCGGTTGCCCAAGTGGTCGATTTCATCGGTCACGCCGATGCCATGGTCAAGGCCCAGCAGGTAGTTGACGGAAGCAAAGATATCGTCAACGGTAACGGTGCGGCTGATGAGCTTATCATGATTCTTGGTCAGCAGTTCTTTCTGCTCTTCCGGATCGGAGGTAGCATCCAGAATCTTACGGATTTCGGCGAAGGAAGCGCGTTCGTTGATGCCGCATTCCTTCACGTCAAAGCTGAAGAAACTCTGGGCATCGACACAGCCGTTGGAGAACACGATCACATTGATCGGATCCTGGCCCTTGCGCTCCACGATAACAGTAACGCGGGAAACACCGGCGTTATCAATTTCAACAGCCTTTTCGTGGTTGATGCGCTCGCCCTTGGCGGCCAGCAGTTCGCCGGTCAGCGGGGCAATGATGTCCTCGGCAGTCTTATAGCCCGCAATACGGCGGGACAGGCACAGCTTGTTGTTCATCTTGAAGCGGCCAAAACGAGCCAGGTCGTAACGGCGCGGGTCAAAGAACAGCAGGTTGATGTGGCTGCGGGAGCTTTCCACCGTCGGCGGCTCGCCGGGGCGCAGCTTGCGGTAGCACTCCAGCAGGGCTTCCTCTGTGGAATGGGTGATATCCTTTTCCAGGGTGGCGTTGATTTTGGGTTCAGAATCGCCGAAGTACTGGCGGATCTGCTCATCGGTGCCAAGACCCAGTGCGCGCAGGAAGGTAGTAACCGGCAGCTTGCGGTTTTTATCAATGCGCACATAATATACATCGGAAGAATCGGTTTCGTATTCCAGCCATGCGCCGCGGTTGGGGTTCATGGTTGCGGTGAAAAGGTCCTTGCCGGTACGGTCCTTGCTGGAAGCATAGAACACGCCGGGCGAACGAACCAGCTGGCTGACGATAACACGTTCTGCACCGTTGGAGATGAAAGTGCCGGAATCCGTCATGAGCGGGAAATCGCCCATGAAAATTTCCTGTTCCTTCACTTCGCCGGTGCTTTTGTTCAACAGGCGCGCAGTGACATAAAGCGGCGCAGCATACGTTGCGTCACGCTCTTTACATTCTTTAATGGTATATTTGGGGTGCTTGTCCAGACGGTAATCGACAAATTCCAGCGAGAGATTCCCGGTGTAATCCTCGATCGCGTCAATGTCGTGGAACACTTCGCGCAGGCCCTCGTCCAGGAACCAGTTATAAGAGTTTTTCTGGATCTCGATGAGGTTGGGCATGCCAATCACTTCGTTGATGCGGGAAAAGCTCATTCTGGAGGTTCGACCGTTTTGTACGGGCTTGACCTTTACCATAAAATGCGACCACTCCTATTCCGTTCAGATTTGTTTTTGGCAAAAGCGCTCCGCCGAAGCAATGATTTTCTTGGAACATTCGTCGTTTTTAACAAAGTTTGAAAAAACGCGAAAAAATCAAAATTCCTTTAGGGCGCTCTATTCCATTTTGTGATACTATGCCAGTATACCAGCCAAAAAGCTGATTGTCAAGGGCTCTTTTGGCATTTTGCGTGTTTTTTTATCAGGCAATTGAACGCCCGGCTGCGTGTCACATTTCTTTTGGCAAAGTGCTATTTTTGCATTTCTTCTGCCACTTGACAAATCCTTGAAATGCCGCTAATTGGCACAATGCCCAATTACCTTGTGTGTTTTTTGTATGGGTTGCAGCCTGCGTTTTTTCTGCATCTTCCCGTTTTTTACGCTTTGCAAACAAAAAGTGCCCTTCCCGCCGTTATCCGTGTGCAGGGTGGGCACTCGTCTGTTTTTGGTGTTATGCGTTTGATGCCGGGCCCGCCACACGGGTATTTACACCAGCTCCACCCGGTATTTTTGCAGCCAGTAATTCAGCTGCACAAACCAGGCAATGGTCTGCGGGGTGGTCATCAGCTGGCCATACCAGGGGGTCGCAGTCTCGGCAGCGGTCAACAGCTGTTCCAGCGCTGCCCTCTTGGCAATACGCAGCAGCGGGGCATCCGGGTCCTGCATCGCACTGCGCAGCATGGCGCTGACAGCGTTCAAATACGCCGGGTTCCATGTTTTAGGGTAGGGGCTCTTTTTTCGCCACAACACTTCCGTGGGCAGCACGCCCTGCATCGCCTGGCGCAGCAGGCCTTTTTCGTGGCCCTCGTAATCCTTATATTCCCACGGCACGCTGTACAGGTATTCCGCAATGCGGTAATCGCAGAACGGCACGCGCACTTCCAGCCCGCTGTACATACTCATTCGGTCCTTGCGGTCCAAAAGGGTCTGCATAAACCAGTTAAAGTTCAGGGCAAACATCTGGCGCATCCGTTGTTCCAGGGGATCCAGACCGGGGCGGATGGAAGTTTGCTCCAGCGTGGCGCGGTAGCCTTCATCAATATACGCCGCCGGGTCAATGCCGCCGAACACCTCCGGCTTAAAAAAGCTGACCCTGTATGCCGTGCTCTGCGCCCAAGGGAAGCCATACCGCTCCCGCACGGTCTTATCCCTGTACCAGGGGTAACCGCCAAATATCTCGTCCGCGCACTCGCCGGAAAGTGCCACGGTGGCTGTTTTACGGATCTCACGGCAGAACAGCAGCAGCGAGGAGTCCACATCCGCCATACCGGGCAGGTCGCGGGCGTCCACCGCTTCCAGCAGGGCGGCGGCCAGTGCTTCGCTGTCCAGCGTTACCCAGGTATGCTGCGCGTTCAAGAACTGGTTCATGGTGCGGATATACGGCGCATCCGGGCTGGGCTGGAAATGGGTGGCGTGGAAGTACTTTTTGTTATCCTGATAACCGACCGAGAAAGTCTGCAGCGTTTTGCCCCGCGCCGTAAAGTGGGAATCCGCGATTGCCGAAATCAGGCTGGAATCCAGCCCGCCGGAAAGGAAGGTTGCCACCGGCACATCCGATACCAGCTGCCGCGTGACGGCATCCATCACCAGGTCCCGCACTTTGGCTGCGGTGTGGGTAAAATCATCGGGGTGTTCGTGGTCGGTCAGCTGCCAGTAGCGGCGCACGGTGAGGCGCGGCGCACCAACCTGTGGCACAGTGTATTCTGCGCAGCAGCCGGGCTTCAATTCCTGCACATTGCGGAACACCCCGCACCCCGGCGTGCGGCCGGGGCCGAGCAGCAGCACATCGGCCAGCCCATGGGCATCCACCTGCGGCGGGATCTCCGGGTGGCAGAGCAGCGTTTTCAGCTCGGAAGCAAAGATCAGGCTGTCCCCGCGCAGGGCATAGAACAGCGGCTTGACCCCGATGCGGTCCCGCGCCAGAAAGAGCTTTTGTGCCCGCTGCTGCCACACAGCAAATGCAAAAATACCGTTCAGCTTTTCCAGACAGTCCGGCCCCCACTGGGCAAAAGCATGTAACAAAACCTCAGTATCGGAATGGCTTACAAAGCGATGGCCCAGAGCCGCAAGCTGGGCGTGCAGCTCCGGCGTGTTGTACAGCTCGCCGTTGTACACCAGAATGTATTTTTCCCCGCCCTGATCCAGCACCATGGGCTGGCAGCCGTTTTCCAGATCCACCACAGCCAGCCGCGCATGGATCAGCGCCGCATGGCCGTGCAGGTACATTCCCCGCTGGTCCGGCCCGCGGCGTGCAAGGCTTTTCTGCATTCGGCAGTAAGCTGGGTAGTTGGCTGCAATCTTATTTGGGTCCGCGCTGATCTGTCCGGCAATTCCACACATCGTTATCCCCTCCCCTATATCATCAGGGTAATCGTATGCTGTGGCTTTGTCATTTATGCCTGCTGCACACAAAAATACACCCGCACCGCCGGGCAAACAGCAGTACGGGTGCAGATGATTTTAATTTGCTATTTCTATTCTATATAAGAATCACGGCATCAATCCAGGAAGTCGCGCAGCTTTTTGCTGCGGCTGGGGTGGCGCAGCTTGCGCAGGGCTTTTGCTTCGATCTGGCGGATACGTTCACGGGTAACATTGAACTCCTTGCCCACCTCTTCCAGCGTGCGGGGGCGGCCATCTTCCAGGCCAAAGCGCAGGCGCAGGACCTTTTCTTCACGCGGGGTCAGGGTTTTCAGCACATCGGCCAGCTGCTCTTTCAGCAGGGTCTGGCTGGCGGCTTCGGCGGGAACGGGGGCTTCCTCATCGGGGATAAAGTCGCCCAAGTGGCTATCTTCCTCCTCACCGATGGGGGTTTCGAGGCTGACGGGTTCCTGTGCCACGCGCATAATCTCGCGCACTTTGTCCACCGGCATATCCAGGCGCTCGGCAATTTCTTCGGCGCTGGGCTCATGGCCGTTTTCGTGCAGCAGTTGGCTGGAAACCTTTTTGACCTTGTTGATGGTTTCCACCATATGCACAGGGATACGGATGGTGCGGGCCTGATCCGCAATGGCGCGGGTGATGGCCTGGCGGATCCACCACGTTGCATAGGTGGAGAACTTGAAGCCCTTGGTATGGTCAAACTTTTCAACCGCTTTGATCAGACCCAGGTTACCTTCCTGGATCAGGTCCAGGAACTGCATGCCGCGGCCCACATAGCGCTTTGCAATGGAAACTACCAGACGCAGGTTGGCTTCGCTCAGGCGCTGCTTGGCGCGTTCGCCGTCCTTGCCGCCTTTCTGGATATCCAGGGCCAGCTGCACTTCCTCATCGGGGGTCAGCAGGGGCACGCGGCCGATCTCTTTCAGGTAAACCTTAACGGGGTCATCGATGGTAATGCCGTCCGAGGTAACGGTATCCTCAAAGTCATCCATCCCCTCCTCGCCCATATCGGCCACAGCGGACATATCAGTGGCGTCATCATCCACCACTTCAATGCCGTTGCTTTCCAGCTCTTCATACAGCTTTTCCATCTGCTCCGCGTCAATAACACGGCTGCTTTCTTCCATAGCGTCACTGATTTCGGTGCTGGTCAATTTGCCTGCACGGCGGCCCTGTTCAATCAGGTTGCGAATCGAATCTTTCTTTTCTGCCATAAGTAGTTTCTCCTTTGGTTTTTATTCTGCCCATCTTACTGGAACGGGATAAAACAACATGGTTTTGGCCGGGTGGAAATTATTCTTCCGGCGGGCGTTCGCCCACTTTTTTGCGGGCAAGGGCGGCAAATTTCTGCCGGAATTCATCGTCTGTGGTGCCTGCCACCTGGGCGCTTTCGGGGTTTGCGGTCTGCAAACGATCCAGCAGCATATCAATATCCCGGCGGGTCAGGCGGGTATCGGCATTTTGGGCCTGGGCCAGCATCACCTGGCTGTAGGCTTTTTCCTCCAACAAGGGGGAAAGGGTCGTGGCGTTGGCGGGCTGGCCGCGGGCGGCGCAGTCGTAAATCGCCTTGATTGCCTGCTGCATTTCCGGCAGATCTTTTTTATCTTGTTCAGCCATTGTTTACTCGATAATCTGTTTAAAGGTTTTATCCTGCAGCATAGCCGCCACAAGCTGGCGGGCGGCGCTTGCGGCCCCCAGGGCAGCTTCGCCCCCGCGGTCATAGGGCACGCGGATATCCGCCGCAATCCCCTGGCGGGAAAGTTCGTTCTGCTCTTTGCGGCGCGCCCTGCGCCCGGCCCCGCGCACGGCGCTTTCCAGCTGGACCAACACAGCCTTTTTATCAATGCCGGTCTGTTCCGCAATGCGCCCGGCATACACATCCCGCGCCGTGGGGCTGACCGCGCTGCCTGCCAGAATGCCGATGGCTTCATCCACATATTGCAGGCGCTGGGCATCGTTGCGCAGGTCATATTTTTTCACTGCCTTAGCCAGCTTGAACTCCAGCGGGGTTGCGGTGCCTTCCAGCACGGCTTCAAACCGGTCGCGGCCATAGGTGCGGATAAATTCATCCGGGTCCTTGGCACCGGGGATGTTCAGCACCCGCACCTGCAAATTGGTACCGGAAAACAGCGCCAAACTGCGCTCCGTTGCCTTCTGGCCTGCTTCGTCCGAGTCATAGCTCAGCACCACTTCATCGGCGTATTCCGTCAGCAGCTTGACCTGCTCCGGCGTCAAAGCCGTGCCGCAGGCACAGACAGCGGTATCAAACCCGGCTTCGTGCATCGAGATGACGTCCATATACCCTTCGCAGAGGATATACCGCTTGGACGTTGATTTTTTTGCCACATTCAGCGCAAACAGCGTGCGGGATTTGTGGTAGACCATCGTTTCGGGCGAGTTGATGTATTTCGGCTTGGAATCATCCATCACGCGCCCGCCGAACGCAATGATATTGCCCCGCACATCAATGATGGGCACCATCACGCGGTGGCGGAAGATATCATACAGATTGCCCTTGGCGCTACGCTTGACAAGGCCGGAGGATTCCAATTCCGGCTCGGTAAAGCCGCGGTGGCGCAGGTAGTGCAGAAGGCCGACAAAATCTTCCGGTGCATAGCCCAGGCCAAACCGGCGGATAGCCGCATCCGAAAGGCCGCGTTTTTCGCGCCAGTAGCGGCGGGCCATGGCAGCTTCCGGCGTTGGGGCGTTGAGCTGGTCATAAAAATAGCGCGCGGCGTTGCGGTTGATCTCCAACAGGCGGGAGCGGGAACGGCTTTCCTGGTCGTCCTCCTCCGGCATGGGCATCCCGGCGCGGCCCGCCAGCTGTTTAACAGCTTCCACATAGCCCAGGTTGGAAATTTTGCGCACAAAGTTAATCACATCCCCCGCCGCACCGCAGCCAAAGCAGTAAAAACTTTGGGTATCCGGGTAGACGGTAAACGAAGGGGTTTTCTCGTTATGGAAAGGGCACAGCCCGGTATAGGTCCGCCCGCGATGACGCAGCTGCACATATTGGCCGATTACTTCGGTAATATCATTGCGTGCAACCACTTCCTGTATGTATTCCTGTGGGATCAATGGGGCTCCGGGCCTCCTTTCGCGTATATATCGTAATAATTTATAGGTTAGCGAGCGGCAGTGCTCTAACATACTGCCAATTTTATAGCACCTGCCACTTTTGCGGCACAAACAGCTCCTCAAACAGGCGGGTAGCAAATTCATCGCTCATGCCGGAAATATAATCCGCCACGGCACGGTCCATTCCCTGGTGATATGCCACCTGCATATAAAAATTAGGCATCAGCGTGGGGTCCGCGCAAAGGCGCTCATACAGCGCTTCGATCATCTTGTCCACTTTTTTCTCTTCGCGCTTGGCATCCTTGTCCACATACACCGTGCTGTACATAAAGTCTTTCAGCACACCGTATGCCTCCTCCACTTCGGGGGAAAACTGCATTTTCCCATTTTTGCAGTTTGCGCTGTTTGCCACAAGGTCGGTGATCATTGTGGTGATGCGCCGGGATTTGGTATCGCCCAGCACCTGCACGGCATCCCGCGGCAGGGCGGTGGGGTTCAGCACACCGGCGGCCACGGCATCCTCAATATCATGGTTCAAAAAGGCAATGTGGTCCGCATAGCGCACGGTACAGCCTTCCATCGTGCGGGCCCAGGCGCCTTTGGTGTGGGTAATAATCCCGTTGCGCACCTCCCAGCAAAGGTTCAGGCCCTTGCCGTCCTTTTCCAGGTAGTCCACCACCCGCAGGCTTTGGCGGTAGTGGGTAAACCCGCCGGGGCACAGCCGGTTCAGTGCGCGCTCCCCCGCGTGGCCGTATGGGGTGTGACCAAGATCATGCCCCAGGGCAATGGCTTCGGTCAGGTCCTCATTCAGCCGCAGGGCGCGGGCAATGGTTCGGGCAATCTGGCTGACTTCCAGCGTGTGGGTCAGCCGGGTGCGGTAGTGGTCGCCCTCCGGCGAAAGAAACACCTGTGTTTTCTGCTTCAACCGCCGGAAACTTTTACAGTGCAAAATTCTGTCCCTGTCACGCTGGTAGCAGGTCCGCAGGTCATCTTCCGGTTCCGGGGTGCGGCGGCCAAAGCTCTGCTCACTTAAAGCGGCATAGGGGCTTAAGGTCAGGCGTTCAATTGTCTGGGTCTCTTCCCGCACAGTCACGGCGCAGCCTCCTTTCCCCTATCCGGTTCCCCGTTGGGCATATCATGCCCAAAAACGGCTCTCTATATTATAAATACGATAAAAAGCCGCCAAACACTTGTATGAAATGTAAAAATTTCATGGGAAATTCTGCTTTCTTGCCAGAAATGACTGCGCAGCATCAAAAAGCTGCGTAAAGTGGTTTGCTGATCGTCACTTCGGCACTGCCGCGGGTCAGCTCGCTCAGGTCATGGCACAGGGCTTCTTCGGTTCCGGCAGGCATGCGCCAGCGCAGGGTCACAGCGTCGGCATACTCCGGTTCCTGCAGTTTGGCCCCGGCGGCTGCGATCATCCGCTGGGCCTGTTCAAACTTGGGGTATGGCACGGTCACGGCGCAATCCGTCACCAGCCGCATGCTGACGATCTCCGCCTGCTGCAAGGCTCCGGATGCCGCCGCGGTGTAGGCCCGCACCAGCCCGCCGGTACCCAGCAGAACTCCGCCAAAGTACCGCGTAACCACCACGATCACATCCGAAAGCCCCGCATGGCCGATGGCTTCCAGCACGGGGGTACCGGCGGTTTTGGCGGGTTCGCCGTCATCACTGTAGCGGGTGCGGCCGCCCTCGCGCAGAACATAGGCATACACATTATGCCGCGCGGTGCGGTTGGCCGCTTTGATTCGGTTCAGGTGGGCAAGGGCAGCTTCCTCGGTATCAGCAAACGCAGCGGAAGCAATAAAGCGGGAGCGCTTTTCTTCATATTCAAAGGTGGAAATACCGCGGATCGTTTGATAGTCCGGCATAGGGGTTCTCCTTTGAGATGCAAGATGATGTATTTGAAAAAAATACCGCAGATGTTGCCATCTGCGGTATACAAAACCTTAATGCAATTACTTGCCAGCCTTGTTGGCGTAGCGGCGCTTAAAGCGCTCAACACGTCCGCCGGTGTCAACCAGCTTCTGCTTGCCGGTGTAGAAGGGATGGCACTTGCTGCAAACTTCAACGCGGATCTCCGGCTTGGTATCGCGGGTATGGATCACGTTGCCGCATGCGCAGGTAATGGTGCAATCCACATAGTTGGGATGAATACCCTGCTTCATTTTCATTTCACCTCTTTCTCGATCATGACTAAAGGGAGCCATACTTGATATATGTGCTCATCACAATCTTCGAATTTCGGCTACCAGCAGACGCCATCCTGTGCGTGTGGAGCAGCCCTCTGAACGATTGCTAAAGTATTTTACCAGAGTTTTTGTGTTTTGTCAAGTAGTGCGGGCAATCTTTTGCGGCAGCAAATTGCCAGCAAAAGTGCAATCATTTATATGCCCATCCGGGACGTCGAGGACGCCGTCTCCTACTGTGGGGCAAAGTACATCACACGTTTTTTGTATCTGCTCCGGTAATTTTCCGGCGGAGTCGGGTACCCCCGCCCTACTGGGTGTTTGTGGGTTGGCCGCACACAATAAAATGTTCTGTAGGGAACGGTCTTGACCGTTCCGGGGCCTTGTAGCAGATGCCGCAACAATTTTCCGCAAAGCCTTTGGCTTCCCTTCGAGGGGAGCTGTCGCCGAAGGTGACTGAGGGGTGATTCCCCAAGCGGAGCCTGAAAATGCGCGTTATTTCCTCACTGCGGCGGCTAGGGGGCTGTATACAAAAAAGGCCGTCTGCGTATTACAGCAGGCGGCCCAAAAGCGCCAAACCTATGGAATCACATTATGCCAGCAGCGGCTTAACGGCAGCGGCCAGTTCTTCTTTCTTGGCTTCGGCTTCGGCCAAGTCTTTGCCCTTGGTGGTAAAGTAGGTCTTGATCTTCGGCTCGGTGCCGGAGGGGCGCACCACAACGGTGCAGCCGGATGCCAGGGTGTAGATCAGCACGTTGGCGGCGGGCAGACCGGTCTCTTCAGGCTTTTTATAGTCCACAACCTTTACAACGGCGTCACCGCCAAAGTCCTTGGGCGGGTTCTCGCGCAGGCCGGACATAATGTCCGCCATCTTGTCCATGCCGGACAGGCCCGGGAACTCAAAGCTGTCAACCTTGTTCAGGTAGCGGCCATACTCGGTGTAAATGCGCTCCAGCTCTTCCTTGATGGAACTGCCCTTTGCGCGGTAATAAGCAGCCATTTCGCAAATCAGCATAGAGCCGATGATGGCATCCTTATCGCGGACGTAAGGACCAGCCAGGTAGCCATAGCTTTCCTCAAAGCCAAAGATGAAGCGGTCAACCTGACCAGCAGCTTCCAGCTTGGCGATCTGATCGCCGATCCACTTAAAGCCGGTCAGCACATTGCGGCACTCAACACCGTAATGCTCGGCCACCTTGTCCGCCAGCGGGGTGGACACGATGGACTTGCACATGACGGGGTCTTTGGGCATGGTTCCCTGCTCAATGCGGCCCGCGCAGATGTAATCCAGCAGCAGAACGCCGACTTCGTTGCCGGAAAGCAGCTCATAGCTGCCATCCTTGCACTTAACGGCAATGCCAACGCGGTCAGCATCGGGGTCAGTGGCCAGCATCAGGTCTGCACCAGACTTTTCGGCCAGTTCCAGGCCAAGGCGCAGAGCCTCGAAAATTTCGGGGTTGGGGTACGGGCAGGTGGGGAAATTGCCGTCCGGCTTTTCCTGTTCCGGCACAACGGTGATATCGGTAATGCCGATGTCATGCAGAACATGGGTGACCGGAACCAGGCCGGAGCCATTCAGCGGGCTGTAAACCAGCTTCAGGCCGGCGGTCTTGCAGATACCGGGACGGATGGAGCGGGCTTCGATTGCTTCGTACAGGGCGTTGATGCAGTCATCGCCAACGTATTCGATGATGCCCTTTTCCAGCCCCTCGGCAAACGGCATGGTTTTGGCGCCGGTCAGGATGTCGGTCTTCTGGATTTCGGCGTACACAATGTCAGCGGCCTCATCGGTCATCTGGCAGCCATCGGGGCCGTAGGCCTTATAGCCGTTGTACTTGGCCGGGTTGTGGGATGCCGTTACCATGATACCGGCGTTGCAGTTATAATACCGGGTAGCAAAGCTCAGTGCAGGAACCGGCATCAGGGCGCTGTAAATGCGCACCTTTACGCCGTTGGCGGCCAGAACTTCGGCAGCAGCCTTGGCAAACACATCGCTCTTGATACGGCTGTCATAGCTGATAGCAACGGTCTGGGTGCCGCCCTGGGTCTTGACCCAGTTGGCAAGGCCCTGGGTAGCCTGGCGCACAACATACACGTTCATGCGGTTGGTACCGGCGCCGATCACACCGCGCAGACCGGCAGTGCCGAACTTAAGGGCAACGGCAAAACGATCCTGAATGGCAGCGTCATCGTTCTGAATCGATTCCAGCTCCGGCTTCAGGTCGGGGTCATCCAGGTTGGCAGCAAGCCAACGGCTGTACATTTCTTTATACATTTTGGACACCATCACTTTCTTACCCTGTAAAAGTTTTGGGTAAATTTACTTGTTCAAATTAAATATATCAATTTTAGTTTGCGTTGTCAATCAAAAAAAGCTGGAATTCCGGCTTTTTGCCGGGGCTTTGCCTGTTTTTTACCCTACAGCGTCAAGGCAGATTTTGGGCACAAAAAATATGCTTGCCGCCGCGGGCGGAACAGGATATACTGAAAATAATCAAAGTACGCAATTTGTTGAAAAAAAGGAGTTGGCTGCGCCATGTATGCACACGTTGTCAGCCTGGGGGTAACGGGGCTGGATGGCTACCCCGTTACCGTGGAAACCCACATCAGCGGCGGTCTGCCCAAATTTGCCATGGTGGGCCTGCCAGATTCCGCCGTGAAGGAAAGCAGTGAGCGGGTGCGCAGCGCCATCAAAAACCTGAACTGCCCCTGGCCCGCCAGCCATGTTACCGTCAACCTGGCCCCCGCCGATGTGCGCAAGACCGGCAGTTTGTATGACCTGCCGGTGTTCATCGGCATTTTGGCGGCGCAGCAGTACATCCCACAGCCAGAGCCGCACCAAGCATTTTTGGGTGAGCTTGGGCTGGATGGCACACTGCGCCCCATTGCCGGTGCCCTGCCCATGGCCCTTGCCGCCCAAAAGGCGGGCGTGACCGAGCTGTTTGTTCCTGCCGAAAACGCCGCCGAAGCCGCCGTGGCCGAGCAGCTGACAGTTTACCCCGCCCGCAGCGCTGCGGATGTGATCCGCCACCTGGCGGGGCAGGCAAAGCTCAGCCCCGCCAGCCGCACAGGATACGATGCCGCCGGGCAGTGGCTTGGCCCCGATTTTGCGGATGT
>OLSQ01001610.1_pt1 | contig 18151 bp, 15 predicted proteins | sample 1672561 | NCBI WGS metagenome assembly OLSQ01 (sample SAMEA3136699, study PRJEB25190) | human gut metagenome | biome: human gut; feature: human-associated habitat; material: faeces | place: Austria | collected 2013 | reverse complement strand
ATGCTGATGGGATGACGGCGGCGGGTCTCGCTGTAACGGCGCATCAGCACATCATCCGGTGCGTCCAGAAACAGGATCTCATAGGAGATCCCCTGCTGATCCAGCTGCTCCAGCCCCTGCTCGATCTCCTCTTTGCTGCGGCATCCGCGGACATCCATGGATAAGGCCACCCGCTTGAGCTGGTTATCGCCCGCTTTGGAAAAGGCCATGATACTGGGCAAAAGCCCTGCCGGGATGTTATCAATGCAGAAAAAGCCGATATCCTCCAGCGCATTCATGGCCACCGATTTTCCCGCGCCGGAAAGCCCGCTGACGATGAGAAGATCCATAGTTATTCCTCTTTCCGTTATGCCCTTACGACCCGAATCTCTTTTTCAAGGTCATAGCCTGTTTTCTCTTTGACGATGGCCCTCACTTCATCACAAAGTGCCAGTACATCGGCACAAGTTGCGCCACCCAAGTTGACCACAAAACCGCAGTGCTTTTCGCTGACGGCAGCCCCGCCGTGGCGGTAGCCCCGCAGACCGCACTGGTCGATGAGGGCCGCGGCGAAAGCCCCTGCCGGCCGCTTAAAGGTACTGCCAGCGCTGGGTTTGTCCAACGGCTGTTTGGCGATCCGTTTTTGCATCAATTCGTCCATCCTGGCCTTGATGGATGCAGCGTCTCCTTTTTTCAGGCGGAACGTTGCGCTCAGAATGCAGCCGCCGTTCTCCTCAAAAATGCTATGCCGGTACGATAAATCCAACTCAGCGGCTGGCACTTCGACGATATTTCCGTCCGCAGCCAAATACTCCACGGACGTCAGAACATCTTTCATCTCGCCGCCGTAAGCGCCTGCATTCATATAGATCGCACCGCCCACCGTGCCGGGAATGCCGTAGGCAAACTCTAAACCGGTGCAGCTGTGGTTCAGTGCAAAATTGCAAAGAGTCGAAAGCTTCATCCCGGCCCCGACCGTCACGCTGCAATAAACTACACCGGACTCTTCGCCGGGAATGTTCTCTTTCATCCCAATGCCGGTTTTCATGGCCGTCAGATCCAGAACAGCCCCCCGGAAGCCTGCATCCTCAAACAGAATGTTGCTGCCGTTCCCCAGCAGATAATAGCGAGCTCCCTGCTCCTTGCAAAAAGCCACTGCCCTGCACAGCTGGATTTCGTCGCATGGTTTTATAAATATGTCTGCCGGACCACCGATACGGAACGTACAGTGGTCGGCCAACAGCTCGTTTCGGGTACAAGCAATGCCCGCCGCGTCCAGTGCGGCGCACAAAGGTTCAAACATAGTGCTCCTCCATGGGAAAATCGTTAATCCAGCGTTTCGTCCAGACCCAGACGGATCAGCAGCTCCTTGGCGGCATTGTAGCCCATCTTCTTCTGGCGGTTGTTGATGGCTGCCGTTTCCAGCACGACAGCCATATTACGGCCAGGCGAAACCGGGATGCTGGTACTGGGAATGCTCACACCCAGAATATCACAATACTCGCTTTCGAGGCCGGTACGCTGGTAGTTCTTGGTGGGGTCCCAGGGCTCCAGCTGCACCACAAGGTCGAGGCTCTCGCTCACTTTAACAGCACCCACACCGAAAATACGGGCCACATTGACAATGCCAATGCCGCGCAGCTCAATAAAGTGGCGAATGTTTTCCGGTGCCGTGCCCATGATCTGGCGGTTGGAAACTTTGCGCAGTTCCACGGCGTCATCCGCTACGAGACGATGGCCGCGCTTGACCAGCTCAATGGCCAGCTCGCTCTTTCCAATGCCGCTGTCACCCAGAATGAGAATGCCCTCGCCGTACACTTCCACCAGCACACCGTGGCGGGTGATGCGGGGGGCAAGTTCCAGATTCAGCACACTGATGAGGCTGCCCATCAATGTGCAGGTCGTCTCATTGGAGCGCAGCAGCGCCACACCGTGTTTTTTTGCCAGTTCCAGCATCTCTGGAAACGGCTCCAGTTCTTCACTGCGGCCCACGATAACAGCAGGCGGCTGCTGCCGGAACAGCTGATCCAGACGCTCCCGACGCTTTTCCTCCGGGAGGCCCGCCAGGAAGTTCATCTCCGCCAAGCCCATGATCTGCAGACGCAGCTTATCAAAATAATCATAGTAACCCGCCAGGAACAGACCCGGACGGTTGACCTCTGCAATTTCAACACTGATGTTTTCCAGATCCTGCGGCGTGTAAACCACGTCCATACTGACTTTCTCCGTCAGCTTTTTGAGCGAAACGGTGAAGTTTCCCATCGTTTTTCCTCCTGTAGGCTCTTTTCATCTGATGCACTGGTTCAAAATGGGGGCATCGCACTCCATCTTGTTTGTCAAAAAATGACATTGGTGCATTCAAAAGCGAAACAATCCATCTGTCCAATAAGTGGAAGGCATAATAAAGCATAATATAGTATGCTTACGAGAGTTCTAGTACACTCTATTATAGCAAACCAGCATAAAAAATAAAAGACCCCTGACAACCTTTCTAAGTGCGGATCACATCGCTGGCCCGTAAGCGCGGGTAGATCTTGGAGTGACAACATCCCATTTTCTTCTGCTTCCCATTCCATCAAAAATCCCGAAAATCTTTTCCTGAATTGCTTCATTTGCTTGCATCCGCTGCCGATTTCTTTATAATAAAGGTAGGCACCTCACGGATGTGTTGTATCCTTTACATGAGTTTTACATTTGGCTGATTTCCGATTTTACATTTCATCTTTATACTCATAGTGTAGGAAAATAACACGTCAAATCAAAGTGAGGAAACACGAAATGACTATTTTCAATGTCTTTTCCTTGTTCGGCGGCCTGGCCCTGTTCCTGTTCGGCATGGACATTATGGGCAAGGCGCTGGAGAAGCAGGCAGGCGGCCAGCTGCAGAAGATCCTGAGCAAGCTGACCGATAATCCCGTCAAGGGATTTTTCCTGGGCCTGTGCGTAACCGCGATCATTCAGTCTTCCAGTGCCACCACCGTTATGGTGGTCGGCTTTGTCAACAGCGGCATCATGGAGCTGCACCAGGCCATTGGCGTGATCATGGGCAGCAACGTGGGCACCACTGTTACCAGCTGGATTTTAAGCCTTTCCGGCCTGCAGGGCGACAGCCTGCTCATCCAGATGCTCAAACCCACTTCGTTCAGTCCGGTGCTGGCATTTATCGGCATCCTGCTGTATATGGGCAAAAACGAAAAGCGCAAGGGCATTGGCACCATCATGATCGGCTTTGCCATCCTGATGACCGGCATGACCACGATGTCCAACGCGGTGGCTCCCCTGCAGGACGAAGCCTGGTTCACCAACCTCTTTGTCCGCTTCTCCAACCCCATTCTGGGCGTGCTGGTGGGTGCCATTGTTACCGGTGTCATCCAGTCCTCCAGTGCCAGTGTCGGCATCCTGCAGGCCTTGAGCGCCACGGGCGTTATCACGTACGGCAGTGCCATCCCCATCATCATGGGCCAGAATATTGGTACTTGCGTCACTGCACTGCTCTCCTCGGTGGGTGCCAACAAGAATGCCCGCCGGGCTGCTATGGTCCATCTGTACTTCAACATCATCGGCGTCATGCTGTTCCTGATCATTTTCTATGGTTTGAACAGCGTGCTGCACTTCACCTTTGTCAATGACACCATCGCGGCCTGGGGCATTGCCGTGGTCCACTCCACGTTCAACATTGCTGCCACTGTGGTTCTGCTCCCCTTTGCAGGTCTGCTTGAAAAGCTGGCCATCCTGACCATCCCGGACGACACTCAGAAAGAGAGCTTTGCCTTGCTGGATGAGCGTCTGCTCAATACGCCTGCCATGGCTGTGGAGCGTGCCCGTGCCGCAACCGCCGAGATGGCTGAGCTTGCCCGCGTGGGTGTGTTCCAGGCCATGAGCCTGACGCACAAATGGGACGACACTCTGTCCGAAAAGATCAAAGAGGAAGAAAGCAAAGTGGATCAGTATGAGGACGCCCTCGGCACTTATCTGGTCAAGCTTTCCGGCCGGGAGCTGAACCACGCTGACAGCCAGAGCGTCAACACCCTGCTCCACACCATCAGCGATTTTGAGCGCATCAGCGACCATTCGGTCAACCTGCTCAAATCTGCCGATGAGATGCACACCAAGAACGTACAGTTCTCCCAGGATGCCCGGGAAGAGCTGCAGGTGCTGGAAGACGCTGTGCAGGACACGCTGAACCGCACCACGGAAGCTTTCCGCAAGGGCGACCTGCATCTGGCCAGTAAGGTCGAGCCGTTGGAGCAGGTGGTGGATGAGCTGGTGCGTGCCATCAAGGCCCGCCATATTGCCCGCCTGCAGGCCGGCAGCTGCTCCATTGAATACGGTTTTGTGCTGGATGATCTGCTGACCAACTATGAGCGTGTCTGCGACCACTGCAGTAATGTGGCCGTGGCACAGATCGAGGTCGCGCAGGACAGCTTTGATACCCACGCATATCTCAACGACCTGCGCAGCGGCAACGCTGCCAAGGAGAGCGAAGTGTTCCAGCGCCGTCTGGACCGCTACCGCGAGCGTTACATTTTCCCGGAAAATGAAACCACCCCAACGGAGGAAAAACAGGGATGATCTATATTGTAGAGGACGATGCCGCCATCCGCGAGCTGGAACAGTATGCACTGCAGTCCAGTGGCTATCAGGTCAACAGCTTTCCCTCGTCAGAGCCGTTCTGGCAGGCAATGCGCACGACGGAGCCGGAGCTGGTGATCCTGGATGTGATGCTGCCGGGCGAAGATGGCTTTTCCATCCTGAAAAAGCTGCGCAACACCCCCTCCCTGCGGAGGCTGCCCATCATCATGGTCACGGCCAAATCCAGTGAGCTGGACACCGTGCGCGGGCTGGATTGCGGTGCGGACGATTATATCACCAAGCCTTTTGGCATCATGGAGTTCCTGAGCCGGGTGCGGGCAGCCCTCCGCCGCTCGGAGCCCGAGACTCATACCAGCGTCTACAGCTTCCATGAGATCCTGCTGGACAACGCCCGCCACAGCGTGACTGTCAGCGGCGTCAATGTAGACCTGACCTACAAGGAGTACAGCCTGCTGCGGCTTCTGCTGGAGCACACCAACCTGGTCGTGACCCGTGAGACCATCCTGCAGGTGGTCTGGGGCACGGACATTTCGGTGGAGAGCCGTACCGTGGACATGCACATCCGCACCCTGCGCAAAAAGCTGGGTGACGCGGGCAAATACATCTGTACTGTCCGCAAGGTGGGCTACAAGCTGGCGGACAGCGAGGAGGAACCCGAAGAATGAAACCACGCAGTATGGAAGAAAAAATCGGCTATCGGCTGTTCCTGATGGGATTTGTGGGCCTGTTATGCACGGCAGCACTCTGTATTTTTGTATTCCATAAGGCGTTCCGCACACAGGTCTGGACGGCAATGGAGCACGAAGCGGATCTGGTATCCGCCGGGTATCGTCTTTCCGGTGACCCGCGGCAGCTCAGTGCATACAGCACCAGCAGCCTGCGCATCACGCTCATTGACCCGGACGGCAATGTTCTGTTTGAATCCGCCACGGCACAGCCGCTGGAAAATCATCTCACCCGCCCGGAGATCCAGCAGGCCATGCAAAGCGGGGTCGGGCGCGACTGCCGCGATTCCCAGACCACCGGATATGAAACCTATTACTACGCTCTCCTGCTCCCCAGCGGCGAGATCCTGCGCGTAGCTCAGGATTCTGAGACGACCTGGTCTATCTACGATGATGCCATCCCCGCCATCATCCTGAGCTGTGTGCTGATGATGGCCGCGGCTGCACTCATGGCCGGGCTGCTGACCAAAAGCCTTGTGCTGCCGGTGCTGAAGATGACGGATGATCTTGACCGCATCCAGGACAATGTACCCTACAAAGAGCTCATTCCTTTTGCAGAGAGCATCCATTCGGACCGCCTGCTGCGGGAGAACAATGAAAAAATGCGGCAGGAGTTTACGGCCAATGTCAGTCATGAGCTCAAAACGCCGCTTACCAGCATCTCCGGCTATGCAGAGCTCATTGAAACAGGCATTGCACGGCCCAAAGACATCCCGGATTTTGCCCGGAAGATCCATGTGGAAGCATCCCGGATGATCCAGCTGGTCAACGATATCTTGCAGCTGTCCAATCTGGACAATGTCAGTGAGGCCGGTACGCCCCTCACGATGGAGACGGTTGATCTGCTGGAGGTCGCCAGAGAGTGCGTGGAGCGGCAGAAAGTCAACGCCAAGCGTTCCTTTATCTCCCTCACCTACCTGGGCGAGAGCGCTCCCGTGCTGGGCAGCCGCAGCCTGCTGGACGAGCTGTGCCAGAACCTGTGCGACAACGCCATCCGCTACAACCGCCCCGGCGGCAAAGTCCAGATCATTACCGCCTGTACCCGGGACGGCCACTGCTCCCTCACCGTGAAAGACAACGGCATCGGCATCCCGAAAGAAGCGCAATCCAGTGTTTTTGAGCGCTTTTATCGGGTGGATAAGAGCCGGAGCAAAGCCACCGGCGGCACCGGCCTGGGGCTGGCCATCGTCAAGCACATTGCCCGGATCCACAACGCCCGCATCAAGCTGGAAAGCGAGATCGGCGAGGGTACGACCATTACCGTGCTGTTTGAGACGGCACATTAAAATTCATCCCAGAAATATTACGTCTGCCTGCACTGCCGGGCAGGCGTTTTTTGCTGTCAGAAACGCTGTTTTTCGTCCATCCCGCAGGGCGCGCACGCTCCCCAGCGAGAGGATATCCGCCCCGGCATCCCAGCAGTGCTGGACGGTCTCAACGCATAGTGCTTCCAGTTTCCGGCACTGCGTTTCTGCAGGCGTGGCAGATGCCGCTTTTTTCTGGAATGTCAGCTGGACGGTAAAGCCATCCCCCGTTGCCTGCACCCCCAGCACACTGCGGCGGATGGTAATGGGCGTTTCCTCTACCGTGAACGTATGCTCCTGTCCATATTCCAGCAGCACACGGGCCATCTCGGTTTCTTCTTCCGTCAGGCTGAAGGTGCCAGTCTCCGTCAGCAGCAGCGCTTCTTTTGGGAGCGTTATGCTCCCCTCTTTCAGCTGTACCACCGGGAGCAGCAGTCCTTTCCCCCGCTCATACAGGTGTGGTGCACACTCTGCCGTATCCTTGGCGCATTGGAGCAGCTGCTCCGGGAAGCGCTCTTCCTCTTCTGCCCGGGCCAGAAGCTCCTCACAGCCGGGCGTCACCGCCAGCACCCGGGTGGCCAGCCGGAGGTCCGCCCGTTCACAAAAGAGCGGCTCACAGGCAGAAAGCTCCCCCCGCAGGCTGCCGGTATTCAAAAACAGATACTCACACAGGCGGTAGCTGGGCCGCTGAGGCAGATGTTCCTCCGCCGCAAAGAGGGCCTGCTCCAGCGTTTCGCCGGTCCCGGCACAAAGCTGCACGGAAGCAGCCGCATCCGAGGAATCAGCCGCAGCCTCCGGGAATTGATAGAGCAGTGCCACATTCCACTGCTCCGGTGTCTGTTCCAGCAGCAGCGCCCGGACAATGCTTTTTTCGGTGTTTTCACTCCGCAGGAAAACGCCGCACCAGCAGAGCAGCAACCCCAGCAGCAAAAGCCGCAGTGTGGCCCGGCGGCTCATGGGTTTACCTCACAGACACTTCGGCCGCGGAACTTCTCCCAGAGCAGCCGGAGGATGTGGGCCAGCACACAGATGCGGAAGAACATTGCGGCCAGCCAGAGAAGCAGAAAAACCGCGTCGAACCGGGAAAAGGCCCCCAGTGTCCAGGAACGCAGCAGCTCATAGCCGGGCAGGCCGCTCCCCTGCCGTGCGCCAAACAAAAGCGCCATTCCAAAGCAGAACGCTGCCTGCACCCCAAAGCTGCCCAGCGGCATCCAGACCGCCTTGCGCCACTGCCGCTGCGGGCAAAGAAAGGTCCATGCGAAATATTCCGGGTAGAGTATCTGCCCAAAATCTGCCCCTGTAAAACGGTACGATGCCGGAAATAAATTCTGCCAGTGCAGCTGCCGGACAAGCCCCGCTGCACAGAGCAGAGCCCCCAGCCCTGCCAGCCACCAGAGTACCCGGGAGGAGCGGTCAAACACAGCCTCCGGCAGCGCCCAGCCTGCCCAGAGCAGCAGCGGCAGAACGCTGAGCGCCGCCATGGAAGAAAACTGGCTCCAGCAGACTTCCTGTGCTGTGCGGACAGTTCGTATCAGCTCCACTGCAAACCAGAGTCCGGACACTCCGCAGCCCAGACGAGAGAAGACACCTTTTCCGGAGAAAAGCTCCCGGGCCTGAAACTCCGCTGCCAACAGTGCGGAAAGCAAACAGAGCCCCAGCGCTGCCGGGAGCCCCCACAGGAGAAAACTCCGGGCAGAAAGTTCTTCTGTTTTGAGGAAACTGGACGCCAGGCTGGAAGCAGCCAGTCCTAAAAACAGAGTCTGCGGAGCAAAACCGCCGTTCACTGCAGGTTGATTCATTCCGGTTTCCTCCTTTGCCAGATCGTAAATGGGTTGCGGGATAGGACACGGTAGTTGCGCCGGATGACCCCGTCACTCGAGAATGAGCTATCGTTCAGATACGGCACTCCCAGCGTCGAAACCTGTGTCAGCCCAAAGAGAACAAACAGCCCGGCACTGACCAGCCCCACCGGGCCCGCAAGACCGGCTGCCAGCACCACCAGAAGCCGCAGCAGCGTGGCCGGCTCATAAAGAGAGGGCGTAATAAAAATCGCCACGGACGTAATGCCCGCCACCAGCAGCACCGGGGTACTCATCAGGCCTGCAGCAATGGCGGCATCTCCCACAATGAGCGCCGCCACCAGACTGACCGAGTGCCCCAGTGTCTGGGGCATCCGCAGCCCGGCCTCCCGGATGATCTCTAAGATCAGGATGATCATAACCATTTCGGCAAACAGCGGCAGCGGCGTGGCTTTTTCGGCCGCCGCGATTTTAAAGAGCAGTACCGGCGGAAGCAGCTCCGGCAGATACACGGCGGTGCAGACGAAAGCCCCCGGCAGGAAAATGCTCAGGTAAAAGGCTCCATATTTCAAAATACGCAGGAACGACGAAAAAAAGGCCGTGGTGGCATAATCGTCCAGACAATCAAAGTTTTCGCAAAAAAGGGTGGGCAAAATCATGGCAGAGGGACTGCCGTTGACCAGAACAATGATTTTCCCCTCGCAGAGTTTTGCCGCCGCCACCGCCGGGCGCTCGGTATAGCTGACTGGAGAAAACAGCCGGAAGCGGCACGGAAAGAGCCAGGGCACAAAATAGCTGGAATCCAGCAGCAGCTCCGACTTTGCCTGCGCCAGGATCTTCCGTACCTGCGCAAGCGCTCCGGGACTGACTTTCCCCTTGCAGTAGCAAAGCGCGTACTCGGTTTTCATCTCACAGTCCGCCTGCGTTACTTCCTGCACCAGCTGTTCGGTTCGGATGAGCCGCCGCAGCAGGCTCAGGTTGACCCGCAGCAGATCCGCAAACCCCTCCCGGGAGCCCCGGAGATTCCCCTCCCCTGCCGGTTCTTCCACCGAGCGAAACTTAAGGCTCTGGACCGAGAACACGATGCCCTGTGCACAGCCATCCAGCAGCAGAACGGCCATCCCGGCCGTCAGCTGCCTGGTCAGATCGTCCAGTGTCTCTACGGGGCTGCTCTCCGCCGGGAGGCCGGAATGGTGCAGCAGTAAATCAAAGACGGCACTCCCGCCCGGCGTTTCATCCAGTGCGGGAGTGCGGCGGCTGACAGCGTCCAGCAAAAGCTCCCAGAGCGATTCCAGGCTGGCCATCCCGTCAAAAAGCACCAGCGCCCCGCGGCAGTGGTAAAGCTCGACCTCCTTGGAATAAAAATCCGCCGAGCTGCCAAACATTTCGTCAAGCAGGGCGAGATTCTCCGTTAGTTTCGGTGAAAGCTGTGGCAAAATACCCCCTCCTTTCTCCAAGCAGTATGCCCCGCCCTGCCAACGATATTCCAAGCCAATGGAGGGCCCCGCCTTGAAACTGTTGATCTTCCGCACCATTTTAATTTATCTCTGCGTGCTGTTTTCCATGCGGCTGATGGGCAAGCGCCAACTGGGAGAGCTGCAGCCGGAGGAGCTTGTCTCCACCATTCTCATCTCCAATCTGGCCTCCATCTCCATTGAATCCGAAGAAGTGCCTGTTACCGCCAGCCTCATCCCGCTTTTTCTGATCGCCGCGCTGGAACTGCTGGGGTCTGTGCTCAGTTTCCGGAGCCAGTGGTTTTTCAACCTGATGTCCGGGCGGCCAAAGACCGTGATCCTGGATGGGCAAATCGACCAGAACGCTTTACGGATGCTTCGGCTGACTGTGACCGATCTGATGGAAGCCCTGCGCGGAAAGGACATTTTTGACCCCCGGGATGTTTCCTATGCCGTCATTGAGACGAACGGCAATCTTTCCGTCGCCCTGCGGCCGGAACGGGAACCGGCCCGGCTGGCCGATCTGCAGCTGAAGACCACCCAGACCAACGCCACCATCCCCTTTGTCCTGGACGGGCAGGTTCTGGAAGACAACCTCCACTGGTGCGGTAAGAATCATGCCTGGCTGGAACGCACCGCAGAGGCTAACACCGTCCTGATCTCTGAAATTTTACTGCTTGTGGGCAATGAGACGGAGGACTATTTCCTGCTCAAAAAAGAGAGCCGCCACTCCGGCAGCTCCCGCAAAAAGGATGCGTGAGGTCTATGAGACGAATTTACGCCTGTATTGCCATTGTGGCCGTGCTGCTGGTGGCAGCTTTTTACAGCAGCTGGAAAGTACAGCACTTTGCCGAGGAGATTTTTTCTGACATTGACACCGCCATGGAAGCCATCCGGGATGAGGATTTCACAACCGCCCGCAAGGCATTGGCCCATGGGGCTGACCTGTGTGACCAGATGCGGATGCACATGAACCATCTGCTCCGCACCGAGGATTTTACAGAGCTGGAAGCCTCCCTCCGCGCGGCAGACGGCCACCTGGAAATGAACGCCGCCGAGGAGGCCTTTGGGGAGCTGCGCCGGGCACAGGTCCAGGTGGAGACGATGGAATGGCTGGCCCAGCGGATCATCTGAACAGGCAAATAAAAAAGCCGTACCGGCTCCGGAACAAATTGTCCGGAAACCGACACGGCTTTTACTGTATTTGCGTCTTATTTCTTGCGGTCGCCCATCAGTTTTTTCAGTTCATTGAAAAAGCTCTCGACATCGGCAAACTGCTGGTAGACCGAGGCAAAGCGGACATAAGCCACTTCGTCGATCTTTTTCAGTTCCTGCATCGTCAGCTCTCCAATGCGGACGCTGGTCACCTCGCGGTCATAGGAGCTCATCAGGCTCTGCTCAATGCTGCTGACAGCACGCTCCAGCGCCTCGTAACTGACGGGGCGCTTGGCGCAGGCCCGCAGCATGGCGTTGAGCAGCTTCTGGCGGTCGAACGGCTCACGGGAGTTGTCTTTTTTGATGACGATGAGGGGCACCGTTTCCACTACCTCATAGGTGGTAAAGCGCATGTGGCAGCGCAGGCATTCCCGGCGGCGGCGAATGCGCTCCCCGTCTTCGGTCGGGCGGGAATCGATCACCTTGGATTCTTCATCCCCGCAATAAGGACATTTCATAGTAGTTCCTCCTGAATTCGGCCTTTTTCGCCGGAAATGGGAAATGGCTGTGGGCCATCAGTTCTTGTCCGCCTTTTTGCGCTCGCTCCAGACGACCCATGCGGAAGTGGAAACACAGAGCGAGGTGTACACACCGCTGATCATACCCATCATCAGCGGGAATGCAAAGGTGAAGATGCTGTCCAGGCCATACAGCTTGGAGATGATGCACATAACGCCCAGCGCCATCACCGTTGTCACCGTGGTGATGACGGTACGGCGGGCCGACTGGTTGACGGAGTGGTTGACCAGCTCTTCAAAGGTAGATTTCTTGCCCATCAGGCTGCGGTTTTCGCGGATACGGTCATAGACCACAACGGTATCGTTGATGGAGTAGCCCAGAATGGTGAGCATGGCGGCAATAAAGTTGCCATCCAGCGGGGTGCGCAGGAGCACAAAGGTGCCAAACACCACCATCAGGTCGTTGAGCAGGGCCAGCACGGCCATCATGCCGCCCGTCAGGCCGCCGATCTTCTGGAAGCGGAACGCGATGTACAGCAGGATCAGCACCAGTGCAAACACCACAGCCACCAGACTCTTCTGGAGGAACTTGGTGCCCATTGCCGCGCTCACGTTGCTCAGAGAGAGCTGGGCAAAGGCATTGTCCGGGTACTGCTCGTTCAGAGAATCCAGCAGGTTCTGCACCTCGTCGGTGGTCACGGTCTCGGTGCCGGGCATCGAGACCTTCAGCGTCTGCTCCCCGGTGGCAACATTCTCGCCGGTCTGCAGGGTCAGGTCTTTGCTGCCCAGTGCGGCGGAAGCCGTCTTCTGAACCGCAGAGAGGTCAAAGCTGTCCTCGTAGCTCAGGGTGATCATTGCACCGCCCGTGAACTCGGTGTCCAGCCGGACGCCCAGCACCACGGCGCAGAGGACAATGGCTGCCATCAGGCAGGCAGAAATGGTCAGGAAGCGCTTGCGCAGGGAGACAAAGTTGATGGGCTTCTTCTCTGCCGGTGCGTTTTTGTCTGCACCATACAGCCACGGGTTGCGCAGCGCCTTGATGGACGCGGCGCCACGGATCATCACGCGGGTAGCAAACACGCCAAACACAAAGTTGAGCAGAACGCCTGTGAGCAGCGTGTAGCCAAATGCATAGATGGTGCCAGCCGTAGAGGGGCCAAAGGCAAAGAACACAAAGTGCAGTGCCTTGGCAAACAGACCATCCGAGGGGCCAAAGGCACCCATCAGCACGATGGCGACGATGACGATGGTCACGTTGCCGTCAATGATGGGAGTCAGGCCGCGGGCAAAACCGCTCTTGAGGGCACCGTCCAGCGATTTGCCGCTGCGCAGTTCCTCCTTGATGCGCTCTGCCGTAATGACATTGGCGTCCACGCCCATGCCGATGGCCAGGATAATGCCCGCGATACCGGGCAGGGTGAGCGTAAAGCTCTCAAACACCGGGAAGTAACCGGAAACGAACGCCAGCGTTGCCGCCACCTGTCCGGCCAGCGCGATGCAGGCCAGGAAGCCCGGCAGACGGTAGAGGGCCGTCATCAGCACCACGATGAGGGCAAAGGCAATAAGGCCTGCCAGCACCATGGCGCTGAGGCTGTTCTCGCCCAGGCTGGGGCTGACGGTAGAATAGCTGTCCACCGTCAGAGCGAAAGGCAGCGAGCCGGAGTTGATCTGGCGGGCCATCTTGACGACATCCTCCTGGGTGAACGGGTTGGATGCCGAGCTGGTGATGATGGCCTGTCCATCGGTGATGGCGGCATTGACGGACGCCGTGCTGACATTCTCATCGTCCAGCCAGATGCTGATGGTGCCGCCGGACTGGTACAGCTTGGTAGTGGCATCGCCGAACGCCTTGGCACCCTCGTCCGTAAACTTGAGCGCGACATAGTATTCCGAGCTGCTGCCGCTGACAGGGCCGTACTGGGCCGCTGCACTCTCCACCATGGAGCCGTCCAGGATGAGCTCGCCGTCGGCACTGCTCCCCTCCCGGAACGTCAGGTAGGCGGTGGTGCCGATTTCCTCAATGGCGGCTTCCGGATCGAAATTCGTCTCACCGGACTGCCACGGAAACTCGAGGATGAGGCTGTCAGAGTTGTTATCCACATACAGCTCATAGTCGGTCACATTGAGAGCCACCAGACGGTTTTCAATGACGAGCTGGGCTGCTTCCAGCTGGTCGTCGGTCGCGTCATAGTCATCGGACGGGACAAAGGTCACATTGACACCGCCCTTGATGTCCACACCAAAGCGGATGTCCTTTGCGCCTTTGAGGTAGGGAGTGGTCACATCACCATACTTGACCGCGACGCCAAAGAATGCCGTATAGACAAACGCCGCGATCAGCAAAACGGTGACGATCAACTGCCATGCTTTGCCTTTTGTCTTCATAAAAATCGGGAAACCTCCAAATATAATAAATCTCCACTGCGCCGTCGTTGCGGCGGTGCAGGGAGATTTTCAGCACGGGAAACGATCAGGCTTCTTCTTTTTCAGCCAGCAGTTTTTCGGCAGCTGCCAGGCGGACGCAGACGCACAGCAGGTCGGATGCAGTTTCCACCTCGTCCAGGCTGGGGTAAGTGGGTGCAATGCGCAGGTGTGAATCGTCCGGGTCCTTGTGGTAGGGGTATGCGGAGCCGGCACCGGTCAAAGTCAGGCCAGCCTCCTTGCAGAGGGCAGCCACCCGCTTGGCGCAGCCGGGCATCACATACAGGCTGATGAAGTAGCCGCCCTTGGGGTTGGTCCAGTGGGCAATATCGCCGCAGGGGGTGAGGTTGGCGGCAAAGGCGGTCTTGACGGCATCGAAGCAGGGCACCAGACGGCGGCGGTGCTTTGCCATGTGTGCCAGAACGCCCTCCTTGTTCTTCAGGAAGCGGACATGGCGCAGCTGGTTCATCTTATCGTAGCTGATGATCATCACTGCAAAGCGCTTGCACATATACTTCATGCTGTTGTCGCTGCAGGCAATGGCAGAAACGCCGGCACCCGGGAAGGTGATCTTGCTGGTGGAAGTGAACATGAACACGCGATCCTGCGTGCCGTACTTCTTGCTCACGTTCAGCAGAACAGGAGTCTCGATGATCTCCTCGGTCAGGTGATGGACGATGTAAGCCTCGTCCCAGAAGATCTTGAAATCCGGGGCTGCGGTCTTCATCTTGGCAAAGCGCTCGATGGTCTCATCGCTGTAGGTGTAGCCATCGGGGTTGGAGTACTGCGGCACACACCAGATACCCTTAATGGTATCATCCTCTGCCACCAGCTTTTCCACAACGTCCATATCGGGGCCGTTGGGGGTCATGGGCACGCTGATGAGCTCAAAGCCGAACTCTTCGGTGATGGCAAAGTGACGGTCATAGCCGGGCACCGGGCAGAGGAACTTGCGCTTCTCCACCTGAGACCACGGACAGGGAGACTCCGGGAAGCCAAACACATAACCGATGTTGATGAGGTTATACATCAGCTGCAGGCTGGAGTTGCCGCCCACGAACACCTCGTTGGGCTTTACGCCGAACACATCTGCAAACAGGGCGCGGGCCTCGCTCAGACCCTCCAGCTCGCCGTAGTTGCGGGCATCGGTGCCTGCATCCGTGGTGTAGTCGGTCATCTTCAGCAGGTCCATTGCCAGATCCATCTGGTGGGGGCCGGGCTTGCCGCGTGCCATATTCAGCTTCAGACCCTTTGCCTGAAACTGCTTGTATTCCTCTTCCAGCGCTGCCTTTTCAGCGGTCAGCGCATCGCGATCCATCTCGTGATAATTTGCCATTGAAAACACACTCCTTTATAGTACTTCCTGTTACCCAGTTATATGGCTCGTCTTTTGCGGTATGCCCCTGCCAGAGAACACACGCCGCACGCTCCACATTTTACTATTATAGTACATTTTCCTGTCAGAAACAAGAATTTGAAAGCAAAAAGCCCTGCCAAAAGCAAAAAGCTTTCGAAACAGGGCTTTCAGGCGGGTGCGCTCCCCTGCTGTGCGGCAATGCCGTCAGCTGAGAGCGACCTGATTTTTATAGCGTTTGCGCACAGCGCCGTATTCCAGATGTGCTTCGCCGCCCTCCACAGTGTCCTCGTCCACGGTCACGCGGATGATGGTGGCATCGCTGGGCACCTCGTACATGATAGGCAGCAGAATGCTTTCCATCACGCTGCGCAGACCGCGGGCACCGGTCTTGCGCTCGATGGTCTTGCGGGCAATGGCGTGCAGGGCTTCGTCCGTGAAGGTAAGCTCCACGTTATCCATGCCCAGCAGCTCTTTATACTGCTTGACCAGACTGTTGCGGGGCTCCTTGAGCACGCGCACCAGTGCATCCTCGTCCAGATCATCCAGCACAGTGATGACCGGCAGACGGCCGATCAGCTCCGGGATCAGGCCGAACTTGACCAGATCGTGGGGCTCCACCTTGCGCAGCAGGGCCTTCTCTGCCTCGACGGAGTTGTCCTTCAGTGCACTGCCAAAGCCCAGAGCAGACTTGTCGGTGCGGCGCAGGATATACTTGTCCAGACCGTCGAATGCACCGCCGCAGATGAACAGGATGTTGGTGGTGTCGATCTGGATGAACTCCTGCTGCGGGTGCTTGCGGCCGCCCTGCGGAGGAACATTGCTCACAGTGCCCTCCAGGATCTTCAGCAGGGCCTGCTGCACGCCTTCACCGCCCACATCGCGGGTGATGGAGGGGTTCTCGCTCTTGCGGGTGATCTTGTCGATCTCATCGATATAGATGATGCCGATCTGTGCCTTCTGCACATCGAAGTCCGCTGCCTGAATGAGCTTGAGCAGGATGTTCTCCACATCCTCGCCCACATAGCCGGCCTCGGTCAGGGTGGTGGCATCGGCGATCGCGAAGGGGACCCCCAGCATCTTGGCCAGCGTCTGGGCCAGCAGGGTCTTGCCCACGCCGGAGGGGCCCAGCAGCAGCACGTTGGACTTCTGCAGTTCCACGTCGCCGCCCTTGCCGCTCAGGATGCGCTTGTAGTGGTTGTAGACCGAAACAGCCAGCACCCGCTTTGCCTCATCCTGCCCGATGACGTACTGATCCAGGCCTTCCTTGATCTCCGCCGGGGTCATGATGTTGATGTTCAGGTCGTCAGCGGCCTGCAGGCTGCGGGTACGGCCCGCACCTGCACGCGGTGCACGGCTGCCGGACGGACGCTCCGGCTTGTCGGAAAGCAGGTCGTGGCACAGGCCGATGCACTCACTGCAGATGTTGACGCCGGGGCCGATGATCATGCGTTCCACTTCGTCCTGGTGCTTTCCACAGAAGCTGCAGACCAGATCCTTCTCGTTTTTGTCTCTGCCGGAATTGTTATTTGCCATAGCTGTTTTTCCTTATCCTGGATAAATTGGTGTCAGCGGAACGATCAGCGGTGGGTAATGACCTCGTCGATCAGTCCGTATTCCTTTGCTTCCAGCGCAGACATATAGTTGTCGCGCTCGGTGTCCATCTGGAGCTTCTCCAGCGGCTGGCCGGTATACTCACTGAGCATGCGGTTCATCTTGTCGCGGATATACACCATGTGCTCGGCGTGGATCTTGATGTCGGTGGTCTGGCCGGAGAGGCCGCCGCCCTGGCCGCCGGCGATCAGCGGCTGATGGATCATGATCTCGGCATTGGGCAGCGCAAAACGCTTGCCCTTGGTGCCGCTTGCCAGCAGGAATGCGCCCATGGAAGCCGCCATGCCCATGCAGATGGTGGAAACATCGCACTTGATATACTGCATGGTGTCGTGGATGGCCATGCCGGCGCTGATGGAGCCGCCGGGGCTGTTGATATACAGGCTGATGTCCTTGTCCGGGTCCTGCCCTTCCAGATACAGCAGCTGGGCCACGACCAGGCTGGCGGAGGTGTCGTTGACATCCTCGCTCAGAACAATGATGCGGTCATTCAGCAGACGGGAAAAAATATCGTACGAACGCTCGCCATGTGCCGACTGTTCCACGACATAAGGAACAAAACTCATAAAGTTCGCCTCCCAAAAAACGGAATATAGTATTTGCAAAATTGACCGATACGGGTCCCCTGTAAAGTTCAGCCGTATCGGTCAATTTTTACAACCTTTGATTTGTAGATGCACGGCAGCCCGTGCACCTTACAGCTGTGGACGCCAATTACTCAGCGTCGGCAGCCTTCTCGGCCTCAGCAGCCTTCTCCACGATGTTGGCGTGGCTCTTGATGAAGTCGATTGCCTTGGTCACGGCCAGGTCGTTCTTCAGGTCGTCCATGTTCACCACATCACGCACCTGCTTCTCTTCCATCTTGTACTGGTCGGCAATGCGCTTGATCTCAGCATCGACGTCCTCCTCGGAAGCGACGATGTTCTCAGCAGCGGCAACAGCCTCCAGAGCCAGACGGATCTTGACCTGCTTCTCAGCCTGCGGCATGAAGGAAGCACGGAACTGCTCCACGGTCTGGCCCATGTACTTCAGGTAGTCCTCGAGGCGCAGACCCTGCTGCTCCACGCGGAATGCGAAGTCGTTGACCATCTCGTCCATACGGGTCTCGTACATAGCCTGGGGGATCTCACCCTCCATGCTCTCGATGACCTGATCGACCAGAGCGTTCTCGACAGCCAGGTCGTCCTGCTTGTCCAGCTGCTCCTGGTTGTTCTTGCGGATGGAAGCCTTGAACT
>OLSQ01001603.1_pt1 | contig 18238 bp, 9 predicted proteins | sample 1672561 | NCBI WGS metagenome assembly OLSQ01 (sample SAMEA3136699, study PRJEB25190) | human gut metagenome | biome: human gut; feature: human-associated habitat; material: faeces | place: Austria | collected 2013 | reverse complement strand
AGGCGTATCATGTTATAATCCATGCAAAGCATTTATTAGTATAGAATTTCTGGCATATAATGAAATGATGGTCAAAAGGGGTTGATTCATCAGATAGCATATTGTAACAGCAGATCAGAAACTATGAGCAGCAGGGTGGGTTGTCTCATCAAATCAGGAATTTTCAATGCTTTTAATATCTCAATTTTTAGCAGGGAGAATTCTTGTATTATGGCCGACTCGAATTCTCCTTAAACAACTGAAGAAGGAAGGAGACCATGAATGGGGAAGAAAGACATTCAGGCACATGAGTTTCTTGCAAACAATGCGAGGTTTGCTGATTTGTGCAATTATTTTCTTTTTGATGGGCGAGAAATCATAGATCCGGGGGAACTGAAGGAACAGGATACAACGGAAATATTCTCCGCATTTGGCATCAGCAAAAAAGAATTGCATTTGCAAAAATGGAGGGACTTATTAAAGCATGTGGTTGTGAAATCAACCGATCACTGCACTTACATAATAATAGGTGTAGAAAACCAGTCGGAAATTCATTACGCTATGCCAATCAAAAATATGATTTATGATGCCATTAATTATGGACGGCAGACAAAAGAAGATAAATTAACACCAGTCATTACATTAACTGTTTACTGGGGGTGCGAGGACTGGGATGCACCACGCAGTCTGCATGAAATGCTACGAATTAGTGACGAATCTGTTTTACAATATGTGTCGGATTATAAACTTAATCTGATAGCTCCATGTGAAATTTCAGATTTCAGCAAATTTAACACTTCGCTTGGACCAGTGCTACAATTATTGCGTGTGGCAAATGATGAAGAAGCAATGGCATCATTAATTACAACAAATGCTGCATTTCGAAATTTAGAGAACGAAGCAGTTGAAACAATCAATGTATTTGCTGGTTTAAATATTCGACCGGATGAAGAAAGGGAGGTGACGGATATGTGCAAGGCATGGGACGATCATTATAAGAGCGGTGTTCAGAATGGAATACAGCAAGGAGGACATGCAAAGAGGATTGAAGCAATAGAGAATATGATTTCGCTTGGATTAACAAAAGAGAAGATTCTTACAAAATATACGAAAGAAGAATACGAGGAAGCAGAAAAAGCAATGCTCACGGAAGCATAGGCGGGTGTTCTTTATGATGATTGGTTGAAAATAGACATATGACAGGGAATTTCTTACCTTGCCATATGTCTTTTTTTCTTGAGATTAGACCAAAGTACCAGATGTTGAAAATTGGTACCTAGGTACCATGTGCAAAATTTATAATTTATGGGCCGAAAATGAACTAAAAAATAAAAATGTAAGGTAGAAAGTAACAAAAAAGAAAAAACAAATTAACTAATAATTGACTTAAATTAACAAAGCAAATATAATTAAATTAATTTAAGAGGGGCAAAGCAAATGGGTAGGACCTCTCTTCGTAGTAACGAGAAGAAAGGAAATATGAATTATGAGAAGGTTAGGTAAAAGAATCGTTGCCATTACATTGGCAGCAACAATGATGGGATCGCTCACACCACAGGCAATGACATTTTTGCAGAATGAGGTAGTGTATGCTGCGGAGGCTAGTGGAGCATTATTTGAGAGCAATAGTGAAGTAAAAAAGAGTGTTGATTTTTCAAAAAATGTTAAGGAAGATTGGGACAATAAAGAGGAAGTTGTATATGCATATACAAATGATACTGAAAGAAAAACTACTACTAATTTTAATGTTAATACAAAAGTTAGAATTAGTAAAGAAGGGTATGAGACACTAGAAAAAGAAGGCAATTATATTAAATTGCAGGGAATTGTAAAATTAACGGATGGTTGGACCTATACCAAGGGAGATAGTTGGCCATATCTGAATAAGGATGAATTTAAAGAAGGAACAGACGGAAATTACTATGCAGATGCAGTCATTGATTTTAAGGATAAAGATGCAGCAAAATTAATGGAAATTGATTTTGAAATTGTTGGTGTTGGCTTTGCTGGGATAATAAATTTCAGTGACGTATCTGTAATTAACATTACAAGTGAAAAACCAGAACTGGTTAAGCAAGACCCGACAGTTCTTTCTGATTTAAATGATGCATCTCAGGCTGAACAGTGGACAGGGGAAGATGGATATCAGTATTTCCATGGTGGAAATGAAGCTACAAAACCGGACCTTGCTTATGATGCAAATGGAGAGGATGGCAGATTAAAGGTAAGCCTTGATTATACTGCAAATTCCAAGGAAACTTGGAGCGAGGCAAAAGTAAAGTTTACTCCAAAGACTGCAGCTGATATTAGCAATTATAATCAACTGAGTGTAGATTTGATCTATCCTGAAAACAGCAATATTTCTAAAATGAAATTTTTCTCTGATGGAACAATTAACAAGGATTGTAATATTGATACATCAGAAGCGGTTGATGCAGGAAATGGATATAAGAAAGTTACTGTAACAATGGGATTTTCTCCATCTACTACACCATTGAAAGATGTAACAATTGGAATCATTGGTGTTAATAGCAGTTTTAAGGGAGACGTGTACCTTGATAATTTGACACTTTCTCAAAAAGATGCCAGTGCTGATTATACAAAAATTACTGAAACACCGAATGCAGACGGAACACAGGCAAATGTTGAGGTTACAGATAAAACCCTGACAATGACAGATTCACAGGCTGCAGACAGTGCAAAGGCATTGTATGCATATCTGCAGGGATTAACAGAGAGTGATCAGGTATTGTTTGGACATCAGAATGATGTCAGCCGTTCTGTCAGTGGAAAAGAACTTGGCGATGTTAAAGATGTGACAGGTTCTGTCAGTGGTATTTTCGGTATCGATTCACTTGCTTTATTTGGAAGTGAAGCAGGTGGAACGGATGCAAAAACTGCACTTGAAAATTCAATTAAGTACAGCAAGGATGCAGCTGAAAACGGAGCAATTGTTACACTGTCTGCACATATGCCAAACTTTACAAATGCAAAGATTACTAAAAATGAGGATGGAACATATAATTTCTTCAATTGTGATTTTAATGAGTCAAAAGATACATCAGGTGATTCTTTAAAGAAAATCTTACCGGGTGGTGAGAAGAATGAGGTATATAAAGCATATTTGAATACCATTGCAACATATGCAAAGGAATTACAGAAAGACGATATACCAGTAATCTTCCGTCCATTCCATGAGAATACAGGAAGTTGGTTCTGGTGGGGAAGTGCAAACACCGTAGAGAGTTACAAGAGTCTGTATGCATATACAAGAGACTATCTTGAATCCAAGGGTGTACATAATATGCTTTATGTATATTCTCCAAATGGTCCGTTGGAAACAGAAGAAGACTATATGAAAGCATATCCAGGAGATGCTTATGTAGATATTCTTGCATTTGATTATTACAATGACTTTAATACATACCCGGCAAGTGCAGATACTTCATTCTTTAAAAACTTGGATACAACATGTAGTGTAGTATCATCTGTTGCCCAAAAACACGGTAAACTCGCTGCAATTTCAGAGACCGGCACACGTGTTATGAAAAAAGATGGAAGTGATAATGAAGGCCTTCTTGTAAAGAATAATCCGGTCAGTGAAGCTAAATCCGGAAAGAACTGGTATCAGGAAGTGAGCAATATTGCTAAGAAGAATGATATGCCATATTATCTGGTATGGGCAAACTTCAGTGATACAAACTTCTATGTACCATACAAGTACAATGATACATTAGGACAGGAAATGATTAACGACTTCATTTCTTATTACAATGATAAGTCTTCCATATTTGGTAATGGTACAAACTTCTACGATAATATTAGCAAATTTGCTAATGCGAAGACTAAAGATTACACTGAAACCAGTGGATACATGGTTGCACCATTTGATATGGACGCAATTCTTGATACAACTACTTTAAAGGCAAGTGTATCGAATGCAACGAAGGTATCATTTGTTGTGAAAGATACAGCGTCAAATAAGAGTGTTACTTTAGAAGCTGCGAAGAATGAAAATAGACTTTATACAGCAGAACTGACAGATGCAATTATGGCAGAAATCGGTAAGACAGATGTGGCACAGATTCAGCTGGTTGCAGATGGAAAGACATTGTCTACGATTGAAAATCTGAGTCTTGGAAAAGAAAAAGAAAAAGCTCCAGCAGGAGTATTGGAGAATTTTGATTACTATGTAGGAAGCAATGGACTTTTGGATGTTGCATACAATGGAAATTCAGCAGCAGGATGTAGTTCATCATTTACTTTAGATAAGACATATAAGTCAGATGGTACTTATGGTGCAGCATTTAATTACAAATTAAAGACTGCAAGCTCTGAAGTATGGACTGGATTAGTAAATTCGAAACTTTCAAATACAAATTTCTCTGCATATAATGCGTTGAAGTTCTGGACAAAACTGGATGGAAAAGGCCAGAAAGTTGTTGTACAGATTAAAGCTGGTGGAAAAGAGTTCGAAGTATACTTAACGAATCTTGCAAAGACAACTGGTGAATATGAATTGACAGTTCCGTTCTCTGCATTCAAAGGAAAGAATGGAGGAACACTTGATGCAGAGGCATTAAAGGATGTGCAGGCATTTGGTATCTGGTGTAATTCTAATCCTGTTGGTGAAGCAGTAGATGTAGAATCTACGATTTACTTCGATGCTTTTGTTGGAACAAATGCCAGTGAAAGCGAAATGACAAAAGTTGATGCCAACGGTTTCGTTATCGCAGACGCAAACTCTGGTAACAATGGTGGCTCCACAGGCGGATCAACCGGCGGTTCTACAACAACTCCGGGAACAACAACTCCGGATAAGCCATCATCAGACACAAAGACAGAGACTACTACAGAGACAAAGCCAGATGGATCAAAGGTTGAGACAACTACAACAACCAAGGCAGACGGATCTGTTACAAAGAAGTCTGAGATTACAGATGCTTCTGGAAACAAGGTTGCAACCGTTACTGTAAAGACAGATGCAGCAGGCAAGACAACAGCGACAGCAAATGTTACAACTACATCAAAGACTGGTGTGACAGGTGCGAAGACAACCATTTCTGCAGATACTGTAAAGAAGATCACAGAAGCTGCTGGAACAAAGGATGTTGAAGTTTCCCAGAAAGTAGTTGATGCAAAGGGAAAGACATTGTATACCGTAAAGGCAGATGCTTCTGACCTGAAAGCAGGAAAGAAACTGACTCTTGTAAAATACAACGAGAAGACAAAACAGTATACATTAGTGACAAAGAAAGACTATAAGGTAAGTAAATCCGGAAATGTAAATGTATCTATCAAAGATAAGGGTACTTACAAATTAGTGGATCAGAAAGAAGCAAATGTTATTACAAAGAATATTCTCAGTACTGTAAAGGCAGAGAACAAAACAAAGAATGTAAAGAAAGACCAGAAGACAACAATGGCACTGAGCAGTGAATTGGATATGACAAATGTAAGTAAGATTACATATTCATCATCTAAGAAATCTGTTGCCAAGGTTGACAAGAATGGTAAAGTAACAGCAAAGAAAGCTGGTACAGCAACCATCAAGGCAAAGGTTACATTAAAGAACGGAAAGACAAAAACAGTTACAATGAAAGTAACAGTCAAATAGTTAAATAATTCCATAATGGATTATTTATAAAGAAGGCGGCTCACAGCAGGGCTGCCTTCTTCCTATGTCATAAGGAGGGACCCGCGGAAGCGGGAGGATACCTTATGACCTACGCAGATGCCAGTGACCGGAGGTCACTATCTCATGCATCTGCACCTTAAAAGGAGGGACCCGCGGAAGCGGGAGGATACCGAAATTAGTTAAAATTACTTAATTTTAGCTTAAAAACACAAAAAGTTAGTAAAATTTCGTAATATATAATTTGTTGTAATTTTCAGCATTTTAGGTTATGATATAGGTATATGTTATTGATTATTTTTTGACGGATTTTTTGACGGAGTATATTTGTGGGAGAGATAACTAAGGAGGAATAATATGCCATTTTCAGTGGAAGAGATATGCAGACTGGCAACAGTTATGCCGGGAGATCTGATTATTTACAAGCTGAATAAGGATCGTTCCGGGCGCATTCTTTATTATTCAAAAGGCATGCCGGATTTTGTGGGTGTCACACCGGAAGTGTATGCGGCCGGAGTGTCTGTGGACATACCACTTCAGCCGGAAGTGGGGGAGGAAATTGTTATCAATCAGGGGATTGGTGACTGGAAGCTTTCTCCGGTAGAAGAAAACCGGACATATCGTATGCAGCATCCAAAGAAGGGTGATGTATGGTTTCGCGCGCATACAAAGAAAGTGGGAGAGGTGGATGGAGCACCGGTAATGTTTTCTACTTTGACTGATATTTCGAGCGAGACACTGGCATACCGGCAGTTTTTGGATCAGTCAGGTGATTTGTCAGTTATTTTTTCTGAAAAAAATTATGATATCTATTTTGCAAGTGATGCATTTGTTTCTTTTATTGGCATTCCTATACATGAAATTTTAAAAAAGAAAATATATGAAGTGTTTGGATGCAGGGATGAGAGAGTGTTCGAGCAACATATACAGAAGCTGGACAAGAAAGAAAATTCTTATTTTGATGAGAAATCCGGAAGAAGTTTCATGACGGAAATATTCTCTGTTACATGGGAAGAATATCATGCGAAGGCTCTTTTATTACATGATATGACAAGTGCAGTGGAACGACAGAAGAGTGCGGAAAAGTTGTATCGTGATCGGATGAATTTTTTAATGTCCAGCAATGAGAATGCGGTGTATACGCTGTACATTGATATGACGGAAAGTAAGATCATCAGCGGAAAATGTCCGCAGTATAAGCTGTCTATCAATGAGAAAGGCGGTGTGCGTAAGTGGCTTGAAGAGTGCATTTTCCCACATTTTCCGTTTCCGGATGACCAGGAAAAGTTTATGAAAAACTTTGAGAGAGAACATCTTCTTAAATGCTTTTCAGAAGGCCAGACTCAGGTAGAATTTGAGTATTTTTTATACAAAGGGGAACAAATCTGTCGTTATAATTTATCGGTAGATATGTTTCAGAATCCGGTTACAGGACATGTAGAATGTTATGTACTGGGAAGCAATATTACGATGAAATATGTGGATCGTATAATTGACCGGGTACTTTTTCATGATGATTACAAAGCAATCGGCGTTATTGATGTGAATCGTAATATATTATTCCTGCGTTCGAATTCCTGGAAGAATATAGGATTTGAGGCAGAAAAGGAACAGGATTATTCTGTAGCAGTAAAGAAATTGAAGAAAGCAAGGGTTTATATCGAGGATCAGGAGATGTTCGAGCGATACGCGTCAATGCAGAACATCATTGATAAACTCGAAAGTACAAATCAATATTTCTTTACCGTACATAATCAGAAGCAGGAAGTGGAGAGGTATGCTTATTTCTGGATGAACAAGGAGAAAAGGATTATTCTCTTTGTGAATGAAGACATGACAAAAGAGATGGAGACCGATCCTCTTACCGGAGTGCCTAATCGAAAGGGATTTTACCGACTGGCAACAAAAGTACTTGAGGAAAATGCAGATCGTAAATATGCAGTACTTTTCTTTAATATTCGCCGTTTCAAAGCAATCAATGATTTGTTCGGCTATGAGACAGGAGACCGTGTGATTCGTGAGTCTGTAATCAATATGCAGAACAGTTCGCTGAAGCCGGCAGTTTTGGCGAGAACGGAAGCAGATCATTTTGCAGCACTTGTTGATGTTGAGAATCTTGATCTATCGAAACTTCCGGGCATTTTGCATACGACACTGGTACGTGGTAATATAAAGACAGATATCTACGGACGTTGTGGAATTTATTATATAGCGGATCATGATAAAACAACCATTTCGGAAATGTGTGATATGGCGAAGCTTGCCAAGGCGTATATTACGAATGAGTATGTACAGCCATATGCAGTATTTGATGAGAACATGCGTAAGGATTATTCAGGTAAGAGTGTATCGCTTGTCAATCTGGATAGTGCTTTGCAACAGAATGAATTTGAAGTGTACTATCAGCCGATCTATGATGCAAAGACTGGAAAGATTGCATCAGCAGAGGCTTTGATTTGCTGGAACAGTCCGCAGCATGGAATGATTTTACCGGGGATGTTTATTCCACCGTTGGAAGACAGTGGACATATTTCCAAGCTTGATATGTTTGTAAACCGGAGTGTACATGAATTTATTGAAAAACGCGATAAAGAAGGAAAACTTGTGGTTCCGGTTTCAGTCAATCTGTCACGTATGGATCTGATGGATTCCCATATGATCGGAAGCATCAGTCAGGAAATTGAAGATTCCCAGTTGCCGCGCACGGTATTTCGATATGAGCTGACAGAGTCGGCATATGCCGAAATCGGTCTGAATGGTCAGAAATTTCTGTCCGGGCTTCGTGCAGATGGTGTGAAAATCCTTGTAGATGATTTTGGAAGCGGATTGTCATCATTCAGCACGATTAGAGACTATGATTTTGATATTTTAAAGCTGGATATGGGTTTTGTCCGTAAGATTGACAGCAGCAGTAAAGCAAACAACATCATTATTTCCATTATTGATCTGGCAAAGCGGCTGGACATGAAAGTAATTGCTGAAGGTGTGGAGACGAAAGAACATGCGGATTTCCTTCGGACTCATGGATGTGATTACTTCCAGGGATATTATTTTGCAAAACCTCTGCCACAGACAGAATTTGAAAAGCTTTTGGATATACAACAGCAGGAGCAATAAGGAGAATAAAATGATAAAGACAACGTTGGAAGTTGAAGGCATGATGTGTGGAATGTGCGAAAGCCATGTCAATGAAGCCATAAGAAAGGCACTTGATGTAAAGAAGGTAAGTTCTTCGCACAGCAAAGGCAGAACGGAGATTATTTCGGAGAATCCTTTGGATGAGGAGAAGGTGAAAGCGGCAGTGAATGCTACCGGATATCAGGTTCTTTCCGTGAAATCAGAGCCATACGAGAAGAAGGGATTTTCTCTTTTCCGTAAAAAGTAAAATTGGATTGTATGGATTGTATAAGAAAGGGAGCCACACGTTGATGAAGTGCGGCTCCCGTTTTTTGTATATAAAATTTATTTTGCATCTGCGACCATGTGAAGAAATTCTTTATGGAGAAGATTGGATTCATCCAGTTCCGGATGGAATGCCAGTGCAAGCTGGTTGTTGTAACGTACAGCAACGATACGATCTTCCACAGTTGCCAGAATCTCTACTTCATCGGCTGCGGATACGACATAAGGTGCGCGGATGAAAGTCATCGGAATATTGCCGATTCCTTTCAATTCAGCCGTGGTATGGAAACTTCCAAGCTGGCGGCCATAAGCGTTACGTTTTACGGTCATTGGAAGTGTGGCCAGATGGGTACGATCATCGCCATCAATTTTATCGGCGAGAAGAATCATTCCGGCACAGGTTGCGAGAACCGGCATACCATTTTTGATCTGTGACTGAATCGTATCAAACATTCCGAGTTCACGGAGCAGTTTTCCCTGAACAGTGCTTTCGCCGCCCGGAAGAACGATTCCATCATAAGGTTGATTTAAGTCTTCGGCTTTGCGAAGCTCGATACAGTCTGCACCGAGTTTCTGCAATGCCATCTCATGTTCAATGAATGCGCCCTGAACAGCTAATACAGCAATGGTCATTATTTGCCCCTTTCTGCCATGAGAAGTTCAATTTCCTGCTCGTTGATTCCTACCATGGCCTCTCCTAAATCTGCAGAAAGTTCTGCAATCATCTTGGCATCTGTGTAGTTGGTAACTGCTTTTACGATCGCAGCGGCACGTTTTGCAGGATTTCCTGATTTGAAGATACCGGAACCTACGAATACGCCTTCTGCACCGAGCTGCATCATAAGAGCTGCATCAGCAGGAGTAGCAACACCACCGGCTGCAAAGTTTACAACTGGAAGTTTTCCGTTTTCATGTACATAGGCAACGAGATCAAATGGAACCTGCAGCTGCTTTGCGATTTCAAAAAGCTCGTCCTCACGCATACCTTTGATCTGTGCGATTGCACTGTTCATCTTGCGCATATGACGTACTGCCTGTACGATATCACCGGTACCAGGCTCACCTTTGGTACGGATCATGGAAGCCCCTTCGTTGATTCGTCTTAATGCTTCACCTAAATCCTTGGCCCCACATACGAATGGAACTTTGAAATTTTTCTTGTTGATATGGTAAACATCATCGGCTGGAGAGAGTACTTCACTTTCGTCGATGTAGTCGATTTCGATTGCTTCAAGAACCTGTGCCTCTACGAAATGTCCGATACGGCATTTTGCCATAACAGGGATAGATACAGCATTCTGGATTCCCTGAATCATTTTTGGATCGCTCATTCTGGATACACCGCCGGCTGCACGGATATCTGCCGGGATACGCTCAAGTGCCATGACAGCACATGCGCCTGCTTTCTCGGCAATCTTTGCCTGCTCCGGTGTGGTAACGTCCATGATAACGCCGCCTTTTAACATCTGTGCCAGTTCTTTATTTAACTCATATCTGTTTTCCATTTTGATCTCCTTTTCTTTCCGTAATAGGTTGTTTTGTATTCCTATCAATTTGATAGGGATGATTATAGTATAGAATTGGATATATTACCATTGCCAAAATAGAACAAAATTATAAGACCAGATAAAACCTGTCACTAATGGATGGCGTCAAAACCATTTTTGTATTTGTTGAAAAAGCGCGTATTCTCTGGCTATAATAAAGCTAACAAAGAGATTGATTGGCCAATCATACCTCAGATTGTAACGAGTAATTTTTATCATTAAGAGAGTTGAGGTGTGAAATCAATGAAAGAAAAGGTACAACTTTTTGGCAGAGCCTTAAGCGGAATGGTGATGCCGAACATTGGAGCATTTATTGCATGGGGACTGATTACGGCATTGTTTATCAGCACAGGATGGTGTCCGAATGAGACACTGGCACAGCTGGTGGACCCGATGTCAAAATATCTGCTTCCTCTTTTGATCGGTTACACAGGTGGTAAAGTTGTGGGAGACCACAGAGGCGGCGTCATCGGTGCGATAGGAACGTTTGGTGTGATTGTCGGATCGGATATCCCGATGTTTATCGGTGCAATGATCATGGGACCACTGTCCGCATGGATCTTAAAGAAATTTGACAAGCTGGTAGAAGGAAAGATCAAAGCAGGCTTTGAGATGCTGGTCAATAACTTCTCACTTGGAATCATTGGCGCGATTCTTGCATGCGCAGCAATGTATCTGATTGCTCCGGCAGTCACAGTTTTAAATTCTGCGATGGAAGCGGGAGTAGGATTTTTCGTAGATCATGGGCTGCTTCCTCTGGCAAGTATTTTTATTGAGCCGGCCAAAGTATTATTCTTAAACAATGCAATCAACCATGGAATCTTATCACCGATGGGAATCCAGCAGGTAAAGGAAGTTGGAAAATCCGTATTTTTGCTCCTTGAAGCAAATCCGGGACCGGGACTTGGCGTGCTTTTGGCATACTGTATTGCAGGAAAAGGCAGTGCAAAGAGCTCTGCACCGGGCGCAGTGATCATCCATTTCCTCGGTGGAATTCATGAAATTTATTTCCCGTATATTCTCATGAATCCTCTGCTTTTACTGGCAGTCATCGCAGGTGGTGCAAGTGGAATCTTTACATTTACAATGTTTAACGTAGGCTTAACCGGCACAGCTTCTCCGGGAAGTATCATCTCTATTCTGATGATGTGTGAGAGACATTGTTATGTGGGACTGATTCTTGGGGTACTTATTTCAGCAGCAGTATCCTTTGCCATTTCAATTCTGATTTTGCGTTTTGCAGGTAAAGATACCTCTTTGGAAGAGGCAACTGCAAAGAAAGATGATATGAAAAATCAGTCAAAGGGCATTAAGTCTGAGCAGGCATCCGCACAGGGTGAAATCGCAAAGACAGGAACATTAAAGATCGCATTCGCCTGTGATGCAGGTATGGGGTCAAGTGCTATGGGCGCAACCGTATTAAAGAAAAAAATCACACAGGCAGGACTTGCGGATATCGAGGTATCCCATACACCGGTGTCTTCCATTCCGGCAGATGTGAACATTGTAGTTACACATGAGGAACTTGGGGAACGCGCAGCACACAGCAATCCAAATGCGAAACTGATTCTGATTACCAATTTCCTTGCCGCACCGGAGTATGACACACTCATTGAAGAGTTAAAAATGATCAGACAATAGGCGGAAAATTTTGTAAACAAAAGACTTCCTGTGTTATAATATGAATGATTATAGAACAAAAGCGCACATACCGTGCAGGGGTACACTATGAGAAATGCAATTCATAAGTTTGGGAAGTTTTACAGTAATATCATGATCAATATGATTGGCATATTTATTTTTGTTGGCATCCTGTCCGTAATCTTTGGAGATTACGGATGGGCACCAAATGAGAATATATATGCCATTTCTCAGTTTGTATATTCTTATGTGATTCCGGCACTGATTGCATATGCGGCCGGCAATCATATGGGACAGATCTATGAAAAAAGGCTGGATGTGCCGAAGACGGGAATCAATCATGCCGGCGGTGCAATCGCAGTGATGGCAGCGGCAGGGATAATGATCGCCGACAAAAACTGTGCGATACTCGGAGCGATGATTCTTGGACCAATCTGCGGTCTGCTTTGGAAACATGTATTAGAACCGCTGACGCGAAAAGCGGTGCAGGGGATGGAGATGCTGACGAGAAATCTCGTGGCAGCTATCGTTGGTGCAGCATTTTCCATTGCAGCGTATTATGTGCTGACGCCGGTGCTTTCTGCGGTCACACATGTGATCATGATGGTTGTGGACTGGTTGATTGCGCACAAGCTGATCTGTCTTACGAGTGTATTGATCGAGCCGGCAAAGGTATTTTTCTTAAACAACAGTATTCATCACGGAATCCTGTTGCCACTGGCAATGCAGCAGGCAGAACAGAACGGAAGCTCGATGCTGTTCCTTCTGGAAACCAATCCGGGACCGGGCCTTGGTGTGCTGCTTGCACTCTGGTTATCGAACCGGAAAAAACGCAAAGAATATGCGGCATATATGTTTGTGGAATGTATCGGAGGTATTCATGAAATTTATTTTCCGGAAGTGCTGGCGAATTTGTGGCTTCTTCTGGCACTGATTCCGGGCGGCATGGCGGGAATATTGTGCATGTCAGTATTTCATGTGGCATCGGCTGGTCTGATATCGCCGGGCAGCATCCTTACCTTGCTTTTTATGAGTGGACATCATGTGCTGGCGACGTTGTTTGCTGTTGCAATCTCAACTGCCGTGTCTTGTGCGATTGCCTTTTTTATTTTGAAAAGACAGGGAAAGTGGTGCACAGAAGCAGCGATATCTGCACAGGAAGAGAAAAAAGAAGAGGTACAGGAGAAGAGACAGATGCTGGAGAAGGGACTGATGCAGGAAATAAAAATTGGATTTATCTGTGACGCAGGTGTCGGATCAAGTGCTATGGGAGCAGCGCTTTTTCGCAGAAAATTAAAAGAAGAAGGAATGGATGGCATTACGGCAGAGGCATATGCGGTGGATCAGATACCGGAGGACCTGACGATCGGCGTCTGCCAGAGAGCGTTCTTGGAAATCCTGCAGAAAGAAAGTAATCTTTCTAATATCGTTACGATGGAAAGTCTGTTGAATCAGACGGAACATCTGGCATTGATCGAGAAACTACGGAAGGGGGATATCACACAGTGAATGTCACACCACGTTTGAAACGAATATTGACAGTCATGCTCGAACAGGACCGGGTGATGGCGGTGAAGGAGCTGGCGGAGGAAGTTGGTGTCAGCAAACGTACCGTGCAGCGGGAGATGGAAGGAATCAGCTATTTTCCGGGATATGAAGTCACGCTTGAATCAAAGACCGGAAAAGGCGTCTGGATCGAAGGAACACCGGAAGAAAAGAAACGCCTGCTGGAAGAGTTAAAAGGTGGCGACAGCTATGATGTCAGCAACCGTGAGGAGCGCAGAAAGCGCCTGGTTTTAGAAATATTAAAAGATAAAGGATTAAAGAAACTGTTTTATTATGCAAGTCAGTTTCAGGTGAGCGAGGCTACAATCAGCAGCGATCTTGAGGCGGTGGAAGGCTGGCTGAATGCACAGCATCTGAGCATTGTGCGCAAACCCGGCAGCGGCATCGAAATCAGTGGTTCGGAGAAAGATTACCGCAAGGCAATCCGGGCATTTATCGAGGAAAATCTGGATACGAAGATGTTGAAAGAGGCCTATGAAGTGAACAACGTCACGGTGGATGAGGCGTTGTACAAAAGCAATCTCGGGCAGGTGCTCAATGATGATATTTTAAAGCGGGTAGTAAAATGCATTTCCGGCATGGAGGACAAGCGTGTACTCACTTTGACGGAAAGCTCCTATACCGGGCTGGTGCTGCATATTTCAATCGCAATCAGCCGTATTCTCAAAGATGAGATTATGGATCAGCCGGAAGAGTGGCAGAAACAGATGGAAAGCGATGAAGATTATGCGCTGGCAAAACAGATTTCGCAGAAGCTTTCCGAAGAGTTTTCCGTGGAGATTCCGGAGATTGAGACGGCATATATCTGTCTGCATCTAAAAGGCGCCAAGCATCAGAATATCGAGTGGAACGGACAGAAGACGGTGGAGATGGAGAAGCAGGAACTCCTCACGCTGATCAATCGCATGATCAATGCATATGATGAGCAGTATGCCTATGCGTTCAAGCAGGACAGTGAGTTTATCCAGGGGCTTTTGGCACATCTGCAGCCGACATTTATCCGGCTTGTGTATGACATGAAGATCGCAAATCCGGTGCTGGAAGATATCAAGAAATCTTATCCAGAAATTTATGAAAAAAGTAAGCGTGCGGCAGCCGTCCTGTCTGAGTGGGTACAAAAGCCAGTGCCGGAGGAAGAAATCGGTTTTCTGACGATCCATTTCGGAGCGGCGCAGGTACGTCTGGAGGGAAAGCACGAGAATGTAAGAATTGTCAATGTAGGTATCATCTGTGCCAGCGGCATCGGTATTTCCCGGCTGATGCTCTCCAAGCTGGACAAGATTTTCCGGGACCGCATCCATATGGAAACCTACGGACAAAACGATCTGAGTCCGTATATTATCGGCAAAACAGATTTCTTTGTCAGCAGTATTCCCATGAATGGGGAGGAGGCAGATATTCTGTCCGTTAACCCACTTCTCAGTGAGGAAGATGTGGATCGCATCCGGCAGAAAATCTATCATTATGAGCGACTTCCAAAGAAAGAAGAGGAAGAGACCGTGTTTCATGTGGAATTGGAACAGGTGAATCTCATGGTAATGCAGATCAAGACGATTCTGCGTTATGTGGAAGTATACAAGGTCAGCAATGATATTTCTTTTGAAGCTCTAGTGGAGGCAATCGCGGAGAAAATGTCGCCATACAGTGACCGTCAGGTAATGATCGAGGAGGCAATTGAGGAAAGAGAAAAACTGGGAAGCCAGATTTTTGCGGAATTTGGCTTTGCCCTGTTGCATACAAGGACGAAAGGCGTTACCCGTCCGGGCTTTTCCGTCTGGCTGACCAAAGACAAGAAGGCATTTCATGATCCGTATTTTAAGGGGATTAATGTGGTGTTTGTCATGCTGCTTCCGGTGGATGACAACATAAAGATCAACAGTGAAATTTTAGGATTCATCAGCAGCAGTCTGATCGAAGACTATGATTTCCTGATGGATATGGCAGAGGGGGAGAAGGGAATTGTTGAGCAGTCTCTGTCGAAGCAGTTGCGGAAATTTTTTAATCAGTATCTGAATAAATTGCAGCAGAAATGAAGAAACCGCCCGGGCAAGGGCGGTTTCTTCATTTCAAATATCAATTTAACATCGCATCAATCTCTGAAAAATCAATATACAAATCATCATAGATATTTACTTTAATCGTAGCTTCAAATGAATATTGAACATTCAAAATATTCTGTTCAAAAAAATTCACAGTAATGGTTCGGCGACGGGGATCTACAATCCAGTATTCGCGTACACCGGCATTTTTATAATAGTAAAGTTTACGGATGTAATCGTCGGCGGGATTTCCCGGGGAGACGATTTCAATGATAAAATCAGGCGCACCGTTACAGCGTTTTCCATCGAGTTTGTCTGGATTGCAGATGACCATCAGATCTGGTTGGACAATTGTCAGAGGCGAATCGCTTAGCTTTACATCAAACGGCGCGCAAAAGACACGACATGAACCCTGGTGCTTTTTCATGTAATTGTTGATTGTTGTTGATAATTCCATAGATATGGTTTGATGTTCCTGTGAAGGACTCGCCATATTGTAAGGAATTCCTTCAAATACTTCTGTATGAGCATCTTCTGGAAGAGCTTCGTATTGTTCAATTGTTATTAGTTCAAAGTGCTTTAAAGCGGACATTGAATCCCTCCTGTCTTTATAATGAATAATGAAAATTCAAATCATTTTTTCTTCACAACACAACGTTTTTTAAAGAATGAAATCCCATAGCAGATTACTTCATCATAATCATCTTCAAAGGATTTGGCATACATGCGGTCATCAATCTGGCGCACGGCTTTTTCACATGCAGCATCCAGATTATTGAGAGATTTTGCAAATTTGGCTTCAAAGACAGCAACGCGGCCGTTGAGAGCGTCATACACAATCACATCGCTGCGACCTTCTCCATGTTCTTTGTTGGAATCTACCATATAGCCGGCTCCGGCAAAGATACCCGCCAGAAAAGCATGGTAATAGTCTTCTTTGTAGTCATGATAACTTATCGTTTTGCGCAATAATTTGGTCATTTCGGAAGAGATTGTCTCGACATCCTGATTCCATACGGCATCGAACAGGGCTTTGCGACTCCATGTCTGGGCGCTTTCCTGAAACCAGTTCAAAATCGTCGTTTGAAATATTTCCTGAATTTCTGCGTTCGGAATGATCAGTGCAGATACACCGTCTGGCAACGATTCGGACAGATCGGCATTGCGGGCTTTCGTCAGATAACCTGTGAGATAAAGAATACTCCAGAGATTATCTTCGGAGGAATGCAGATAATCGTAGGTAAGATTTTCGTCAATCCACTGTACAATGTGCTTGCCGGAAAGCAGGGTTTCCAATTTCTGTGTAATTGTATTTCCAGCATAATCAATAAAAGAGCGAATGATGGCATTATCACTGGTGTTTTTCCAGTAGCTTGCCGGTTTCGCATTGGGATTGTATTGCAGATCGCGCATATAATTCATGACATCCCATGGACAATATACGTCGACATCTCCGAAATGGTAACCATCATACCAGAATTTCATATCTTTAGCATGTTCTGTGGCATTGGCATCATGCAATAACTGATCCACATCCCTTTGTGTAAATCCAAAATATTCATTTAAACGGCAATCCGCAATCGTATCGGATACGAAATTGTTTGTTCCGGTGAAGATGCTTTCTTTGGCAATGCGCAGACACCCGGTAATTACAGCAAATCGGAGCGAAGCGTTGTCTTTTAAGGCAGTGCTGAGCATTCCTTTGATCACTTCAAGCATCTGGTCGTAGTAACCGTTGGTACTGGCTTTGGCAATTGGTACATCATATTCATCCAACAATAGAATGACAGGTTTTTCATAATGAGAAGCCAAAGCTTTTGTTAACAGAACAAGGCTTTGCTTGATTTCAGAGACGTCGGCTTTGCGTTCTGCGATATGATGGATGATTTCTTTGTCATAACTGCTGACATGATTGCTTTCTAACAGATAAAGATGCTGTTGGAACAAATCGGCAATGGTATAGACTAACATATCGTAAGCGCTGGAAAAAGTAAGACCATCTACATCTTTGAATGATAAAAATAGTGTAGGGTACTGATTCATCCATTCGTCACACAAAGCCTTGTTTTGGGAAATTTCCAGACCTGCAAAAAGAGTTCTGCTATCCTTTCGGATATCAAAAAAGTTTTCCAGCATACTCATGCCCAGCGATTTGCCGAACCGCCGTGGGCGCGTAATCAATGTCACTTTATTGCTTGCTGTCTTAAGAAGCTCGCTGATTAAGACAGTTTTGTCAACGTAATAGTATCCATTTTGACGAATCTCTGCAAAATCAGATGTGCCAACCGGAATTTCCAGGTTATTCATATCGCCGCTCCTTTCCAAAGCATTACTACCGAGGCCACTCTTGCGCATAGTCCTCAAAAGGATACTGCACCCCCAGTGTACTTTGATTTTATCATTTACCTCTGGAAATATCAAGTCAATCG